>ENA-OQCE01000369-OQCE01000369.1-human-gut-metagenome-genome-assembly--contig:-NODE-369-length-21983-cov-4.120287_pt1 | contig 21983 bp, 21 predicted proteins | sample MGYA00242495_ERZ504572 | MGnify/ENA primary metagenome ERZ504572 (study PRJEB26092, sample SAMD00036228) | human gut metagenome | host: Homo sapiens | study: EMG produced TPA metagenomics assembly of...
TTTTTAATTTTTAATTCTTAATTTTCAATCACTTGATCGCATGGTCAGCCTGTACCTTCTCCCCGTTCCAGGCTTTCACATTCGTCCATTCCGTATAAGGGGCAGACCAGAACTCATCCGTCTCCGGCAATCCCAGAGGGACCAAGCCAAAAGCACAAAGGTAGACGCTCCCCGTATTGATATAAGACTCGGAGATCTCGATTTGTTCACCTGTAAAGCCTACGCGCAACCAGCCGTTCTTATCGAAATTCGCCGGAGACTTCAACTGGCGACGGATAACGGAAGTCAATGCGCAACGCACCTGCGCCGGTTTCACCCGTTCGGGCAAAATATGCATCAAAGCAGCTTGTCCTAACGCATGGAAAGCACCGAAACGGTAGCAGATGGAACGACCGACAACCGGAAAGGAACCTTCGGGAGAAATAAAACGTTCCAGTATCTCGGCATAACGAGCATGACGTTTCAACTGTGTATCCAAGAAATCAGCTCCCTCGATATTATGTTTCTTCATCACGACCAGCACGTCCGTCAGCATCGGATGGATTACGAAACTATTATAATAGTCCATGTGAAAATCAACTCCATCACCATACATAGCATCACCTTTATACCATTCGTCACGGAATTTTTTCACTCCATACAGCATCCGTTCCATGTCACATTCTCCTGTAAACTCCAACAAAGCGGCTTCGACGGTCGAAGCAAAAAGCAACCAGTTGCTTTCAAAAGGCTTGATGTTACGGCTCCGCTTCAATTCAGTAATCATCCATTCTTTTGCCTGCGGATCAAGATTTCCCCAAAGTTGTTTCGGAGCACGCAATAATCCCTGAGCCAAAAAAGCAGCATCTACCAGAGGTTGCGACGGTTCACCGAAAACCAGATAGTCGGGAGCCTCCGGATTAACAGCATTCTTCAAGCCTTTTACCGTCAGGTTGATATATTTCTCACGGAGCTTGCCTTCAGGCGTATTGTCCGGTCCCAGTTCCAGCCAAGGAGCGATACCGCAGACCAGACGGCCCACCGCCTCCAAATGCGAGAAACGATGACGGTTGCCCAACGATTCGTAAGGCATATTCTTCTTCAACGTATTATTGCTCAGATTGACAAGTACGGGATCAGCAATGCGTGTCAGATTTTCCACCCAAAACGCACGATCTTCTTTACCTGTTGTTTGCTGGGCGTTGCCTGTAAAAGGCAGGCAAATCGTACATAGAATTAGTACGGCGATTTTCAATGAATTTCTCATGGTTTATATTCAAATTAATTTTTTCAGTCTCATCAATGCTTCTACATAATAGTAATCGGCATAGCTAAGCGGCACGTCCACCTCGCTGTTTCCAGGCAGATGGCCGGTCGAATGCTTGAGTACAAAGTTACAGTTTGTTCCCTTTTCCGCCAAATATTCAGGTGATGATAAAGAGCGCACCTGCTGTTCGGCAAAGTCCAGATAGCCTTTTGCCTCATCCGACTTATCCAACTGGCTCAATTCGATCAAGCCGAAGCCATGATAGCGGCAGCAGAGGCATCACGCGGCGCATTCGGGATATTAGGAGCGTCGAAATCCCAATACGGGATTTTATCGGCAGGCATATTCGGATGGTTCATCAGGAAACGGGCAATATGCTTGGCCTGTGCCAGATATTCGGGACTGCCGGTTTCACGAGCCATCATCGTATAGCCATAGATTGCCCATGCCTGTCCGCGTGCCCAAGCCGATTCGTCGGCATAGCCTTGATGCGTCATTTTGATATGGGGTTTTCCGGTGATGGTGTCATATGAAACGACATGATAGCAGCTATAGTCATCGCGGAAATGATTTTCCATCGTCGTATTGGCATGCGTAACCGCGATATCATGGAAACGGTTATCGCCGGTAGTCTTGCTTGCCCACGTCAGCAGTTCGAGGTTCATCATATTATCGATGATAACCGGATACTGCCATTTACCATTATTGGTAAAGTCCCAGGAACGGATCGCCTTGATCATAGGGTTGAATCGGGTACTAAGCGAGCCGGCGCCTGTCACCAGCACATCCTTGTAAGCAGGATTTTGTGTCAGCCGGTAACCGTTGCCATAGCTACAATAAAGCATGAAGCCTACATCGTGATTATCCGTCACATGCTGCACTTTTTCCAAGCGTCCGGTAAAAAGTCCGGCATACTTCTTCAATTCGGGAGTAGGATTGTTTTCATACAGATACCAGAGTTCACCGGGGAAGAAACCGCTGCACCACCAATAGCAGTCGCTGGTTTCCAGTTTGCCATCCTTAATGCTCTTAGGCAACCGGCCATCCTGTTGTTCCAGCTCTTTGGCCATAAGCAGCGCCTGTTCGGTCGAGGCTTTCAAACCGCGGTCAATCACTTTCGCAAGAGGTTCCTCCTGCGGGGCATTACTACAAGACGACAACAGCAGTGTGGTCGCTAACACAGATAAACTTAAAAGTTTGTTCATAATCGAATAATTAGAAAGATTTTGGACAAATATAGGGATAAGTTTACAAATTACTGCGTATTACGATAGAAAAGCGATTGGTATACATAACGAAGCCCCGAAAATGTCATTTCATCTCCGGGGCTTGTGTCGTATCCTGATCTTGGTTGGCCTTTCCCCCCCCTGGTTTCACATCCACCTATATATATTTTCAAGTGAAAAATAAGAAGGCTACAATAATAACTAATAAACAAATACACAAGTATTTACTGCCATCACTACCACTCCTTACGTTTTCGCCCTTAGTCAAAAAAGGTTTTTGACCTGTGTCGAAAAGGGCTTTTGACCAAGGCGACGTATTCGACTAAAGGCAAAAGGTCTATGACCGGGCTGTTTGACAACAGAAACCATAGCTATTGTCGCTTAAACAGAACCATCCGGGGCCGACTTGATCTCTGATGAAGGCAAACATAAGCAGTGAAGCCACTTTCACTGTCAAACCTGCATTTAACCGGTTCCGTTTTTTCTTAAATACAGACTATTTCTTGAAATACAAACGTAACAATATCGTAACATCTCATTCAATCCCATGTAACCGCTTCGTAATATTTGTTTCGTTCCTTTGCAGGTAGAATAAAAAGGTAAACAAAGTGAGAAAGTTTTTCGAAAAGATTGTAGAAGGAGGGTTACTCATCAGCGGAAGCGTCAGCAGCTTTACGATTTTGCTGATCGTGTTCTTTCTGTTCAAAGAGGCCGGCGGCCTTTTCAATACTCCGGCCACAGAAGAAGGCTATGTTCTTGCCGTAAATAAAAGCAACGATGTCGGAAAATTATCACCGGAGAAGATCATGGACATTTTCGACGGTAATATAACCAACTGGAAAGATATCAGCGGGATGGATCAGGATATCCTGATATTCCGTTTCTCCGATCTGACCAACTATTATACGGAGGAGGAACTGGGCGACGAATTTCAATACGTCCCGCAAAAGATCAGCGAACTGGTGGCGAAAGAACCCGGTATCATCGCTTTCTTCCCCAAACAGTATTTACTGGAAAAAGGGTTCCAGGGAAAGGTGCTGCCGGAAGAGAAGATCACATTAGGGGAGTTCTTCGGAGGGACGAAATGGTATCCGACCTCGACACCGGCCCCTATATTCGGATTGATTCCTTTGTTGTTGGGCACATTACTGGTCAGTATCGGCGCAATCGTACTTTCACTTCCTTTCGGAATTGCGGTTGCATCTACATGGCGGAAATAGCGAACAAGCGGACACGCGACCTCTTGAAACCTATCATCGAACTGCTCGCGGGCATTCCGTCTGTCGTCTATGGTTTCTTCGGCTTGGTGGTAATCGTGCCGCTCATACAGAAGACATTCGACCTGCCTGTCGGCGAAACGGCTTTTGCCGGCAGCGTGGTCCTGGCGATCATGCGCTCCCAACGATTATCACCGTTGCGGAAGATGCCATGCGGACAACGCCCCGCGCCATGAAGGAGGCAAGCCTCGCCTTGGGTGCGACCCAATGGCAGACAATATATAAAGTAATCATCCATATTCCATTTCCGGCATTACATCCGCAGTCGTGCTGGGTATCGGACGTGCGATAGGCGAGACGATGGCAGTCCTGATGGTAACCGGCAATGCGGCCGTCATCCCGACCTCCTTCTTCGAGCCGGTGCGGACTATTCCCGCTACGATCGCCGCCGAACTGGGAGAGGCTCCCGCCGGAGGCGCACACTACGAAGCCTTGTTCCTGCTCGGCGCCGTCCTCTTCCTGATCACGTTGATATTGAGTATCTCCGTCGAGTATATTTCATCTAAAAGAAAAATCTGATTAGCATTATGGCACCTGTACAAAAGTTAGGAAATATAGATTTAAAGAAACGGACCTCCCAAAAGTTTGCATTCGGTTTCTTCACCCTGTTGAGTTATCTGGTCGTAGCGATCCTATTCGTGATCTTAGGCTTCATCATCATCAAAGGAGGCAGCGTGATCAGCTGGGACTTCCTGACGAAAGCACCGGAAGAGGGAATGACGAAAGGAGGAATCTTCCCGGCGATCGTCGGAACCTTCTACCTGATCGTCGGAAGCAGTATCATCAGTTTCCCGATCGGGATCATGAGCGGCATCTACATGAATGAATATGCGACAAACGGCAAAGTGGTCCGCTTCATCCGTATCATGACAAATAACCTGAGCGGAGTCCCGTCAGTCGTATTCGGTTTGTTCGGTATGTCGCTGTTCGTCAATGCACTGGGTTGGGGAGATTCGATCATAGCCGGTTCGTTTACGCTGGCATTGATGTCGCTTCCCCTGATTATCCGCACGACGGAAGAGGCTCTGAAAAGTATCGACGACTCGTTCCGGCACGGTAGCCTGGCTTTGGGCGCAACGAAGTTACAGACCATCCGCCGTGTCGTGCTTCCGATGGCTTTCCCGAATATCATCACCGGCCTGATCTTGTCGGTCGGACGCGTATCGGGCGAAACAGCGCCGATCCTGTTCACCGTGGCAGCCTATTTCCTTCCCCAATTGCCGGGAAGCATCTTCGACCAGTGCATGGCACTGCCTTACCACTTGTATGTAATATCCACGAGCGGAACGGATATAGAAGCCTCCCGCGGCATGGCATACGGAACGGCTTTGGTGTTGATTGCCATCGTCTTGGTTGTCAACCTGCTGGCAAATCTATTGCGTAATTATTTCGCTAAGAAAGTAAAAATGAATTAATTGAAAATTATTTATGATAAAGATTGATGCTCAAAACGTAGATTTCCATTACGGAGACTTTCATGCGCTGAAGAACATTTCGATGCAGATAGAAGCCAACACCTCGGTAGCCTTTATCGGCCCGTCGGGTTGTGGCAAATCTACCTTCCTCCGTTTGTTCAACCGCATGAATGACCTGATCCCCGACACACGTCTGGAGGGTAAGATATTCATCGACGGGCGGGACATATACAGCAAAGGGGAAAAAGTCGATACGCTCCGTAAAAACGTCGGGATGGTGTTTCAGAAACCGAACCCGTTCCCGAAGACAATTTTTGAAAATGTGGCTTACGGTCTACGCGTAAACGGCATTAAGGATAACGGATACATCGAAGAAACTGTAGTCAAAAGCTTGAAGCAGGTCGTTCTCTGGGACGAGGTCAAGGACAAGCTGAAAGATTCGGCTTTCGCTCTCTCCGGCGGCCAGCAGCAACGCCTTTGTATCGCACGGGCATTGGCCATCTCACCTTCCATCCTGCTGATGGACGAGCCACTTCAGCCCTCGATCCGATCTCTACAGGCAAGATCGAGGATTTGATCCATGAACTGAAAAAGGAATATACGATCGTGATCGTCACACACAACATGCAGCAAGCTGCGCGTGTAAGCGACAAGACAGGATATTTTTATTTGGGTGAACTGGTCGAATATGGTGAAACGCGTAAGATCTTCACCAATCCGGAAAAAGAATCGACCCAGAATTATATCACAGGGAGATTCGGGTGAGAAGATTTATGAATTATGATTTATCATCGACATATAAATCATAATTCATAATTCATAAATCATAAATTATAAATTATAAATCAAAACATGAAGGTTATTGAACAAGAAATAGCGGCGTTAAAGAATACGATCAACGAGATGTGGGCACTCGTCCACCAGCAAATATACAATGCCGGTGAAGCGATGCTGACCGGAGACAAGGAACTGGCCTACAAAGTGCTCAGCCGTGAACGCCGCGTGAATGCATTCGAGCTGAAGATCGACAGTGATTGCGAGGATATCATTGCCCTGTACGCACCGGTGGCTATCGACCTGCGTTTCGTACTTGCCATGTACAAGATCAATACAAACCTGGAACGCCTCGGCGACTTCGCCGAAAGTATCGCACGCTTCTCCGTCAACCTACCGGAAGGAGAACCGATCGATCCGGAACTGGTAAAAATCGCACGCGTAGAAGAAATGTTACACGAACTTCTCGGCATGATATCATTGGCTCAGGAGGCCTTTGAAAAGGAAAGTTCCGAAATCGCGTCACGCATTTTCCTGAAAGACAACATCATCGATGAGATCAATCACGATTCGACTCCTCTGATCGCCCAGTATATCGAAGCGCATCCGGGCAGCGCACTTGCCGGCCTTTACATGGCGGGCGTCATCCGCAAGATGGAACGCTTCGGCGACCATTGCACCAACATTGCAGAAGAACTGATCTTCTACTTGGATGCGAAGGTGATGAAGCACATCGGCAAAACGGAAGAAAAGTAATATCTTTGCAGCCAGAATCAAACATAATCGTAATCGACAATGAAACGACTAACGGCATTCTGGCTGTCAGCCTGCTTTTTATGCACTATTTCCGTACAGGCGCAATCATTTATTCCCGAACGGGACTCCTCCGATATTTCCCTGTTCGAATATGCAACGAAGATTCCCAAGCGCAATAATGTATTCAACCTGGATCTGGAAATGCATGCTTCTTTCAATACTTTCTTCACCGGGCACAAGCTGGATGAAGCTGCTTTCCGTTTCAACCATATCAAGATCGAGGCGACCGGTGAAGTAAACGACCGTCTTTTCTACTGGTACCGCCAGAACCTCAACCAGGGGAATGAAGGCATGGATCTGGAGAACCTGCCGGAATCGATCGAATATGCGATGATCGGCTATCGCCTCAACGATAAATTCACGATTACCTTAGGGAAACAGGATGCTGCCTGGGGAGGGTTCGAATATGACCTCGATCCGTATGCGATATATGAATACAGCGACATGAACGAATACATGGATTGCTATTTTACAGGAGTCACACTTGGTTATCAGCCGACTCCTTCCCAGGAACTACGTTTGCAAGTAACAGACAACCGAATCGGGAGCATGGAAGACACCTACGGAATACTTCCCGCCGGAATCGAAAAGCCACGTGCTCCGCTTTTCTACACATTTAACTGGAACAGCAGTTATCTGGACGAGATTTTGAACCTCCGCTATTCCGCCACGGTCGGAGAACAGGCCAAAGGGAAATGGATGTATATGGCATGGGCCGGGCACAATGTTTGCACCGGCCCGTTTGACGGCTATTTCGATGTGATGTACACACGTGGCTCACTCGATCCGTTAGGTGTCCTGACCGAGTTAGTCCCTCTGTCCGCCGAGAATGAGGAAGGACCTGTCTGCTTGCGTAACGTCCAGTATCTTTCACTTGTAGCGGAGATGAATTACCGCTTTCATCCGAAATGGAACGCCTTCGCCAAAGGAATGTACGAAACCGGGTCGGTCTATAAAGCGGGAGATGAAGAAGAACTCCCGGACGGGAAATACCGTACGGCATGGGGCTTGCAGACCGGCATCGAATTTTATCCGATGGCGGATGAAAACCTGCATATCTTCCTCACCGGAACAGCCCGCTTTTACAATCTGACGGAAAAAGCAAAAGCGCTGTGTGCTTCCATTGAAAACACACAACGCTTGTCGGTAGGGTTCATATACAAGTTGCCGCTGTATTGATCAAAACATCAGTACCAACTGATCTCCAGCCTGCAATTCTACTTTCAACATGCCGTCGACAACCGGGAGAGATACGGCTTTTTGGTTGATCTTGATGCCCATATTCGCCGAATCGGCCGGGAGTTTGATACGGAACGAACCGGGAACCAGGGCTTTCAAACCGGCTTCCGCCAAGCGGCCTTCTTTCCATTTGGCAGACACTTCGCCGCCTCCGCGAACTTTCAGTCCTTTGAAACTGCCGCTTTTCCAGGCGGAAGGCAGGGCGGGAAGCAGTTCGATTTCTCCCGTCTGGCTCTGTACCAGCATTTCGGCAATACCGGCACAACCGCCAAAGTTACCGTCTATCTGGAAAGGAGGATGCGCACAAAACAGGTTCGGATATGTCCCGCCGCCGTTCGTCATATTTGTCTTACGGTCCACACACGGACGGAGCAGGTCGGCAAACAACTTATAGGCATGGTCGCGTCATGCAGACGCGCCCAGAAATTCATTTTCCACCCCATCGACCATCCCGTGCTCTTATCGCCACGGGCAATCAGCGACTTACGGGCAGCTTCGGCAAGTTCAGGTGTACGCTCCGTTGATATCTCATTGCCCGGATACAGTCCATAGAGATGAGACACATGGCGATGATGAGGTTCAACCTCTTCGTAGGGTTCGAGCCATTCCATGATACGCCCGTCCTTGCCGATCGTCGTCGGCATCAAACGGGCACGCTTGGCAGCCAGTTCGCCGGCGAAAGCAGAATCAAGTCCTAATATGTCGGCAGCCTCGATCGTATTGGTGAACAGTTCTCGGACGATCTGGTTGTCCATCGTCGAACCGGCACAGATATGAGCCGTCTTGCCATTCGGCAACTTATAACCGTTTTCAGGCGAAGTGGTCGGGGCCGTCACCAGATATTTGTTGCGGGGATCTTCCACCAACATATCCACAAAGAACAGGGAAGCTCCTTTCAAAACCGGATACACATCTTTCAGATATTCCTTATCCAACGTATAAAGATAATGCATGTACAAATGTTCGCAAAGCCAAGCGGCGGAAGTATTGGTTGCCCCCCATGACGGATGTTCGCCCGGTGCAGTGAACTCCCAGACATTTCCCAAGATATGCGTCACCCATCCACGGGCGTTATAATAAGCTTAGCGGTCCGTTCGCCACTGGCAACCTGTTGTTTCGTCCATTCCACAAGCGGAAGATGAAGTTCGGAAAGGTTCGCCACCTCCGCAGGCCAATGGTTCATCTGAAGATTGATATTCAAATGATAGTCGCCGTTCCAGGGCGTATTGATCGTATTACACCAAAGCCCCTGTAGATTGGGAGGCAGCAAGCCCACACGCGTGGACGAGATCAGCAGATAACGGCCGAACTGGAAATAAAGCGCAGCCAACGAAGGATCGTCCGGGTTTTCGTGGAAAGCAGCCAAACGCTCGTCCATAGGCAAGTCTTCGCGGGAAGAATGTCCCAAATCCAGCTCCACACGGCCGAACAGGGAACGGTAAGCAGCAATATGCCCTTTCTTCAAAGAGGCGAAATCTTTCTTTTCGGCATTAGCCAGCAGGGAAGAGACCTTCCCTTCCAAATCCTTATCAAAATAATCGGTTGCCATACTCACCAACAAGATCGCTTCGGAGGCATTCCGCACGGAAACAGTCGAATCTCCCGGAGTCACATTTCCCCCTTTCGGCAGGATGACGCGGACACGCGAGGCATAGCGGAGGCCTTTCATCTCCAGCGTATCGACACCGTCAGGCAACTGCCCCTGCATCAGAAGGTCATTACCGTCGGCCGTCACCTTATAATGTTCGGGACGGTTCATCCCAAACGAGAAGTTCAGCGCCCTATCCGCATCGGCAGTCAAATGAATCACCCCCAAATCATCGGCAAAAGAGGTAAAGACTTCGCGGTTATACGTCACCTTTCCCCTTCTAAAAGAAGCTGTTGCAATCGCGTTGTCAAGATTCAATTCTCGTCTATATCCGAAGATCGAATCGGAAGTACCTTGATAATCGTAATTCAGCACGAGGTTACCTAGCAGTTGGTAACTGCCATACGGGACATTCGCCCCTTGCCCCTGTCCGCTCCCTTCGCCTTTGCAGACAAAAGTATTATACATCAGTTCCTGTGCTTCGTCGTTACGTCCTTCGAACAGAAGTTTCCGGATCGTGCCCAACGAGTGATATGCCTGCGGGTTATCTGTATCCTGCTTACTGCCCGACCACATGGAGATCTCGTTCAAGACAATATTTTCCGTGTCGACACCTCCGTCCGGCATCAATCCGAGGCGTCCGTTACCCAACGGAAACGATGCTTCCCAAATTCCGGCTGGGGCATCGAAATGATAAGACAGCGGTTTGCCCGTTTTCACTTCCGGCATATTGCATCCTATCAGAATCATAAACAGAAAAACAAATGCGTTATATTTCATAATTACAATTATTTGATATTTCTTCCTGTAAGTATATATATCAGATCCGTTTGCGGTATACCTTGCTCTATAATTCCGAAACCACCTTTGTAATCCCAATTGGCTCTCGCAATTTCATACTTATCAAACAACTCTATCATATCTTGATACCAACGTTCTTTATCGGCTTTTGGGGTTGCGGCGATACAACCAAATTCACCACAATACAACGGGAGTTGATGTAAACGGGCAAAATCGACCACCTCCTTGAAATGTTTTTCAATCACCTCTTTGTTAAATTCCACTTTATTCCAATAGGCGAACTTGTCATACAATTCACCTTTTAAGTGTTTCAAATCTTCATCAGCAATCAATTTTCCCGGATAATGCACCTTTCCGGTATAGTCTTTTACATCCGTCCAACCTGCCCTATAATGGGTCAACAAGAAGGATTATAATAATGAAAACTAATAATCAAGTTCGGATCATTCTCAGGTATCTTCAAATATCGCATCGTTTCATATCCTTGCCACCTATTAGAACCAACAAGTAACGACCGTTCGGGTTCTAACAGACGAATGGTCCGAACACATTCAGCTACAATATTATTCCACTGTTCATGGTCGTCAGCTACCGGTTCGTTCATCAATTCGTAAGCTAAAAAATCGACTGAATAAGTATGCAATTCCTGACTTAGTTGCTTCCATAAATCATAAAATCGAATCTGCTCTTTCCGATCAGTAAAAAGAGGTTTTTCCTTCGCATTAAAATGGTGCGAACGCAATATATGCAAATCCACGATTGCTTTTAACCGATATTTTTGACACCACGACAAAGCATTATGCAGCAAAGAAAAAGCTTCTTTTTCTTTGCTGCCATCGGGCGCAAACATCTGTTCTTCATCCACAGGCAAGCGCAAATGGTCAAATCCTACTTCTGACAAAAATTTAACATCAGCCTCCGTAAAAAAGACAGCCCTATTTTCACCTCTTACATTACTTTGTGACAACCAATGACTGATATTGACGCCTCTCTTAACCGAAAAATTGTTCTTTTTCTGTGCAGAAACACCACACATACAACAAAGACAACAAATACAAATCAACCATGCTTTCTTTTCCATAAAACTATTATATTTAGATTATCAACACTTTAGCTATTAATCCTTATCAAAAACTTTGCATATCGCACAATCTTTTATAATATCCATCCAATGCAATCAGCTCCTCGTGCCGTCCGCGTTCCACAATCTCCCCTTCATGCATCACGCAAATCTCGTCCGCATTACGAATCGTCGAGAGCCGGTGTGCAATCACGATCGTCGTACGGTTACGCATCAGGTTCTCCAAAGCCTCCTGCACCAAGCGTTCCGACTCGGTGTCGAGCGCCGAAGTCGCCTCGTCGAGGATCAGGATCGGCGGGTTCTTCAGAATGGCACGTGCAATACTGATACGCTGGCGCTGTCCGCCCGACAACTTACCGCCGCGGTCACCGATATTAGTATCGTATCCATCTTCGCTCGCCATGATAAAATCATGCGCATTGGCGATACGGGCCGCCTCTTGGACCTGTTCGAGTGTAGCCCCTTCCACTCCGAAAGAGATATTATTGAAAAATGTGTCGTTAAAAAGAATCGCCTCCTGGTTGACATTCCCCATCAGGCTGCGCAGATCGTACAAGGTCGCATCACGCACATCCGTTCCGTCGATCGTTATGCTCCCCTTGTCCACATCATAGAAACGAGGCAGCAAATCCACCAACGTGCTCTTTCCCGACCCCGACTGGCCGACCAGCGCTACCGTGCGTCCTTTCGGAATCGTCAGGTCAATGCCTTTCAGCACCCATTCATGCTGGTACTTGAACCAGACATCCCGGTAGCAAATACTTTCCGTCAGAGCAATCGGTTTCGGATCCTCAGGATCGTTAATATTGCTTTCAGCCTTCAGGATCTTATCGACGCGATCCATAGAGGCAAGCCCTTTCTGAATGGCATAAGAGGCCTTGCTAAGATCCTTCGCCGGATTGATTATACTGTAAAAAATCACCAAGTAGTAGATGAAAGTAGAGGCGTCGATCGGACTGTTACTGCTCAGGATCAGCGTACCGCCATACCACAGCACGATCGCGATCGTGGCTGTCCCCAAGAACTCGCTCATAGGATGCGCCATCTGCTGGCGGCGATAAATGCGGTTCGTCAGCCGCCGAAACGTTTCGTTGCTTTTCTCAAAACGGTCCTGTATCTTCGCCTCCGCATTGAAAGCCTTGATAACACGCAGGCCACCCAACGTCTCCTCTATCTGGCTCATCAGATAACCCCATTGTTGCTGTCCCTCGAACGATTTCCGTTTCAACTTCTTTCCGACCGTTCCCATCACATATCCGGCGAAAGGCAGCAGGATGAAGACAAAAAGCGTCAGCTGCCAGCTGATGGCGATCATCCCGATCAGGTAGATCAGGATCAGGATCGGGTTTTTGAAGAGCATATCAAGCGAACTCATGATCGAAGTCTCGATCTCGTTCACATCTCCCGAAACGCGTGCGATTATATCCCCCTTCCGCTCTTCCGAGAAAAAGCCCAGAGGGAGTTCCGTTATCTTGCGGTTGATCTGGTTGCGGATGTCGCGGACGACACCCGTACGGATCGGGATCATCGTATAAAAAGCCATATACATCGTCCCGACCTTCAAGAAAGTAGACACGATCAGGAAAACACCCAATATGATCAGCGTGAAGGAACCGCCTTTCGTCTCGATCATGTCGGACACGAACCAAAAGAAGTTGTTTTTCAGCAATTCCGGAGTCGCTTTCCAGGCTTCGAACGAGAAAGGGGCGAACGTCCAATCCGTATAGGTATAGGTTTCGTCACTGATTTTAAACAAGATATTCAGAATCGGGATGATTAATGCAAAAGAGAACAGGTTCAAAATGGCAGACAGGACGTTAAATATCACATTCCACACCATAAATTTCTTATAGGGAGGCACAAAACGCCTCAGTATACGCAGAAAATCCTTCATGTTTGATCGATCAATTGAATTTGGGGCGCAAGTTACTCAATATCCGGCTGATTCCGGGCATTCCCGCTGTACTTTATTTCGTCCATCCTTATTCTTTAGCCCGCCAGCCTGCTCTTTTAGGGCTTCAGATTACTCTCATAAGTCGTCCGCCGCCAAGCAGACAACTTATGGATCGTATCCGAAAAACGAATCTATTCCATAGAAGAATATAATATATCCAAAAAAAAAATGATAAAGAAGCAACTATAAAAAGTATATTTGCATCAATATAGTATAAACAAATGCTATAAAAGTATGAAAAAGATCTCTTCCTCCTTCCTGAAAAGTCTCAATTGGCTATTAACCAGCGTACTAATGCTGCTGGGATTCTCCACATGTGACTCTGAACCGGGAGCCGCCATGTACGGTACTCCTCATGCCGACTTTACAATCAAAGGAAAAGTCGTAAACCAAGAAAATATGCCGATTCCGGATATTGAAATAAAATGTCTGGTAGAACATCATGGCGATAACAGACATTGGTTTGACACGATACCAGCTGTTTCCACAGATCCTGCTGGAGTCTTTCATTGCCAGTTTGAAGAATTTCCAACCGACAAATTACGGATCATAGCAACGGATATAGACGGTCCCCAAAACGGTTCATACGAAAAAGACTCTACGAACCTTACACTTTCCAGCGATGATTATAAGGGAAACACAGGAAGTTGTTTAAAGGCTCTGTCGAAAAAGAAATAAAGTTCAACCTTAAAAGAAAAGACAAAGAATGAATAAACGTCCCGGATTACGCAAACGCCTTGCATTAGAATTATTCAGAAGCATCCGGAAGAACCGAGCCAAGATACATGAATTGCGTACGCTCTTTTGGGAGTGCACGCTCCGTTGTAACGCCTCCTGCCTCCATTGCGGTAGCGACTGCCATGTCTCGTCCGCCCATCCGGACATGCCGGTCGAAGATTTCCTGAAAGTGATAGACGAAATCACGCCTCACGTGGACCCGCATAAGGTGATGATCACGTTTACCGGCGGAGAAGCATTGGTCCGTAAAGATATCGAAGCATGCGGGCGGGAATTGAACAAACGCGAATATCCCTGGGGAATCGTCTCCAACGGATTGCTGCTCAACCGCACACGACTGGACTCGCTATTGGCGGCCGGAATGCACTCCATCACCATCAGCCTCGACGGGTTCGAAGAGGCGCACAACTGGCTCAGGGGAAACCGCCGGAGCTTCGAAGGCGCTGTCAATGCCATTGCGATGCTGGCAGAAGAGAAGGAAATCGTCTGGGACGTCGTGACCTGCGTCAATCAGAAAAACTTCAAGGACCTGATGCTGCTCAAGGATTTTCTGATCGAGCTGGGAGTCAAGAACTGGCGTATCTTCACCATTTTTCCTGTGGGCCGGGCGGCAGAGACACCGGAATTGCAGATCGACGACACACAATTCACTTGGATCCTCAAATTCATCCGTCATTGCCGCGCCGAGGGAAAGATACATGCTAGTTTTGCCTGTGAAGGTTTCCTCGGCAATTACGAGGGGGAAGTACGCGACCAGATTTTTCACTGCAATGCTGGTATCAGCACGGCATCGGTACTGATCGACGGATCTATATCCGGCTGTCCGAGCATCCGTGCCAACTTCCATCAGGGAAATATCTACAAAGACAGCTTTGTTGATGTCTGGAACAACGGCTTCAAAGAATATCGCAATCGGGAATGGGCACGAAAAGGACAGTGCGCAGACTGCGACATGTTCCGCTATTGCGAAGGAAGCGGTATGCATCTCCATGACGATAGCGGCGACCTGATCACCTGTCATTATCGGAGAATTGAGAATTGACAAAGAGCAATTGACAATATCTTTCCCTCCCTAATTATCAATTCTCCATTGTCAATTGTCAATTGTTTCCTATCTTTACCCACGTAAACTAAAAAACATCAATCATTTCATGAAAAATGCTCTTATCCTATCGGCCTTGCTGACATTAGGGCCGGTCTGTTTCGCTCAACAGACAGAAAAGTATCCTTTGGGCAATTATGAGGAACTTACAGACACCAAACCGCATGACGGCGCAGAAGTCTGGAACAAAATGACAACGCCAACCTGCCTCAGCTGGGGAACAACGGATATCCGCTACAAAAAACTGAATGTCCCCGACATCAAGAAGACAACCCGCTGGAAAGGGAAAGCCTGGAAAGGGGAACGCATCAATGCACAAGCCGTGTTGTGGACTAAAGAAGCGTTAGACGACGTAACGGTCACCGTCAGCGAACTGAAAAGCGGCTCGGCCGTCATCCCGGCTTCTGCCATCACGACGAACTTCGTACGCTATGTCATGACCGACGAGCTGAACAAGGACCGCAAAGGTGGTTGCGGACATCGCGAAAACAAGGCCGAATGGGATTCGTCTGTCGTAGCCGATGTCTTGGATATTGTAAAAATACAGGATATCAAAGCTTGTACGACACAACCGATCTGGCTGAACGTATGGGTTCCGTCAGATGCCCGCGCAGGGAAATACAAGGGGACGTTGACCGTTTCAGGAAAGAATTTCCAAGATATGAAACTCCAGGTAGAAATCGACGTGCTGAACCGTACGCTGCCAGCTCCGCAAGACTGGGCTTTCCATCTGGACCTGTGGCAAAATCCCTATTCCGTAGCCCGTTACTACCAGATTCCTCTTTGGAGCAAGGGACATTTCGACGCCATGCTTCCGATCATGAAGATGTTGGCCAACGCCGGACAACGGGCCATCACGACCAGCATCATGCATAAACCTTGGGCCGGACAGACGGAAGACCATTTCGACAGCATGGTAACCCGTATCAAGAAAATCGACGGGACATGGGTATACAGTTATGACGTATTTGACAAATGGGTGGAATTCATGATGAATGAAGTGGGGATCAAAGATATGATCAGTTGCTACACCATGATCCTTGGGCTTTGACTTTCGACTATTACGATGAAGCGACCAGCCGGGTACAGTTTATCAATGTCAAACCTGGCGATGCCGAATATACCGAATACTGGGGTTCGTTCCTGAAAGACTTCTCCCGTCACCTGCGTAAAAAAGGCTGGTTTGAAAAGACTGCCATCTCTATGGACGAACGTCCTATGGAAGCCATGCGCGAAGCTATCAAAGTCATCAAGCAGGCCGATCCCGAATTCAAGATCACGCTGGCGGGCAACTATCATCCTGAAATCCAATCCGACTTGTATTACCTGAGTATCCCTTACGGCCATAAATTTCCAGAAAATGTAAAAGCCGAACGCGAACGCAAAGGACAGATCAGCACGGTCTACACGTGTTGCTCGGAAGCCTTCCCGAACACCTTTACTTTCTCCGATCCGGCCGAAGCTACTTGGACAGCCCTGCATGCCATCGCCGGAGGCTATGACGGTTACCTGCGCTGGGCCGTAAACAGTTGGACAGCCGATCCCTTGCGCGACTCACGCTTCCGCACTTGGGCAGCCGGCGATACATACAGTATCTATCCTGGCCCCCGCAGTTCGATCCGTTTCGAACGTTTGGTCGAAGGTATTCAGGACTGCGAAAAAATCCGTATCCTCCGCGAAGAGCTGGCAGCCAAAGGGGCTAAAGGCAAATTGAACAAATTAAACAAAGCAGTGGCTAAATTTACCCCGGAAGGCCTGTCCGAAACTCAACAGTCGGCAGCCGAAATGGTAAATGACTTGAATAAATTGCTGAACTCGCTGTAAGCATTCGCCGCTTAAAAACAAAAAAATCATAAAAAAATCCCCGGAGAGTGCATGACTCCCGGGGATTCATTTTATCTTTACAGCATCGGAACCGTTAGCTCAGCTGGTTTAGAGCGCTGCCTTGACAGGGCAGAGGTCGCCGGTTCGAATCCGGCACGGTTCACACTCCGTCATAAAGCGCCAACCGGCGCTTTTCTTTTCATTTTACTTTTCCCGAATAAATACATTAATCGGCGTTCCCGTAAAGTTCCAGTTTTCCCGGATCTTGTTTTCCAGGAAGCGTTTGTAAGGCTCTTTGATCCATTGCGGCAAGTTACAGAAGAATACAAACGAAGGAACCTGGCCGGCAGGAAGCTGCGTAATATATTTGATCTTGATATATTTTCCTTTCCAAGCAGGAGGCGGATAGTTCTCGATGATCGGCAGCATGATTTCGTTCAGCTTGGCTGTCGGAACACGGCGCTGACGGTTTTCGTATACATCTTTGGCTGTTTCCAGCACCTTCAGAATGCGCTGTTTTGTCAATGCCGAAATAAACAGGATCGGAAAATCGGTAAACGGAGCCAGACGCTCACGAATCGCACTCGTAAAGGTATCAATCACCTTTTGGCTTTTATCTTCCACCAAATCCCATTTGTTCACACAAACGACCAAGCCTTTCTTGTTCTTCTGAACCAAAGAGAAGATGTTCAAATCCTGACTTTCGATACCTCGGGTGGCATCTAGCATCAACACGCAGACATCCGAATTCTCAATGGCGCGGATCGAACGGATCACGGAATAGTATTCCAGATCCTCATTCACCTTCCCCTTCTTACGGATACCGGCCGTATCCACCAAATAGAAATTCAGGCCGAACTTGTTATATTTCGTGTAAATAGAATCACGGGTCGTACCAGCAATATCCGTCACAATATGGCGGTCTTCACCGATAAAGGCGTTGATCAAAGAAGATTTGCCTGCATTCGGACGGCCGATGATGGCGATACGGGGCAGCTCTTCTTCGAGCATCTCCTGCTTGTCATCCGGAAGCGTAGCAACGATTTTATCCAACAAATCGCCCGTACAAGAACCGTTGATAGCAGAGATACAGAAAGGGTCACCTAATCCGAAAGAATAAAATTCGGCAGAGGAGGGATGCAATTCGAAGTTATCCGCTTTATTGGCCACAACAATCACAGGCTTCTTGGCACGACGCAGGATAGCAGCTACTTCGTTATCCAAATCCGTAACTCCATTCAAGACATCAACGACAAACAAGATCACGTCTGCCTCTTCAAGAGCGACTTTCACCTGCTTGTTTATCTCTTCTTCAAAAACATCATCCGAATTAATCACCCATCCGCCGGTGTCAATCAGCGAAAATTCTTTACCTGTCCACTCTGCCTTGCCATACTGACGGTCGCGGGTAGTGCCTGCTTCCTCGTTGACAATCGCCTGGCGCGTCTGTGTCAAACGGTTGAAGAGGGTGGACTTTCCTACGTTGGGTCTACCAACTATTGCAACAATATTTCCCATAAACAACTTTTTCTGTCTGTGCTGTTAATTAATCCAGCTGATAACCGAAGTTCTTCAGCATGTTGTCCCGGTTACGCCAGTCTTTTTCTACTTTGACAAACATTTCCAGGAAAACCTTCTTATCAAAGAAGCGTTCGATATCCTTACGTGCCATAGCACCTACCTTTTTCAATGCCTGGCCACGATGCCCGATGATGATTCCTTTTTGGGAATCGCGTTCAACAATAATGAGCGCTTTGATATGAATCAGCTCGGCTTCTTCTTTAAACAGCTCAACAACGACTTCCACCGCATACGGGATTTCTTTCTGATAATACAGGAGAATCTTCTCGCGAATGATCTCCGTCACAAAGAAACGGGCCGGCTTATCGGTAAGCGCATCTTTCTCGAAATAGGGAGGAGATTCAGGCATCAGATCTTCTACCCTACGTTTCACGTAATCTATATTAAAATTCGAAAGGGCTGAGATCGGAATGATCTCAGCTTTCGGAAGAAGTTCTTTCCACTCGGCTACCAGCTTTTCCAATTCTGGTTGGGTAGTCGTATCAATCTTGTTAATCAGTAACAGGACCGGACATTCCACTTTCTGGACCTTCTGGAGAAATTCTTCATTCTTGTCGATCTTTTCGACGACATCGGTTACATAAAGCAATACATCGGCATCACCAAGTGCCGACTGAGAAAAATTAAGCATAGATTCCTGCAACTTATAATTCGGATGCAGGACTCCCGGCGTGTCAGAATACACAATCTGCATATCTGCGGTATTCACGATCCCTATGATTCGGTGCCGCGTTGTCTGTGCTTTCGAAGTGATGATCGAGATACGCTCTCCCACCAAACGGTTCATCAACGTAGACTTCCCGACGTTCGGATTACCGACAATATTAACAAAGCCGGATTTATGCTTGTTTTCCATTATATCCCCATTTAAGATAAATTGCACCCCAGGTAAAACCGGCGCCAAAAGCGGCAAGAATCAGATTATCGCCTTTCTTCAGTTTGTCTTCCCACTCCCAAAGGCAGATAGGGATTGTCCCGGCGCTGGTATTTCCGTATTTCTGGATATTGATCATCACCTTTTCCATGTCCACACCCAGACGTTTTGCTGTCGCATCGATGATGCGCAAGTTTGCCTGATGAGGCACGATCCATGCGATATCATCGTGTGTCAGCCCGTTCCGTTCGGCAATCTCGCAGCAACATCAGCCATATACGAAACTGCGTACTTAAAGACATATTTGCCATCCTGGAAAACGAAATGTTCGCGATTATCCACCGTATCGTGTGAAGGAGGATAGGCCGAACCGCCGGATTTCATAATCAGATGTGAATAGCCTACACCATCGGTACGCAAGATCGTATCCATCACACCCACTTCTTCCGTTGTAGGTTCGAGCAGCACAGCACCACAGGCATCGCCGAACAAAGGACAGGTAGAACGATCTTGATAGTCCGTTATAGCAGTCATTTTATCGCCTGCCACAACAACCACTTTCTTATAGCGTCCCGAACGGATATAATTGGAACCTGTTTCCAAGGCATACAAAAAACCGGCACAAGCCCCTGCAAATCGAAAGTCATTGCATTCTTGCAACCGGTATGGTAAGCTATAATGGAGGAAGTGGTCGGGAAATGATGGTCAGGCGTAGTTGTTGCTGTGAGGATCACTTCTATCTCTTCCGGATTCACATTTGTCTTTTCGAGTAACTGCTTCACAGCCCGTATACCCATATATGAGGTTCCCAAGCCCTCACCTTTCAAAATTCGGCGTTCTTTGATGCCAACACGCGTCATGATCCATTCATCCGTCGTATCCACCAACTTCGAAATATCTTCGTTCGTCAACACATCTTCGGGAACGTATCCGCCTACGCCTGTTATTACCGCATTTATCTTATCCATATCTTTAAAAATAAAAAGGACTATATATCCCAATTAAAAAAAAAGCCCTAAAAATACTTTTAGGGCTATTTCTTGGTTTATCAAAACTTAATCAGTTAGGATAAACTTACACAGCTGCTTCTTTTTCGATAGCTAACTTACCTCTGTAATAGCCGCATTCGCCGCATACAGTGTGATAAATGTGCCATGCGCCGCAGTTCGGGCAAATAGCCATTGTGGGAGCAACAGCCTTGTCATGAGTTCTTCTCTTGGCTGTTCTTGTCTTACCTTGTCTTCTTTTAGGATGTGCCATGTTTTAATTTATTTAATTGTTATCATTCTCAAGTAAACCTTTCAGACCATCCCATCTCGGATCTGTTGCCACAGGTACGTCGTCATCAATCGCGATATCTTCTTCCACGCTATCGTCTTCGTACTCTTCATCTCCGTCTTCAGTGCTTCTGGCGGTATGCTTCTTCAACTTGGACGACATAGCCTTATTACATTTTCCCGGAGCATGTACATGCTTCATAGGAATTGCCAATGCAATAAATTCATACAGGAACCACGCGAGGTTAATAGCACCTTCGTCTTCCGGTATAACCACTACTTCGTCACTTTCTTCGGCATATTCTTTACCGAACTTTACCACCAGGCGATTATGCGTGTCGATTGGGATTTCCATATCGTCCAGACATCTGTCGCACGGAACCATAACAACACCTTCAATCTGAAAGTTCATTTCAAACATCATGGAAGACCGTTTTACCGTGAGGTTAACCTTCACTTTGCCCTTCTGGACTTGGTCTCCATCAATATCCACAAAAAACTTATTCTCCAATAAATACTCGAATTCGTGTATTCCTGGAGTGAGATTTTTCAAATCTACATTATATAATTTAAACTTTCCCAAAGCCTTTTAGTGTAAAAACCTTGCAAAGGTACGAAAAAACTAAACACAAATGCAACATCTTTGCAGTTATTTTTTACTATCTAAGATTTTAGCCCTTATATTTCCGAAGCTCAATTCGAAAAGTCGTGCCTTTGCCGACTTCCGAACTCTTAACAAATATCCTTCCGCCGTGATAAGATTCGATAATACGCTTTACCAAAGACAAGCCTAGCCCCCACCCACGCTTTTTGGTCGTATAACCGGGATTAAATACGGTTTTAAACTTAGATTTGGCGATCCCCTTCCCGGTATCGGTCACATCGATACGAACGACTTTATCACGTTCCTCCACCTGAAAAGTGATTTCCCCCTGCCCTTCCATTGCATCTACCGCATTTTTTGTCAGATTCTCTATAACCCAAGCAAAAAGAGAGTCATTCATCAACACCGGAACCGGCCCGTCGGTAAGATGCGTATAAATCTTGACCTTCGAAGAAATACGTGTGCTCATAATAGCTCAAGGCCGAACGGATAGAATTATTGATAATCCACTGGGACTGGGTCCGGATTGGAACCGATCTTGGAAAAACGCTCCGCAATCGTTTCTA
>ENA-OQCE01000370-OQCE01000370.1-human-gut-metagenome-genome-assembly--contig:-NODE-370-length-21979-cov-4.847703_pt1 | contig 21979 bp, 23 predicted proteins | sample MGYA00242495_ERZ504572 | MGnify/ENA primary metagenome ERZ504572 (study PRJEB26092, sample SAMD00036228) | human gut metagenome | host: Homo sapiens | study: EMG produced TPA metagenomics assembly of...
TCAGAATAAGGTGTATGTGAAGGTGATTGATTATAAAACCGGAAATACATCCTTTGACCTGGTTTATCTGTATCATGGTCTGCAGTTACAGCTGATGATCTATCTGGATGGTGCCCTGCGTGTAGAGCAGAAGAAATATCCGGATAAGGAGATTATTCCTGCGGGAGTTTTTTATTACAATATCAAGATCCTATGATCCAGGAGAAGATAGATGCGGATGTGGAAGCTGTCAGTGCAGGTCTTATGAAAGAACTGAAGATGAATGGGCTGGTTCAGGCAGATCCGGAGCTTGTGTACAGGATGGACAGCAGTCTTGGCTCCATTCCTGTCGCATTTAATAAGGACGGAAGCTTTCGCAAAAATTCTTCTGTGGCAGACAGAACACAGTTCGCAGTGCTTGGACGGTATGTAAGGACGAAGATTGAGAAGATAAGAAGTTCTATTCTGGAGGGAGATGCAGAGGTTTCTCCCTATGAGCTCGGAAAAAAGAATGCGTGTACTTATTGTCCGTATATGACGGTATGCGGATTTGACCGCAGGCTGTCAGGATATGAATTCCGCAGACTGAAAAACTTCTCTGATGAGGAATTATGGAAAGCATTTGACAGGGAGGCAGAATAAGATGGGCGTACAGTGGACAAAGGAGCAGCAGGAGGTTATACGGCTGCGGGACAGAAATATTCTGGTCAGTGCGGCAGCCGGGTCCGGAAAAACGGCAGTACTGGTAGAACGTATCCTGAGTAAGATAACAGATAAAGAACACCCTGTGGATATTGACAGACTGCTGATCATGACATTTACAAGAGCGGCAGCAGGTGAAATGAAAGAGAGGATCTCGGCAGCTATTGAAAAAGCACTCTGTGAGGATCCCGATAATGAGCATCTGCAGAGACAGACAACCCTGCTTCATACTGCACAGATTACAACTATTGATGGTTTCTGTGCCTATATTATCCGGAATTACTTTCATCTGATCGGACTGGATCCGGGATATCGGACGGCAGATGAGGGGGAGCTGAAGCTTCTGCGAGGAGATGTTGTGAAAGCACTGCTTGAAGAATATTATGCCAAAAAAGATGAAAAGTTTCAGAAATTTGTGGAATGCTTTGCAACAGGAAAGTCAGATGAAAATCTGGGAAACCTGATACAGAAATTATATGAAATGACTATGAGCAATCCTTTTCCGCAGGATGGCTGTCCGGGTGTATGGATGATTACAGGATTGATTCCCTGGAAGAGTTAAGAGAGACTGAGTGGATGAGGATGCTCTGGGATGCAGTGAAGGATGAACTGCAGGAAGCGAAGCTTCTGGTGCAGGAGGCTCGAAGAATCTGCTCAGAGCCGGATGGTCCGTATCTGTATGATGAGGCACTGAGCAGTGATCTGCTTCTTATAAGAAGTCTGCAGGAACTGGCAGAGAAAAGAGATTATAATGGAACTGCAGAAATACTTATGAAACCCTCATTTGCCCGGCTGAGCACAAAGAAGGCTGCGGATGTAGATGAACAGAAGAAGCAGAGAGTGAAAGATCTTCGGGATGAGGAAAAGGGGATTCTGAAGGAACTGGGGCAGCGATATTTCCAGAGTACAGAGAAAGAACTTCTGGAAGTAATCAGATATATCAGAGGCCCAATAGAGATGTTAGTTGAGTTGACGGCACGATTTAAAGAGCAGTTCGGAGAGGCGAAGAGAGAAAAGAATATTCTGGATTTTACGGATATGGAACATTTTGCCCTGCAGATACTGATGACGAAAGAAGGGGGAGAAATTCATATGTCTCAGGCTGCGAGAGAGCTCTCCGCAAAGTATGATGAAGTCCTGGTGGATGAATATCAGGACAGTAACTTAGTGCAGGAGCTTCTGACAACAGCAGTATCCGGGTGGATCAACCAGAAGAAAAATATCTTCATGGTAGGAGACGTAAAGCAGAGTATCTATCGTTTCCGTCTGGCAAGGCCGGAGCTTTTCATGGAAAAATATAAAAGTTATTCCACAGAAGAAGCACAGGAGCAGAGAATTGACCTGCACAAAAATTTCCGGAGCAGGGAACAGGTTCTGGAGAGTGTAAACTTTATTTTCCGACAGATCATGGGGGAAGATCTGGGAGGGATTACCTATGACAAAGATGCGGCCCTTTATCCCGGAGCTTCTTTTCCGGAAGGAGAGTCAGAGGAATTTGTAAAGACAGAGGTTCTTCTGGTCGAGAGAGACGGAGAAGAACTGTCTGATGTACAGGACTATGAAGACGCAGGTGCATCGGGAAACCGCAGGGAAATGGAAAATCAGACCGGGCAGGAACTGGAGGCGCTGGCCATTGCACAGAGAATTAAAGAAATTGTGGGAAAAGAACAGATCGTAGATAAAGAGACGAAGGAATACCGGCCTGTGGAATACGGGGATATTGTAATCCTGCTGCGCACTGCCTATGGATGGGCAGAAACTTTCAGGGAAGTGCTGGCATCTCAGGGGATTCCCGTATATTGTACATCAAGAACCGGATATTTCTCTGCAACCGAGATTGTGACTGTATTGAATTATCTGAAGGTGTGTGACAATCCGCTGCAGGATATTCCGCTTATGGGAGTGCTTCGTTCACCGATCGTCGGATGCACTTCACAGGAACTGGCAGAGCTTAGAATACAGTATCCTGATGGTCTGCTCTATGAGAGTGTTTCGGCATATGCAGGAGAAAATGAAATCCCCGAAAAAGAACTGGATCCGGATAAGCTGAAATCTGAATTGTTAAATAGTAATCTGCGAACAGATGAAAAGAACTCTCTGAATATTAAATTAAAAGGATTTCTGAGTCTCCTTGAAAAGGTAAGAAATATGGCTGCATATACGCCGGTCCACGAATTGATCCTTTATGTGCTGAAAGAAACCGGGTATGGAGATTATGCAAGGGCACTTCCGGGAGGGGAGCAGCGTTTTGCAAATCTTACCATGCTTGTGGAGAAAGCTATGGACTATGAGAAGACAAGCTACAGGGGTCTGTTTAACTTTGTTCGTTATATCGAACAGCTACAGGCATATCAGGTAGACTATGGAGAAGTCAATCTGACAGGAGCGGGCAATACCGCAGTGGAGATCATGACGATCCACAAGAGTAAGGGACTTGAATTTCCGGTAGTATTTGTGGCCGGTATGGGAAAACAGTTTAATTTTCAGGATATGAATGCAGGTCTTTTGCTTCATCCGGAACTGGGAATAGGGCTGATGCTATCATACCGGAGAAACGGGTGATCGCATCTTCGCTGAATAAGCAGGTGATCAGAAGACAGCTTCTGAAGGAGAGTCTGGGAGAGGAACTGAGGGTACTTTACGTTGCCATGACAAGAGCAAAAGAGAAACTGATCCTTACAGGAACAGTCGGAAAGCTGGAAAAGCAGATGCTGTCGCTGTCGCGTTTTCTGGATGAGGAAGAAGAACTGCTCCCACTGGGAACCAGAATGAAAGCAAAGAATTACTGGCTTTTGTACTGCCTGCACTGGTGCGGCATCGGGCCATGAGTGAACTTCTGTGGGAATATGGAATCCTCATGAAGAAACAGCCGGGGATTTACGATGATATCTCTGAGTTTGTGATAAAAAAGATCACTGTCCGTCAGATGACAGAAAAAGCAGTTCTCATCCAGGCAGGAAACCAGATGCAGGAGGAATATCTGAAGAACTGGGATGAAAATAAAGTGTATGATGAGGCTGTGAAGGAAGAGATAGAGAAGAGATTTTCCTTTGTATATCCGTATAAATATCTGGAAGATATTCCGGTTAAAGTCAGTGTTTCGGATCTGAAAAAGAGAAGCTGGCATGATGAAAGTGAACTGGAAGAGAATATCAGTGTGTCTGCCGAAGAGCAGGAGGAAGAACAGGAAGCGCCGGTTCCCGCATTTATGGCAGAGAAGCAGGAAGAGTATAAGGGGGCTGCCAGAGGTACTGCTTACCACAGAGTAATGGAATGTCTGGATTATGCAGAAGCAGATACAGAGGAACAGCTTCGGGCTCAGTTAAAGAGACTTCTGGAGAGCCAGAAAATGACAGAGCAGGAAGCGGAATGTATCCGGATCCGGGATATCAGGAGGTTTGTGGAATCCGGACTGGGGCAGAGAATGAAGAAGGCTGCCATGAAAAAACATCTTTACAGAGAACAGCCTTTTGTGATTCAGAGAAGTGCTTCTATGCTCGATGATGGTTGGAAGAACGAAACAGTGCTGGTGCAGGGAATTATCGATGCCTATTTTATGGAAGGGGATGAGATTGTTCTTGTGGACTATAAAACGGATAGAGTGAAGAGAGGACAGGAACAGAAGCTGATCGATCTGTATCATGTGCAGCTTGAGGATTATGCCCGGGCATTGGAGCGGATGACGGGGAAAAGAGTGAAGGAGAAGATCATTTATTCGTTTACATTGCAGAAAGAGATATTGCTGTGAGCGGAATAAATATTATTATTGTGAATTCAAATATCCGGCAGGGATAAGCGCGTGTTATACGCGCCACCCTGCCGGATATTTGTTTTTCAGGATCTGGTTGACCAGTTTACCGAAGCCAATGGGATATCCATCTGCACAGAGGAGATGCCAGCCTTTTTTGTGAGCTGCTTCTTCGGGTTCGATATTTAAGGTTTCGCCCTTTAAATATCTGGTGATCCTTTCGTCAGAAGCGGAGAGAGAGATGACTGCTTCTGCTTCATCTTTGCGGATCGCCAGTGCAAGTGGCTGAGACGGCTCGAAGCGGTTTTTCTTCAGGTCACCGAGATAGAGACCGTTTCTTAAGAAGGTGATGCCGCGGAAGTTGTGGGCAACCGGGGGAAGATAGTAGGCTTTATCACCGCGGATTTCCACACGTTCCCAGTCAAATGGCTGACCGCAGAGGTTTTCAGACCGATTTCGTTCAGAAATCCCTCAATTAGTGGAAATGCGTTTTTGTCCGGTTTTGTGTGAGGACGGGAGCTTTCCTTGATTGCCTGTCCTTTTTTACGGAAGAGCGCAAGGAAGTGTCCCTCTCCGTTCATTTTGTGTGGGAAAATCCGGATGCATTTGGTAAGCTCAGGATTTCCGTTTCCCCATTCAGGAACTCCATGGGAGAAGCCTTCATAATCTTCCATTTCTGCCAGTTCCATGTCAGGACGGTTTTCCAGAAGCCAGGAAACAGTTTGTTCGTCTTCTGCAGGCGCGAATGTGCAGGTAGAGTAAAGCATCAGTCCGCCGGGACGGAGCATATCGGCTGCCTGGAGGATAAGCTCTTTCTGGATTTCGGAAAGCTCCATGGATTTTTCGGGAGTCCAGTCTTTGGCAAGGGCTTCTTCCTTACGGAACATTCCTTCTCCGGAGCATGGAGCATCTAGGATGATCTTGTCGAAGAATTCGGGGAATGCTTTGGTTAACTTTGCAGGTGTTTCGTTTGCTACGAAGACATTTGGGATGCCGAAGAGTTCCAGGTTGCGAAGGAGGGCTCTGGCGCGGGAAGTGCTGATATCGTTTGCTACCAGAAGTCCCTGTCCCTGAAGTGCTGCGCCTGCTGCAGTTGCCTTGCCGCCCGGGGCTGCGCAGAGGTCCAGGACTCTGTCACCCGGCTCGATGGGGATGCGGGAGGCGGGGGTCATGGCGCTGGTTCCTGAAGGTAGTAGAGGCCGGCCTGGTAGTATGGGCATCTGGAAGGACGGATGTCTTCATCGTAGAAGTAGCCGTTTTTGATCCATGGGATCTGACGGGTTGGAAATGGAGACAGGTTTTCGAAGTCTTCGCAGGTGATCTTGGAGGTGTTTATGCGCAGGCCGTAGGTTCGGGGGGCATTGAAGCTGGAGAGGAAGGCGGGGTATTCGTTGCCGAGCATTTTCTCCATTCGGGTGAGGAATGCGGGGTGGAGGGGTGTTGTATTTTCGTTCATAATGGGTTGGTTTCCTTTGCTGTAGTTTTGATTGGTGGGTGGGGGACGCGCAGGAAAATATATCTGTCTGAGTGCGGTTTCGGCATCTAAGATCTTCTAAGTCGGTAAAAATCTGCTAAAAGCATGGAGAAAAATGCAAAACTCGCTCCGCTGCAGGCTTCGCTCAGACAGGTTTGCGATTTTCTCACATACGCAGATTTCTACCGGCTAAGAAGATCTAAGATGCCTGCAAATGCACTCAGACAGATATATTTTCCTGCGCTGTTTACTGAAAATAACTGTAGTATAACGTGAGGTTTATGGAATATTAAGTTTATGAAATACTATAGCAATTTAATAAAATAATGCAATCAAGACAGTTCAGCAGGACTTCACGCTATGATGGACTGGATTGTTTGCAGTAATTTATGAAATAAGAAATTGATATATAGCAATGCTTTTAAATGCATTATTTATGAGGATCGCTATAGTGAACCGGAAGACGTTAAGGAGGTATTTTCAGTAAAGGTATCAATATGATTATAAAGTATAAATGATTTTTGCTAAATAGTATTGACAAAATCATATTATACATCATATAATATCGTTAACAAAACAATATTGATGTTCTGTATAGTATGTGAACAGGATGGAATAAATGTATCAGATGTGAAATGGCGTTTACCTTTGGTATAGTCTGGAGCATTTTTCAGACACGCTCTAAGGCTGGATTGCAGAGATGATGCTGTCTGTACAGAACATAATTGAAACGAGGGAGTGAGCATATGGTTTTTAATACGGGTGCTGCGCTTCTGGATGCGGTTGTTCTGGCGGTTGTTTCTAAGGAGAAGGAAGGGACTTACGGGTATAAGATCACGCAGGATGTGCGTGGAGTTCTGGATGTTTCGGAGTCTACTTTGTATCCGGTGCTCAGGAGGCTGCAGAAGGATGATTGTCTGGAGGTTTACGATATGGCGTATGCAGGACGTAACAGGCGTTATTATAAGCTGACGGACAGAGGTGCTGCGCAGCTGGAGTTTTATAAAGCTGAATGGAAAATTTATGCATCCAAGATAAGCGGGATGTTTGAGGGAGGAATAGGATGATGGACAGGGCGCAGTTTATGCAGGAGCTGGAGAAGCTGCTTGCTGATATTTCCGAGACAGAGAGGCAGGATGCCCTTGATTTTTATAATAGTTATTTCGATGATGCAGGAGCTGAGAATGAAGCTTCGGTGCTCAGGGAACTTGGAAGTCCAGAGAAGGTTGCAGCGATTATCAAGGCGGATCTGAAAGGTTCGGCAGGAGGCTATGAGTATGGAGAATATACGGAGCATGGCTATGAGGATGCCCGGACTAAAGAGAGAGGCCAGATGCCTGAGAGATATGAAGAAGAGTCGGGAACAGGGAAGCGTTTTTTCAGAAAGGGGAATCAGGCGGTGCTGATCCTTGCGGTGATCCTGCTGGTTTTTATTTCTCCTTTTGTTAAGGGGGCTGTTGGTGGGATTCTGACATTTGCAGTTGGAATTTTACTGCTTCCGTTCTGGCTGATCGTTGGATTGGGCATAGGTGCTGTGGTTTTACTGGTTGGCGGGCTTGCAGCTGTTGTGGCTGGAGCAGGGCTTTTGACTGTAATGATCGGAACCGGGATCATGACAATAGGAATTGGATGTCTTATGATGCTCTGGCAATCCTTATGGTATTGGGGCTGATCAGTGTCGCAGTACGTATTGTGCCGAAGTGGTTTCGGAAGATTACCGACTTTTTTAACAGGTTGCTTTACAGAAAGAGAAAGGAGGAGGTTAAATGAAGAAGTTTACAAAAGGAATGTTGATCGCAGCGGGGATTTTTGGTGCTGTGGGAATCGGGCTGACAGCTGCCGGTGGTGTTATGGGAGCCAGTATGTCGGAACTGACAGGGGTGAAAAGCCTGAAAAGGGTGCTTCTGGTGGCAGACGGGGATTATGATTATGATGACAGCGATGATTATGATGACGATGATGATTATGACGATTTATGATTATGATGACAGCGATGACTATGACAGCGATGATTATGACGACAGCGACGACTGTGACGACAGTGAGGATTATGCCCGCGCTGTTGATGAGAATGAGGAAGATGGCACTGTATATCAGTTGAAGTATCAGCCACAAAGCTGGATATAGAGCTGAAGTACGATGATCTGATTCTGGAAGAGGGCGACAGTTTCTGTGTCAGAGTTTATGATGACAGTGGGAAGAATGTGACAGTGAAGGAGAGTTCGGATACTCTTAAGGTCAGAAGCACGAAAAAACTGTCTAAAACTAGAAAGGTGCATATTTCCTATCCGGAAGATGTTAAGCTTCAGGAGCTGGAGATTGAGATGGGTGCAGGTACTGTTTATCTGAACAGAGATATTGAGACAGAGAAGCTGAGTGTGGAGATGGGAGCCGGGGAATTTGAAAGTAAGAATCCGGTGACTGCAAGGGAGGCAGATCTGGAAATCGGAACCGGAAGTATGACATTTGCAGATCTGAGCGCCAGGAAGACAGATGGAGAATGTGGTCTGGGTGAACTGGATCTGACACTGACCGGTACGCAGGAGGATTATAATTATGATCTGGAATGTGGAGTGGGAAATCTGGATGTAGGTTCTGATTCCTACAGTGGACTTGGACGGGAGAAAACCATTTCCAATAAAGGCGCAGACAGGAAACTGGATCTGGAGTGCGGTATGGGAAATATATCAGTAGATTTCTCCGGGAAAGAGCACAGAGATTTGCAGATATCCTGAAGAGCATATACTCTGACGTGCAGAAATAAAAGTGGTATTTAACCGAATCAAGAAGTTATTCGGTGTAGAGTAAGTAGCGAAGCGGATGATTTTATCTGCTTGACTAATCTGGGTTTAAGGAGGAAATGGAACATGGGTGACAAACGTTTATACAAATCATCAGAAAACAGTATGCTTTGCGGTGTATGTGGAGGAATCGCAGAATATTTTGATATTGACCCTACGCTGGTGCGTCTGGCATGGGTGATCCTTACCTGCTTTGGCGGTGCGGGAATCTGGGCATATATCATTGCAGCAATTATTATTCCGAAAAGATAACAGAATCTCAGAATCCAATCTGTAATAGACAGAAGTTTAACCGAATCAGGCAGGCAGCGAAGCGGATTGCGAATATCCTCTTGAATGAAATACAGTATAAAAATTAAGAAAACAGCCCATACTCCAAAGAAAAGGAGTGTGGGCTGTTTTGGATAAAGAGAAGGAAATAAAAGCTTATCTTGATGGAGAATTATTGCCGGAGGTCAGAATGAAGTATGAAATTGCAGAGGAAATGGGACTGCTGGACAGAGTATTGAGTGATGGATGGAAAAGTCTGTCTGCGAAAGAGACCGGAAGGATTGGAGGGTTGATGACGAAACGAAAAAAAGAGAAACTGAAAAAATAAATGAATGATATGGGATAAATATATAACGGAATAAACTTGTTCTCCGGGCGATGATGCTGTAAAATTAGAGCAAGTAGCGAAGTGGATAATTTTATCTGCTATAAATATGGGAGGACAATAAAATGAAGTTAGGTATTCTGGGAGCAGGAGGCATTGCTTCTACTATGGCGAAAACAGTAGCAGGAATGAAAGATGTGGAGGCGTATGCGGTTGCTGCCCGTGATCTGGGACGTGCCCGGGTATTTGCACAGAAATATGAAGTAAAAAAAGCATATGGATCCTATGAGGAAATGCTGGCAGATGATGAGGTTGAACTGGTTTATATCGCAACTCCTCATTCACACCATTATCTACATGCAAAGATGTGTCTGGAAGCGGGAAAGCATGTGCTTTGTGAAAAGGCATTTACTGTAAATGCAGAGCAGGCACAAAAATTATTTGACCTTGCAAAAGAGAAAAAGCTTCTGATCACAGAAGCAATCTGGACAAGATATATGCCGTCCAGAAAGATGATCAACGATATTATTGAAAGTGGTGTGATCGGAGAAGTTACGGCAGTTACCGCGAATCTCAGCTATACAGTAAGTCATGTGGAACGTATCCGTAAACCGGAGCTTGCAGGAGGTGCTCTTCTGGATGTAGGCGTATATCCGATCAATTTTGCCTCCATGGTGCTTGGCGATAAGGTAAAGGATGTAAAGGCTACTGCAATCTTTCAGAATGGAGTGGATATTCTGGACAGCATTGCCATGGTGTTTGAGGGAGACCGCATGGCAACCCTTCAGTGTGGAGCAAGAGAAATCTCAGACAGAATGGGAAGTATTTTCGGAACCAGAGGATATATGCAGGTGCAGAATATCAATAATCCGGAAAAGATTACAGTGTTTGATACCGAACATAAAGAAGTGGCTTCTTATGTTGTGCCGGAACAGATCTCAGGATATGAATATGAGGTAGAATCCTGCAAGAAAGCAATTCATGAGGGAAAACCGGAGTGTCCGGAAATGCCTCATGCGGAAACAATAAGGATTATGAAAATCCTGGACGACATCCGTAAATCCTGGAATTATGAGATTCCCTGTATCGAATAAAAAGTGTGGAATAATCTTATAAAAAAGACCAGTAATGTTTTTGACATATACCCGAAACATTACTGGCTTTTCTGATATTCATGACCATTAGACTACATATCATTTCGTAATTACAGAAACATTTCCGTCCAGTGGTATATTAATTAGGTAAATTGATACTTTTATATTTTATTATCTGGAGGAGAAAAATGAAAAGTAATTACAAAATTTTTACAGCAGTTTTTTTATCGGCAATTATGACAGCAGCAGCTCCGTTAACAGTATGTGGGGCGGAAGTTTTTTCGGCGGGAGAATCTTTCAGTGATGGAACGGGGAGTATTCCTGCCATATTGACAGATATGGTTCTGCCGGATGGAGAGATTGGAACGGAATATCAGGTACAGCTTGAAGCTGATACAGATGTGAACTGGAGTCTGGAAGAGGGAAGTGAGCTTCCGGCGGGATTTACGTTGTCTTCCGGGGGAGTGATCAGTGGAATGCCACAGGAGGAAGGGAGTTTCAGCTTTACTGTACAGGCGGACAATGGTATTGGAGTTTCTTCACAGGAACTGAGCCTTTATGTTGCACAGCGTGAGCAGGAACCTGTTATAAAGCAGTATGAGCTGACATCAGGTACTGCTTTGATCGATCTGGGAATTCATGCAGAGGGAGAACAGTCACGTAAGCGGTTATTTCTTTATAATGCAGGAACAGATTCGCTTCATCTCTCTGATTTTCCGCAGAGCAGATATTTTGATTTTTCCTACGCACCGATTTTCGATACAAATACGGATGAAGAAATGCAGCCCGGAAGTTGTGCGGCTGTGGACATTGATGATAAGAAGGATCTGCCTGCCGGAAATTATGAAGAGACAGTGACATTTGAGACAAAAGAAGGTGCTTCCTGTAAGGTTACTCTGAAAGTAATTGTGGGAGCTTCCTCTGAAAAAGATTATGAGCTGAGTATAGAAACAGGTACAGAAGAAGAATTTACAGAAAGCGATTTCTATGACCCGGAATTTCGTGTGGAGAAGTATGTAGTGGTCAGAAATTCAGGAAAAAAGGAAACCAGAATACGGATAGATACTTCTGGTCTTAAGAATTTTGAAGTGGATGACCAGATGGCAAAGTGGACAGAAGATTATGAGGAACAGGATTCCAAAAAGCTGCTGAAACCGGGAGAAACGCTTTATTTTTATATATTGCCGAAGCAGGAATACGGAATTTATGATGAATCGTTTGCATTTCTCGCAGATGACGGAAGCAGATATCCTCTTCATGTTACAATGAACAGAGAGAAGAATCCGACAGAAAAGAAGCAGCTGGAAATTACTGAAAAGTCTGCCGGGGGTTTTCCGACAATGCAGTGGGGCTATAAGACACTTCCGGAAGCAAAGACATATATTCTGAAAAATGTTACTGATACAGATATGAAGCTGTCTTTTAACCGTAGTAAAGAATGTAGTGTGTTATTATCTGGAAATGCTTATCTGGCACCTGGGAGAGCACAGAACTGAGACTCTGGCCCAAACTGGGGCTTTCGGTGGGAAAATATAGTTTTCAGGTGACTGTGACTGCGAAAACAGTGGCAGGAGAACACCTGACAACGCAGAATCTGTATAATTCTTTTATTGTAGGAGACCGGACTTATCAGGGACTGGCAGATGCTGTTGCGCCTGTGACCGGAATTACCAATGGTGCAGAAAAAACTGCTGATGCTTTGCATCTGCCGAAGTCGCTGGAAGTCTATGGCGCCGAGGTGAATGGAGAGAAAACAACATTTTCTGCGTCTGTGAAGTGGGATGTGGAGAATTGTGCTTATGATCCGAAAAGCAAGGCAGCTCAAAGTTTTCTGGTCAACGGATCTCTGGAACTGAATGAGGATGAAAATAATGAAGGGCTGGACACTGCCGTACAGATAATGGTACAGGTGGATGCTTATCAGACATTAAACAGACCAGTTATTGATACGCGGTGGACCAGAGTGATCACAAATTATGCAATGCTTTATCTGAGAGATCTTTCCAATGAAGCGGACGGCTATCAGTTTGTGACAGCGAAATCTCAGAAGGATCTGAAAAAAGGGAATTATACTGCGCAGACAAAAATTGCAAATTCTGAACTGAATCAATATCCTGAGCTGAAGTATATTCCGGAGGGAACACATAGTCTTTATTGCAGGGCATACAAAGAGAACAGCAGCCATGTTATGGAATATGGGGAATGGTCAGACGGGGTTCCGGTTACGGTAAAGGTAAAGACTCCGGACGCACCTGTGGTTCAGAAGGTGCAGGTGAAGAAAAATGATGTCAGAATAGTACTTAACAGCAAGGGTGAGGAACCGGACGGTTACGATGTTGTTGCTGCCAGAAGTAAGAACGGAAAAGAACCATCGGATTATATAAAGGTAAAGAGTGGGTATTCCGGAAGCAGTAAAGAGCTTATCTTACGGGGCGTACCGGCAGGAACGTGGTATATTGGCGTACATGCTTATAAATATCTGAATGGGAGCAATACCAAAGTGCTCAGTAAATGGGCAGAGGTCAGGAAGGTAACTGTAAAAACAAGCCTTGTAACAGGAAAACCTGCTGTTAAATCAGCTAAGGTTTCCAGACAGGGAACAAAAAGAAATGTAACGGTGACGTTTACTGTTCCAAAGTCCTGTGATGGAACAGACTGGGTACTGGCAAAGAAAGTTTCCAAATCTGATAATGGCAGCTATACTGGTGTAAGCAGTTATGCTTACACAAAGAAAAATCAGACAAAAACCACGGTGGTCTTTAAAAGTGTGAAGCCCGGAGTCTACTACCTTGCAGGACGTGCCTATGTAAAAGGCTATGCAAAAAGTTATACGAAATGGTCGAAAATAAAGAAAATAGTTGTGAAATAAGCACTGTTGCCATTTGTTTCACAGAGATTTCACTTTTAAGAAAAAAGCTCCCGCTTTTACCAGGCGTTTATACATGCTTTTTCCCGTAATACTCAAAGTTTACGGTACTGCCAATAAACTTATTATACTCAAATCTTGTCTGAATTTGGAGATAAATAATGTCCTTTTTATGACAGATAAGGGACATATGAGGCATCGAAGCCTGTGAAGTATGTCATAATGAACAGGAAAAGCACATTATGATAAAGGCAGTGACATTTTTAGTAAATGTAGAAAGGACAACAAAATGAAGCAGAAAAAGATTGTAATTATTATGGCAGGGATTTTAGCAGCAGCGGCTGCTATGACTGGCTGTGCGGAACAGAATAAGACAGCGACACAGGTTGATTATACGCAGAATTCACAGGGGAAATCCGAACAGACAAAACAAAAAACAGCAGAAAAATCTCAGCCGGATAAAAAACAGGTAAATAAAAGTACATCCGGTGGAAAAGAAAATTCAAATCAGACTGCGGATAAGAAGACGAAAGTATTTGCCTCATCCAATAATGCGGGCGATGTACAGAATTCAGAGAATGATGCGGATAATACAGATGATTCACAGAATACATACGTGGACAATAATTCATCTGAAAATAATGGCTCAACAGGCGACGGTGGCAATCAAATTGATCAGACAGCAGATCAGGCGATGATATATGACAGTGAGGGAAATGGAAGACTGATTTCTCAGGCTGACGATGGAAACTGGTATGACAGTGACGGAAATTGTTATGGAAGCTGGGAGGATATTGGGCGTGCTATGGATGAAGATGGTGTTACGGATCAGGATGGCAATAAATACTACTGGACCTGGACTGCACCTGATGATGCATCAGGAAAAGTAAGAGATCCGTATGACCTGTATTCCTGGGATCCGGGAACCAATTCCTATATACCGTTTCAGGCTGCGGAATCTGACTGTAGTCCTATAGGCAGAGGAAACGCTGGTATTATTATGATGAAGACAGCGGCGAATATGTTCCGTGGTAAAAAATAAGAAAACAAAAGAAACAGTTTTGAAATCATTTTGATGGGTTTCAAAACTGTTTCTTTTTATATACAAGAAATAGTGAAGGGGCATATCCGCAGAATCAGTGAAAAGAATTCTGCCGGATGTTTATCTGGTAAAGATCAGCTGATCAGTTTCAGGAAAGTATTTCTGTCACAGGTTCCGGAAACCGTTAAGCCTGTGCCTTCTGGAATGCCTTTACAGCAGAGAGAAGTCCTGAGCCAAAGGTACCGGGAATCTCTACACCGTTTGGATCATAAGCACGTAAAAGAAGGAGAATCTCAGCGGCAGTTACCATATACTGGGTTTCACCGCTTTTTACGTAATGTTTACCAAGGCATTGCTTGTGTTAGTTCCCCAGATACCGTCTACATCCAGACCGGCACCATAATCTTTGTTCAGAGCTGTCTGAAGAACTTTAATAGCTGCTTTCTTAGTGGCAGCATCTCTTTTCCCGGTAATGGAGATGCCAGTATTGGCAAATTTATTGGCATAACTCTGACCTTTGCGGATTTTGGCATTTCCAGTAGTTGGCTGTGGTTCTGGATCCGTAGATGTAGAATCTTCATTATAACGAAGAACACAATCCCACGGGCAGTTGTAGTAATTCTGGATTTTAATTTCGTTGCCATTCTGGTCACCCGGAGTACCACCGTGGCTCCACCATTTTCATTTATACTGGCAGAAACTACTTTGCCGTTGCCGATATGCATAACTGTATGGCGTGCAATGTTTAACAGTACATCACCGCGTTTCATACCGCTTCCGTTGTCAAGATTAACACTGGAAGTAACGTCTTTGAATCCGCAAGACAGGAAAACAGACTTCATACTTTTGGTATTATAAGCTCCTTTTGTTTTTACAGGTACACCAGCCTGCTGCCATGCAGAGATTACCAGTGAAGAACAATCGTAGTCCGGTCCCCATCTGTTATCCTGATCATATCCGTGTGCCGGATCGTTTGCGATTTCAATTGCCCATGTTACTGCTTTTTCTGTTTTTGTCATTTTTTTATCCTCCTGAAATTTGATTATTTATTTGCTCACCGGTGATACATCTTATAAAGAGTGAGAAAAGGGAAAAATGTAAACATGAAACAGAAAAAAATAAAAAGCATTTCCTGATTGTTGCTTCGAGGTCAGAAAAATGCTTTTCGAGGACAAAAACACGAAAATTGTCGAATTGTAATTATATTTAATCCTGATTTTTCATAAATAAAAATCCTTTCCTTTGATAAAGTTTAACAGACGGAATTAAATATGTATAAGGATATAAATGACAAGCGACTAATCAAATTTGATATGTTTTATGACAGGAGGAATATAGGAATATGGACGAATATACAAAGGATTTGTATACCATGATGTTTTCTTTGCAGACTTTGCAAAATCAGGGAATTACAATCAGAGAAACTGTATATAAAAGTCTGGACAAATTACTGTTATGGAATAAAGAATCTGAAAACAGTAAATATCTCGAATTAGCGTTGCTTCATATGCAGGCTTATGCTAATATGGGATTTGCTTTAGATGAAGAAAATAAGACAATACGTGAGATATTAAAAAAGACAGGAAAGACCAGAGAAGACTTTTTCCCGAAAGGATATCTTCTTGGAAAGAGAATTAAACTGACCAAGTCACAGGTTCGTGGTATGATTGGAAGATGGAGACCTTCCAGAGACAGTCCGATGACAATCGGAGAACTGGTGGATGATATCATCAGAAAGGTAAAAAACCATGAGGAAGGCAGATACATTTATCAGTATCACAGAACTGATGTGACAACCAAAGGGGATATCGAGGTTTATGAGCTGGTCATCAATAAGGATGAAAGTTATTTTTATGATGTGAAGAAATTCAGATTTTATACATTCATGGAGGAATAATTGCTATGATAAGAATAATGATTCTGGATGATGACGAAATGTATCTGAAAAAAGAAAAGGATATCACAGAACAGTATTTTGCAGAGAAAAACGTAGATTGCACGGTAACGATATACCAGAATGTGGAATGGTTTCTGCTGGGATTGAATGAAGAAAAATTCGATATGTATATTCTGGATATCCGGATGCCTGGAGAAAACGGAATAGAGGCAGCGAGGGAAATTCGCAGACTTTATCCGGATCCGGTTATTATATTTATTACAAATTTTGTGGATTATGCAATAGAAGCATATGAGGTAAACACCTATCGTTATATCCCCAAAGAGTGTCTGAAGGAAAAACTTCCGCAGGCTTATGATGCGCTTCTTCCTGGAATTATGGAGAAAGAAGAGCGGTACTATATCATAAATAAAAGAAATGAAGTTGAAAAACTGGCATATTCTGATATTTTCTATATGAAAAAAGAAGGAAAATATGTCATTTTTGTGCACAGGCGTGGGGAAGTAAAGATCAGAGCAAGTCTGTCAACAGTAGAAAAGGAACTGAATTCAAAAGAATTTATTATATCTGACAGAGGATATCTTGCAAACATCCAACATGTGATGAAGATGAAAGGAAGGGATCTTTATATGCGGGACGGTAATATTATTACAGTTGGCAGAGAAAGATTCAAAGGTGTCAGAGAAGCAATTCTGAATTACTGGGGGGTATGAAGAATGCTGAAAGTTTTATTGTATGGACTGGCAACGTTTATGGAGACAGGGATAGGTGTCTGGATATTTAGCCAGACGTTTTCTGAACGAAGAATATTAGAAAAAAAATATTATGTTCTAGAATGGCTGTTGTATTCTTTGATTTTTTTTGGAATTTATAATTTTTCTGTTTCATTATGGCAGATTGATAAAAAAATAGAAAAATATGTCATAAAAGTTATTTGTATATACATAATTGGATTAATTGCAGGAATTATATATGATATTTTTTTTTGTAAAGAAAAAGGAGATGGTCTTAAGAAGAATATTATATATCGGCATGATATTTTGGTTAACTGCTCAGTATTGGGCTGGATATCAATCGTTGTTAATGATTATTCTTGGGAGTGGAATAATTGTATTATATGTTTTTTGCTACTTTGATTGCACATTTAAACAGGCATATGTTTGGAATTTTTTCTATGCAGTTAATATAGGATTGATAAAAGAGGCTTATGTTGTATATGCAGGGGTGTTTAACCATAAACAGTGGGATGATTTTTATTCATATCCGAGAGGACATACATATCAGGAAGTTATATTTTGGATTTTAGGCTGTTTATTCATATTTTGGATAATTAAATTTATTTTGTCAGTAAACAGTATAAAAGGAATATTGCGTACACGTCTGAAGGAACTTTTTATTATTGGATTGTTAGAGTATGTTTTATTAATAGTTAGCATCATATACAAATTTGGTACGATTAAAAAGGAAAATTTTGTAATGACCGCATGTTTATTAGTAGTTAGTAATATAGCATTGATTGGTGTATATGTTAAGTTTCAAAAAAAAGACCCTAGAAATGAGAAATCAGATTTTAGATATGAGATGCAAATTAATGGAAGAAGAATATGAAGAATTGAGAATGTCATATGACCGGTATCGGTGTTTGGTGCACGATGAAAAACATTTGCTTTTATATATAAAAGAATGCCTGGAAAATGGAGAACTGGATTCATGTATCACTTTTTTGAATCATTACAAGAGAGAAAGCATTAGATATAGTGGAGTAGCGTGGACAGGAATTCCAGAAATAAATTTTATGTTGAATATAAAAGTGCGAAAAATGGAAGAAAAGAATATTTTTTTTTAAAGTAGAATTCAAAAAATAGAAAAAAATTCCGATGAAAGACATAGATTTTGTTGTACTCCTAGGAAATCTTTTGGATAATGCAATAGAAGCTGCTGAAAAGTGTGAAGAGGGAAAAGGTAAAATTACGTGTATTTTTCGAAATATTAATGATATGTTTATTTTTAAAGTAAAGAATACAAGCATATATAAACCTTATGAAAAAAACACTAAATTTTATACAAGTAAAAAAGAGAAAGATGAGCACGGATGGGGGATTGAAAGTGTCAAACAAATTGTAAGAAAGTATAATGGTGAAATAGATTTTAAATATGATAAAGATTTTTTTGAAGTAGAAATAATAATTAGCGATAATACATAATGGGAGAGTGACGGTTATGAACGAAATGAATGATAAAATAATAGGAAATGTGGAAAAAGAATTAGATGAAATAGAGATAATAGATACGGAAAGTATAGAAGAGAAATTGTCTTTTATTGTATATGGAACTATAGTGTGTTGCTGAAATTGGATTATTTATGCAGAAAAAATCGAACTATGTTTCTTAAAATATTAATCTTAGATGTACATCGGCAGAAAAATTTTGGAAATCTAAAAGGAAGTACGCCAAAAGAACAATATGATTATTATGAAAAAAAATATCTTAACAATGCAACATATATAAAATCTTTACTGCAGGAATATCCCGAGTTAAAACGTCTGCTTGAATTAAAAAATAACTCTATCCAGAGAGCAGAATGTGAAATCAGGAAATCTCTTTATGCAGAAAAAGAACACGATACAAAAAATATTCTGTGATGGAAGAAAGTTTTCCGGGACTGTGGGAATTTACATGTCGAAAGGCGATACACACAGAGGAGGACGAAGTGTGGCAAAGGTAGAATTGGATAATGGAACAATTCTGTACTATAAGCCACATAGTCTTGATAAGAATATAAAATATCAGGAACTTTATAACTATTTATGCAGAAAAACAGGAATTTCCTGCAGGACGGTACAATATTTATCTCATGATTCCTATGGATGGGAAGAAAAAATTGAGAATATTCCCTGTAAAAACGAAAGTGAGGTGGAGCATTATTATTTCAGAATGGGCATACATCTGTTTTTGGGATATGCCCTTGGAGCAACAGATCTTCATGGTGAAAATATTATCGCACATGGAGAATATCCTGTGATTATCGATATGGAAACATATCCGGGATATTTAAAACAACAATCAGAAAAAGACGGAAGTAGTGTAGAAGAAAAAATAAACAAAAGTACAGAAATAAAATTGGCAAATTCGGTTATACATACAGGAATGCTCCCTGTTCTCACATGGGGCAGAGGAAACAGCAGAGTTCTTATAAGTGCAATGGGAACAGAGGAAAAGATAAAAACGCCGTTTAAACTTCCTGTGGTAAAGGATGATAAAACATCTGATATCCACATAGAATATGAACCTGTGGAAATGCAGATAAAGGAATGCATTGTAAGACTAAATGATCAGGTTATCAATGCGGCAGATTATACGGAATGCATTATCAGAGGATTTTGCAGAGCGTACATGGTGGCAATGGCAGATAAGAAAGTGGAGGTGATGTTGTCCGGCTTTTTTGACGGACGTTCCAGAGTTGTACTGCGGCATACCCAACAGTATGCAATGTATCTTATGGCTTCGTTTCATCCGGATTATATGAAGTCAAGAGAATGCAGGAAAGCTCTTTTGAATGTGATTCACAAAGAGGGGGAATCTTCTTTTATGAAAGAGATTCATGATTATGAAATTGACAGCCTTCTGGAAATGGATATACCCTGCTTTGAGATTGATGCGAACAGCAGATCTGTTTATGATGGAAATGGCGGAGAACATAAAGAATATCTGCCCTGTACTCCTTATGAGTCATGGCGAATGCATATGAAGCAGATGAGTTACTCTGATATGGAATGTCAGTGTGATTATATCAGGCTGTCCATGGAAATGCTGAAGGCATCTGATGGAAAGAAAAAGATGTTTCCGACCAGGATAAAGGGATATGACACAGATAAAGAGCGCAAAATATACAGTCAGATCAGAAAGATAGTTCATCGAATCTGCAGCAGAGCAATTATCCGGGAACAGAGCGCCGGCTGGGCGGGTCTGCAATTCTGGGATAATGGTCACTGGAATCTCAGATCAGGTGGAATATATTTATATGATGGAATATCCGGGATAGTCTTGTTTCTTGCAAAATATCTTCATGATTTTGAAGAAAAGAATGCAAGTGCAGAAGAAATTTATCATCTTGCTGTTTTGAGATTGAAAGCTTATACAGATGAAATACACAAAAAACAGATTTATGATAAAAATCTTCTGACAGGTATTGTAAATGGAGAAAGCTCGGTGGTATATACCTATCTTTATCTGTTTAAACTTACAGGAAAAAGAGTGTGGATGATTTATGCGGAAAAGCATTTCAGCATTATTGAGAGGGTATGGAAAGAAGATTCACAACTGGATTATCTGAGCGGAAATGCCGGAGCTATTGTAGTGGCAGTGATGTTATATAAAGAAACCGGAAATCTGAAATATTATGAAATAGCGGCAGATATGGAAAAAGATTTGTGGAAGAAAGGACAGGAAACCGGAAATGGATACGGATGGAGATTAAAAGGAACAGACGGACCGCTGGCTGGAATGTCTCATGGCAACAGTGGATTTATGATGGCTTATGCAATGTTGTATGAATGTGATCATAAAGTGGAATATGCTGATAAAATACAGCTTTTGCTGAGATATGAGGATTCTCTGTACTCAGAGAAAGCCGGAAACTGGAAGGATTTACGAGAGAGTTCAGGGGAAAGCTTCATGAATGCATGGTGCCATGGGGCGCCGGGAATCCTGCTTTCACGAATGAAACTGGAAGAGCTGTTTCCTGAGGATATGCAGATTAAAAAAGACAGGTTAAATGCTGCAGACTCTTTGTTTTATGGAGAACAGGATGAAAAAATTTGTCTGTGTCATGGGATGTCCGGGAATTTACTTATTATGAAGAAGTATCTTCGAAAATATGGTAATAAAAAAATGAAGGAGCAATATGAGGCGTTATGTGACTGCCTTTTATTTCAACTGGATCACCCGGCAAAAATATCTGGGACAGAATATCTGAATCTGGCTTTTATGAATGGCATTTCCGGTACGGGAATGGCATTAATGGAAATTTTATGAAAACTAAGGGAACACCTGCAGACTGTAAATTTATGGTCAGCAGGTGTTTCTTTTATTTGTTTTCGGAAATATATTTGAGAATTAGTTTCTTCTTCATCCGATTGACGTACTGGCGGGACAGCTTCAGTTTCCGGGCAATCTGGGCATCGCTTTTATCCTGATAAAAGTACATGGACAGAATTTTTCTCTGGACACTGTCCGAAGGGTAAGAGTTGATATATGCGGTTACATCATAATAGGTGTCATCAAAACTGTCGGGAGCCTGTAATGAAACAGAACAAGAATCAAAATCATCTTTTTCAGGTTCGGAAAGACAACTGCGGCAAAGGGAACGATATCTGTTTTCGACAGAGGTCTGCATGTATCTGATACATTCACCTTCTGAGGATGAAGAACTTAAATATGGCAATGTCTTTAACAGAGTAAGATACAATTCCTGTGTGGAATCTTCACGTTCCATGCAGTGAATCCGGGATGCATATCCTTTCACAAGCGGTTCCATACGTTTGAGAATTTCACTGTCTGAATCTGGGATACCATTTTGATAATTTTGGATAAGTTCTGTCAGTGTTTTCATAGTTATCTACCTCCTTTTTAGGGGAAGTAGTAAGAAAACTGCTGATCAAGAAACTAAAAAAGAAAAAATTGTGAGTTTACAAATGGAAGAGAAAAAACTCTTTATTAAGTTGAGATTTGCAAATTTCAAATTAATGATAAGAAGGAGAAAAATATATGGATAAAAAAGGC
>ENA-OQCE01000373-OQCE01000373.1-human-gut-metagenome-genome-assembly--contig:-NODE-373-length-21906-cov-13.237201_pt1 | contig 21906 bp, 27 predicted proteins | sample MGYA00242495_ERZ504572 | MGnify/ENA primary metagenome ERZ504572 (study PRJEB26092, sample SAMD00036228) | human gut metagenome | host: Homo sapiens | study: EMG produced TPA metagenomics assembly of...
GTTCGAGCTTCCCGACTTCCTGAAGCGCGGTAGCTTCTAGTTCGTTTTTCTCAACGACCTGCACGGGGTGTGTCCATTTGGATGCACCCCGTTTTGTTTCTCGTTTGTAAACGAAAGCCTCCAATCTCCTTACGTTCCCTTTACGTTTGGTCCCTACCGCTGCGGGTATCCTTTTAAGGAAGTATGACAGCCGTATAAACGCGGACTGCGCGGCGACGCCGCGGTACTTGTGTTATTAGGAGGCTTTAGTATGGCAGCACGTGCGGACAACGTTTCGCGTGTCGACCATGATGGAGTTACGTTGGTGGAGGGCGCGACATCCGATGTCCGCTTTGCCTTTACCGAGCGCACCGGTGGCGTTTCTGAAGATGCGTACTCCTCGCTCAACCTGGGCTCGCATGTAGGCGATGACCCCTTTGCTGTTCAAGAAAATCGTCGTCGAGCGCTCGAAGCTATGGGCGCCACTGAGTGCGAGCATAATCTGCTCGTGCCCAATCAGGTACATGGTGACCATATCGTTACGGTGACTTCGAACGGCGCCGACGATCTTGAGGCTGTTCGCGAGCAGATTGCCGAGGGCTGCGATGCCATCGTCTGTACGGCCCATGACGTGCCCGTGCTGCTCTGCTTTGCCGACTGCGTTCCCGTGGTGCTGGTGGCCCCTGGCGGATTTGCCGTGGTGCACTCCGGTTGGAAGGGCACGATTGCACGTATTTCTGCCAAGGCGTGCCAGGCGCTTTGCGATGCTGCCGGCTGCGATGCGAGCGACGTTTCCGCCTATATCGGCCCCCATATCTTGGCTGACGAATATGAGGTATCCCAGGAACTCATGGATCGCTTTGCCGTCGAGTTCTCTTGCATCGATGCGAGTGCCTCTCGCATGCTCGATCTTTCCGCTGCCATTTGTGAGGCGCTGGTAGATGCCGGTGTGGACGCGGATAATATCGTGGATACCCAGCTTTCGACTGTGCGTCAGAACGACCGCTTTTATTCCTACCGTAACGAGGACGGCACCTGTGGGCGCCATGCTGCGATCGGCGTGATGCTATGAGAAAGATCGTATCGGTCCTGAGCGCCGCTGTGCTTACGCTTACGCTGTGCGCCTGTTCTTCGGGATCTTCTACCTCTTCCATTACCGTGGCCGGCTCCACGACCTGCCTTCCTATCGCCGAAATTGCGGCAGAGGGCTTTAAGGAGGAGACCGGCATCGACGTGCTCGTTTCCGGTTTGGGCTCTTCCGCTGGCATCGAAGCCGTCAGCGCTGGCACGGCCGATATCGCCAGCTCCTCCCGTGGACTCAATGCCGACGAGCAGGATCTGGGCCTGACTCCCATCGTCATTGCCCACGACGGTATCGCGGTCATCGTGAACGAAGACAACCCCGTCGATAACCTCTCGACCGAGCAGCTCCGCGATATCTATGCCGGCAAGATCACCAACTGGAAAGAAGTCGGTGGCGAGGACCTGAGGATTCAGGTTATCAACCGAGATGAGGCGTCTGGCACGCGTGAAGCCTTCCGCACCATCGTGATGGACGGCACCCCGTTCGATCGCCGCTCCGCCGTTCTTTCGGGCACGGGCCAGGTGCGCGACGTGGTATCTCGTTCGCGCGGGGCTATCGGCTACATTTCGCTGGGCTTCGTCGATAGCCTCAACGCCAAGACCTCGGTCAAGGCCGTCTCGGTCAATCATGTTGAGGCGTCCGAGAAGACGGTTGCGAGTGGCGGCTATCCCATCTCGCGCGACCTTTACTTCTTTGTGAAGGGTGCGCCTTCGCAGCAGGCGCAGGATTACATCGACTACGTGACGTCCGAAAAGATGGACAAGCAGATTCGCGAGGCGGGCTTTATTCCCGTCACCAACGACGAGAAGGGGAGTGAGTAGCATGGAAGCACAGGAAAACTCCCAGACTGAGCAGAATGCTCAGGCGCCCAAGAAGCGCGAGCTGGCGCTCGTATCGCGCAGCACCTATATCAAGGAGAAGGCGCTGCAGTGGATTTTCTTTGCCTGCGCGTTCTTGGCGGTTGTTACCGTCATCCTGATTTTTGTCTTTACCACGTACTCGGCGCTGCCCGTCTTTACCGACATCGGTCTGGCGGACTTCTTTAGCTTTACGTGGGCGCCCTCTGAGGGCCACTACGGCATCGTGTCGCTGCTTGCCGGCTCGGGTCTGGTGACCGTCGGTGCGCTCGCCATGGGTGTGCCCCTAGGCGTGGGCACGGCCGTGTATCTGGTCGAGATCGCCAGCAAGCGCGTGCGCAAGCTCATCAGCCCTGCCGTTGACCTGTTGGCCGGCATCCCTTCTATCATCTATGGCTTCTTTGGCATGATCATCATCCGTCCGTTTATCGCGCAACTGACCGGTGGTCTTGGTTTGGTGCGCTGACGGCGTGGTTCGTGCTTGCATCATGATCGTCCCTACCATCACCACGCTCACCATCGATGCCCTCAATTCCATTCCCATGGGTATTCGCGAGGCATCGTATGCCATGGGTGCTACTAAGTGGCAGACCATCTATAAGGTCGTGCTACCTGCCGCCAAGCTGGGTATCGTGGATGCCATCGTGCTGGGTATGGGCCGTGCCATCGGCGAGACCATGGCCGTGCTCATGGTCGTGGGTAACGCCCCGGTTATTCCCGACAGCATTGCGAGCCCCATCTCGACGCTCACGAGCCAGATCGCGCTCGACATGAGCTATTCCTCGGGTCTGCACCGCTCGGCGCTGTTCGGCATGGGCGTGGTCCTGTTTATCATCTCCGCCACGCTGGTGGGCGTCGTCCGTCTGATTTCCAAGAAGAAGAGGGGGTAGGCTATGTCCGATTCCGTTGACACGACGTCGATACGACCTCGTCGCGCGAGCGCATCAAGCGTGCCCTTTCCCATGGCAAGAAGGGCCGCATCAACAAGGACCTGTCCAACAAGATCATGCTTGGCGTGTTCCGTGCCGCGGCATACATCACCACGCTGGTGCTTGTCGCTATCATTGCCTATGTGGTCATTAACGGCCTGCCGCATATCTCGCTCGACTTTATCTTCGGTTGGCCCCAGGCGTCAACGCCGAGGGCGGAATTTGGCCCACGATCGTCTCGACCGTCTATGTGACGGCGCTCGCCATGCTTATCTGCACGCCGATTGCTGTGCTGGCAGCCGTCTATCTGGCCGAGTACGCCAAGCAGGGCAAGGTCGTCGAGCTCATTCGCTACGCTGCTGACGCTTTGGCCTCGGTGCCCTCCATCGTTATGGGCCTGTTTGGCTACGCCTTGTTTGTCGAGGCCATGGGCCTGGGCCTTTCGATGGTCTCGGCCGCTCTGGCGCTCGCGCTCTTGATGCTTCCCATTGTCATGCGCACCACCGAAGAGGCCATTCGCGCCGTCCCGCGCTATATCCGTTGGGGCGCGTACGGCCTGGGCGCCACCAAGTGGCAGGTTGTCTCCAAGATTGTGCTTCCTTCTGCCTTTGGCCGTATTGCCACGGGCATCGTCCTCGCCATCGGCCGCGCCATTGGCGAGACCGCGGTGGTGCTCTACACCATGGGCCAAGCCATCAATCTGCCTATTTCGCCGCTCGATTCCGGCCGCCCCATGACGGTTCACCTGTACCTGCTTGCCAACGACGGCATCAACATGAACGCAGCCTACGGCACCGCGCTCTTGCTGATGGTGATCATTCTGGCCTTCAACCTGTTTGCGCGCTTCCTGTCGCGCAAGCGTCGCTAGTTAAGGAGTCCCATGTCCGTTTATCAGTCCGCTCCCACGCTGGAGCAAGCGGCCATTACGGCCAAGGATTTCAACTTTTGGTACGGTGACTTTCATGCGCTGACGGGGCTTGACCTCAACATCGCCAAAAACGCCATCACCGCCTTCATTGGCCCTTCGGGCTGCGGCAAGTCGACGTTTTTGCGCTGCATCAACCGCATGAATGATCTGATCGAGGGTACGCGCGTCGAGGGCACCATGACGCTCGACGGCAATGATATCTATGCCGAGGGCGTCGACCCGGTCGACCTCCGTCGTCGCGTGGGCATGATCTTTCAGCAGCCCAACCCGTTTCCCAAATCCATCTACGAGAATGTCGCCTTTGGCCCTCGTCTACAGGGTGTGACTAGCAAAAGCGACCTCGATGACATCGTGGAAGAATCGCTCAAGCGCGCCAACCTCTGGAAAGAGGTATCCAATCAGCTCAACAAGGATGGTTTGGCGCTCTCGGGCGGTCAGCAGCAGCGTCTGTGCATCGCGCGCGTGCTTGCGGTGCAACCCGATGTTCTCCTGATGGACGAGCCCTGCTCCGCCATCGACCCCACGTCCGTCTCTAAGGTCGAGGATCTGATGGCCGAGCTGGCGCCCGAGATGACGATCATCATCGTCACGCATTCAATGCAGCAGGCAGCTCGTATCAGCGACTACACCGCATTCTTCTTGCAGGAAGTTGCCGGCGAGCCCGCCACGCTCATCGAGTATGGTCAAACCGACGCGATCTTCACCAGCCCGGTGGACTCGCGGACGGAAGACTATATCACCGGCCGCTTTGGCTGATCGGTGCGACTAGTCCCAAGCCGATCGGACCTAGTCCGGTGCGTATTCACTGTGCGGGCGGCATGACCGCACCCAACTGATTGGAGTGAACCATGCGCAAACTGTTTTCCCGTCAGCTCGTCGAGGCCCGTCACGAGATGCTGAGCATCTATGAGGCCGTCGATCTGGCCCTCCACGATGCCGTGAAGGCTATGTGACCGACGACCGCAAGCTCGCCACCAAGACCAAGAAGCGCACGCTTTCGATTGACGCGCGCTGCGCCAACCTGGAGGCCGTCTGCTACAACCTGATCGCCACGCAGTCACCGGTCGCCTCCGACTTCCGCCTGCTTCAGACGATCATCTACGTCGACTTTAACCTGCAGCGCATGACCGATAAGGTCCGTCAGATCTGCCGTGCCACGCGTCATATGATCAAGGCCGACATCTCGCTGCCCAAGGAGCTTGTCGGCACGGTTGAGGCCGAGGCTGAGGCCGTCTACCAGGTGCTAGGCTCGTCGCTTTCTGCGCTCGTCACCAACGACATGTCCATCATTTGCAACCTGGCCGTCGAGGACGAGCCGGTGCACGCCGCCTACGAGAAGTTCTTCCGCACCTTTAACCGTATGGATACGGGCGACTTTATGGACGACGACAGCAACTATGACGACCTGCGCCGCGCCATCATGGTTTCGCGCTACCTCGATCGCATCGCTTCCATTTCCATCGATGCCGCTTGCCGTCTGACCTTCCTGTTGACTGGTCAGCGTATGAACGCCGGCGATATCGCCCGTGTGGACGAGGATGAGCTCGAGAGCATGCGCGTGCCTTCGGGCGAGGGTGTTATCATGAGGCCCGCCGTCGACGCGCGTTACGTTGCCAAGTGCCCGCCAACGAGGTCAGCGAGGGTCTTCGCTACCTGCTCGATCATCTTGAGGACGAGGACGATGGCGAGGACGACGAGGAGTAAGTAGCCCCGTTCGTCGAAAGATTGTAAATACCTAAGTGAGCGCGGCCTTGCACATGCGGGGCCGCGCTCTTGCGTTAGCATGGGACTACTTGTTTGGCTGTCAGCGGAGGCGATTGGCAATGGATAACTATTTGGATTTGATGCGCGCTCGCCGCGAGCAGATTCTGGAACGTTTTTATGCGGCGCTCGATCGCGCGGGCCGCCCCCACGACGCCGCGCGCCTCATTGCCGTGTCCAAGACCGTTGGTGTCGATGAGACTGTTGCTGCCATCCAGGCGGGGTATCGCCATTTTGCCGAGAACCGCCCGCAGGAGCTGGTTCGCAAGCTCACGGGTCTGGCGGAGCATCAGGAGCTGCCCGAGGTGCGCTTCGATATGATCGGCAACCTGCAGACCAATAAGATCAATGCGGTGCTGGGCTCAGCCGAGCTGATTCACTCGGTGGGTTCGCTGCATCTGGCACAGGCGATCTCGAGCCGTGCTGTCCGCAAGATTGAGGCAGGCGAGCTCGCCGGCCCCCAGCGTGTGCTCATCGAGGTCAATGTGAGTGGTGAGGAGTCGAAGGGAGGCTTTTCGCCCGATGAGATTCGCGCCGCCGCGGGTGAGCTTGCGGAACTTGAGGAATTTGCGTACAGGGCTTATGACTATGGCGCCCCGGGGGAATAAGGATGTGGCACGCCGCACCTTTGCGGGGCTTCGTGAGCTGAGGGATGAGCTGGAGGCGGCGCATCCCGATTTGAACCTGCCTGAGCTTTCCTGCGGCATGAGCGAGGACTTTGAGCCTGCCCTTGAGGAGGGCTCTACGCTCGTTCGCCTGGGCAGGGTAGTATTTAGCCCGGAGTTTGCAGTAAAATAAGGCTCTGAAGTGCGCACTGATTATCGGGGCGCCTGCACTAAACCGCGAGAGGACACAACCATGGGCTTCCTTGACGAGATTAAAAATAAGATGCACCTGGGCGGCCAGCAGGGTTACGACCAGGGTTATGGCCAGGACGACGACTACGGCTACGATGACGGCTATGACGATAGTTATCAGGGCAACGGCTACAGCGGTGCTTCGGGCGAGGGCTTCTACACCCAAGACGAGCCGAGCAACGGCCTGCTTGGTCAGACGCGCCGCGGTGAAGCTGAGTCGGTTGCCGTGTATACGCGCTCCGGTCAGCTGGTCGGCGATGACTCCCGCCATGCCACGACGTATAACCCGCCTTCGCGCTCGCAGGACAGCGTTGCGAGCGGTTATCGTCCTGGTGCCTATGACACGCCGTCGAGCTACGCCGAGAACACCCGCGCCCGTGCCGCCGCTGCACCCGCGCCTGCACCGAGCGATGCCTCGGCCTATGCGAGCAATATCATCAACGCCACGCCGCAGCTGCCGGCCTATGTCCTGCGCCCCGAGAGCTATGACGACGTGGAGACCGTGGTGCGCCGCGTTCGCACCAAGCAGCCTGTCGCACTGATTTTTGTTGGCGTTCGCACCGAGGTCGCCAAGCGCGTCCTGGACTTTAGCTATGGCTTTGCCTGTGGCCTGGGCGCCACGGTCAAAGAAGTGGGCGATCGCGTATTCATGGTGCTGCCCGCCGGCTGCGAGGTTAAGGATTCGGACCTCAAGAAGCTTCGTGCCGACGGCTACCTTAAGTAAACCCAAGACGAGGAGATTCTCATCAACATCTACACCATTGTCCAGCTGGTCAACACGCTGTTCAACTTCTACTCCACGCTCATCGTGGTCTATTGCTTTATGACGTGGATTCCCATGAAGCAGGGCGGCCTGCTGCAGGATATCGCTGCAGTGCTCGATAGCGTCTGCGGCCCGTGGCTCAACCTCTTTCGTCGGTTTATCCCGCCGATGGGCGGCGTTGATTTTTCGCCGGTCGTTGCGATTATTGCGTTGCAGTTGGTGCAGAGGCTGATTCTGCAGCTTCTTATAGGTATACTCGTATAGAACTGACTTAGTAACTTACGTCGGGCGTGTAGCGCCGAGGCGATGAAAAAGGAGACTTGTTATGGCTATTACCCCTGCAGACATCCAGGCTCAGACTTTCTCTGAGGCCAAGCGTGGCTACGATCCTGCCGAGGTCGACGTCTTCTTGGAGACGCTGTCCTCCGAGGTTGACGCTATGCTTGCCAAGATCGTTGATCTTAAGGGTCGCCTGACCGCCACCGAGCAGCAGCTTGCCGACGCGCAGGCTCAGCTTGCCCAGGCTCAGGATGCCACCGCCCAGGCCGTTCCTGCCGCCCCCCGTGGCTGCTCCCGCCCCCTGACTTCTCCGCTCAGGAGCGTCAGATTTCCGCTGCTCTGATCGCTGCCCAGCAGACCGCTGAGACCATCGTCAACGATGCCAACGAGAATGCTGAGCGTATCCGCAACGAGCTGACGCCAAGGCCCGCGAGGTTATCCGCCAGGCCCTGACCGAAAAACAGGCCGAGCTCGAGGAAATCGATCGTCTTAAGGCTTCCCGCGAGGAGTTCAAGGCCGAGTACCTCAAGCTCATCCAGCACTTCATGGATGATGCCCAGAACTCCTTCCCGGCCGACCTCATGGCCTCCACGCCGGTCGGTTCTGCCGCTTCTCCTGCGGTGACTGTTCCCGCCGAGCCGCTGCCCGTCGCTGACCCGGTTGTCCCCGTGGCCGATCCTTTCGCCCCGATCGACAACTTTGCCGCCGACGACCTGGACTAACATTCGGCCTACAATTTAGTGCCTAGAAAGGACCCGCAGCTTGCGGGTCCTTTTTTTATGACTGTGCCGGGGTGCGTAACATAAAAAACCGAGCCCTGCACATAGTGGCGCAGAACTCGGCGAACGGGTGAGCGGTCAAGGGTAGGTTTTAAGGCATGTCCCAAAAATCTACTTGAGGAGGAAGTTGGAGAGGGGAATGGTGCGGGCTCGCGATGCTCGGGATCGGCGATGTGGTCGGCGGGATAGCCACAGACGAGCATGTGATAGGGATAGACGCCCTCGGGTAGGTTGAACCGCTCTCGGGCTAGCTCGGGCTTAAAATGGCATACCCAACACGTTCCCAGGCCTTGCTCCTCGGCCTCCATCATCATTTGATCGCAAACAATCGAGGTGTCGATAGCGCTGGAGTTCATCTGGTCATAGGGGCGAACCCAAGCGTCGTCGGTAACGCTGCAAATAAGGAAGATGAGCGGAGCGCCAAAGATAGACCCATCACGAGCAAAGCGCGGCTGACAAACAGCAGCCTTTTCCAACAACTCCGGAGTATCAAGCACCATCACGCGGCTTGGATGATTATTACAAGCAGAAGGAGCAATACGCCCAGTCTCAACAATGGCATCCACCACAGCCTGCTCAACAGAACGATTCTCAAACAAACGACAAGAATAACGACCCCGAGCCAAATCCAAATACGCCATAACCAAACCCTCCAAAGTCAGCAAATCAATCCAAAACAATCCAAAGGGTACCCAAAGCCCCATCCACCCAAACGCTTAAGGCGGCCCCAAAGTTCCCAACCGGCCCCAAGGCCCTGCCAACAAAAGCCCCATCGCTTTCAAAGTACCAGCCAAAGTTCAAATGGCGGTACGTAAGGGAGCGGGCCCGACCACTGATAACCTTTTGAACGACTCTGCTTGCAGCCGGAGTGAAAAAGGTTATCAGTGGTCGGGCCCGCGACCGGTGGGATACGTACCCCCAATTAACTGTTCTTCATGACAATCGAATCCACGACATCGGCCACATTCTCGCAGCAGTCGGCGCAGTACTCCAGAAAGGCGTACACGTCACGCCAAGCGATGACCTCGAGCGGGTCCTTGCCGTTAACGTGCAGGTTACGCATGGCGTTGATGTAGAGTTCGTCTGCCTCGGACTCGATGGTGTTGATCTGGATGACGAGCTCGCGCAGCGTTTTGGACTTGCGGTAGTTGGGAAGCTCGACCATAAGGTCCTTCATGGCGCGGCAGGCATCGGTTACCTTGTGGGCGATGACGATGGCGTCGGGATGGATGCTCTGAATGTTGGTGAAGTAGACGCGCTGCACGACGCCCTCGATGCGGTCGAGCACGGTGTCGAGTGAGCAGCTCATCAGATCCAGATCCTCGCGTTCGAGCGGGGTGATAAAGGCGGTGAGCAAGGCGTCTTCGAGCTCATGGTGCTTCTTGTCTGCCGCATGCTCAATCGCGTGCATCTCCTCGAGCATGTCGTGGATCTGCGCGGGGTCAAAGTTCTCAAAAATCTTGGTGAGCAGCTCGGCGGCCTGGACGGCAAGGTCGGCGCAGGCGACGTAGTTGTCAAAGTAGAATGAATCGGGTTTCTTTGCCATGAGTGGGTCCTTTCGAGGCGAAGACGGGTGGGCGAAGTTTTGCGGTCCGGATGGACGCTCGGTGTGGCTAGAGGAACATCATGAACAGCTTGGCCATGACAAAGCTGATGAGTCCGCAGGCGGGGAAGGTGAAGAACCAGGTGAACATCATGTCCTTGACCACGCCGAAGTTGATAGCCGAAAGGCGCTTGACGGCACCGACGCCCATGATGGCGCAGGTCTTGATGTGGGTGGAGGACACGGGGATGCCGGTAAGGGTGGCAAGCAGCAGGTTTGCGGCGCCCGCGAGGTCGGCGGAGAAGCCCTGGTACTTTTCGAGCTTGACCATGCTCTGGCCGACGGACTTGATGATGCGCTCGCCGCCCACACTGGTGCCGATGCCCATGGTGGCCGAGCACAGCAGCATGATCCAGATGGGGATGCCGGCGTCGCCGACGCTAGTCTGGCCGTTGGCGAAGGCGACACCTAAAAAGAGCACGCCGATGAACTTCTGTCCATCCTGCGCGCCGTGCATAAAGCTCATGGCCGCAGCACTCGCGATCTGAGCGTATTTAAAGAAGACATTGGCACGTCGCCTGTTGGCGGCGGCGAAAAGAATCGAGACGAGTTTGCACAGGATCCAGCCCATGACAAAGCCCAGACCGATGGAGAGCGCCAGGCCGTAGATGACCTTCATCCACTCGTGGACGTTGACGCTGTTCGCGCCGCCGAGGGCGATGGCAGCACCGGTCAGGCCGGCGATAAGGCTGTGGCTTTGCGAGGTGGGGATGCCAAAACGCGACGCTGTGGCGCCGTAGACGACGATGGAGAAGAGCGCCGCGCAGAGGCACGCGAGTGCCATGGTGCTGTTTCCGCCAAAGTCGACGATATGTGAGATGGTGTTGGCGACGCTCGCGTTAAAGTGCGTCATGATGAGCACGCCCAAGAAGTTGAATGCGGCGCTCATGAGGATGGCGGCGCGGGCGGGCATGCAGCGCGTGGTGACGCAGGTCGCGATGGCGTTGGGCGCGTCGGTCCATCCGTTGACGAAGATGGCGCCGAGCGCGAGGATCACGGTGACGGCAAGGACTGGGTTCGACACAAGCTGGCCGAGGAAGGTTGAGAACGTTACGTCCATATATGGGCTTTCTCGATATTTGCAGACTCGTTACAAAAACATGATAAATCGTATCACCTCCTGCGGGTTTCTTTACGGAGTTCTGATGGGAGAAGTGAATTTTTTGGTACTAACATTGAATATTAGCCCTGTTGACCGTGGTCGTTCTTTTTGCTAACACGCCATACGGACGCGTGCGTTCGCTCCGACACTCCAAAACCACAGTCTGTTCGCTTTACAACATGCAAACATGCGTTCGATAATAGGGCCATGGAATATCGACAGACAGACGGCAAAACTCGGCGCGTGCACAAGCAGTATGTGGACGTCGTGGCTCGCATTCTCGCGGGCGGACAGGTTGTGCCGGTTACCGTCTGCTGGGTTGACGGTCGCTGCTTTACGATTGACGAGATTGTCTCGTCCACCGGTTTTGGCCTGACGGTTCACGGCATTCGTACGGCAACCTATAAGGTACGTTTTGGCGGACATGCGACCGAGTTGTATCTAGAGGACCAAACGCGTGAGCGGGCGGACGGCTCGCAGGCGCACGTGATGCGTTGGTGGGTCTGGGCTTTTGATCGTACGCTCGAGGGCGAGCGCCGCAGGTAAGAGCGCGCGGCATTCGGGTACAATGGCAGGAATCTTGTCACCTACGGCGCTGTTGTGGCGCTTTTTGAAAGGACGAAGTATGAACGATATCCAGGGCTATCAGAACGGCCCCGTCGAGACCGGCGCAAGTCGCGCCAAGGAGATGTCGCCGCGCGCGTACAATCTCGCCATATCTGCCTGATCTTCTTGGGCTTTTGCGCCATGGGTGCCGGCGCCTACTTTACGAGCACCATGTCGTTTGCGCGCATGATGATGAGCGGCGCCGCCCTGCCACTGGTCTTTGGCTCGTTTATTTTAACCATCGTCGGCATGGTCATGATGTCGGCTGCTGCGGGCAAGCAGTCCGTGGGTCTGTCCCTTGTGGGCTACGTAATCTTTGCGAGTACCTTTGGCCTGACGGCGTCGTTTGGTCTTGCCAACTACGACCTGCCTACCATTAACACCGCCTTTATCGCCACGGCCGCCATCACCTTTGTCTTTGGTGCGCTGGGCGTGACGTTCCCCAAGTTTTTCCAGCGCGTATATGGCATCGGCTTTGGCGTTCTGCTCGCCACTATTCTGGTTGAGATCGTGCTGATGTTCATGGGCGTCTCGCAGACCATCACCGACCTGATCGTGATCGTGGTGTTCGCCGGCTTCATCGGCTACGACACCTATGTGGCAACGACGGTGCCGCCCACGCTGCCCAACGCCGTGCTCATGGCATCCAACCTGTTCGTGGACATCATCAACGTGTTCCTGCGCATTCTGAACATCCTCGGCCGTCGCGATTAAAGCGCGGCATTGCGATGCTTCCTGCTGGACACGGTAAAACGATGCGAAAGGCGGTCCTTCGGGGCCGTCTTTTTTGTGCGCGGCGGGGTATCATGGATGGGAAAAGCCGATAGCGGCAGCGACAGGAAAGGTGGCCACGTATGGCAGACGTCGACAACAGGAACCGTAACCGCAGGTCCAACCGAGCGGGTCAGCCCAATCCCAAGCGCGAGGCCCGTGCCAAGGCCGCCGAGCGTCACGTGGCAACTGTGTCCGAAGCGTGCGCCAAGGATATCGAGCGTTCGCTTGCCGGTGTTCGCGAGTTTGACGGTATGCCTGCCGGCTTTGTCGCGGCGATGAAGGCCAAGGTTCAGAGTGCTGTGGCCCCCGAAGAGCAGGTCGCCGAGGACGTCGAGAACGCGGAGACTGCCGAGGTCGAGGCGCGCCCGAGACCGAGGCGGCGCCCGAGCCCGTCGAGGAGCCTGCCGAGGAAATCGCCGAAGCTGAGTCCGCGCCTGCTGAGGAGCCCGCTCCGGTCCTGCCCGAGGTCACTGTGCTTGATGCCTCCGCCACGCAGGCAATCCTCGATAACGGTCGCGGCTATGCGCAGTTCTGCGACATGGCCGTGCTCGCCTTTGCCTCGTTTACCAATCCGGGCGGTGGATATATTCAGGGTTATCTGGCCAGGAGGCCACGCTGTGCGCCGATTCGTATCTGTACAACGTTCTCGATAGGCAGCGTAAGTGGTACGGCGAGAACCGTCGCCGCAACATCAACTGCGAGCTCTATCGTAACCGTGCCCTAGTGGTGCCTGCGGTGCGCTTCGACCGCAACCACGTGCATGCATACGCCGACGTGATCGTGGCCGCCGCGCCCAACGTTAAGCGCGCCCGCCAGGAGTATCGCGTGAGCGACGATGCTCTGCTGGATGCCCTGCGCGACCGCATTCGCTTTGTGCTCGCCATCTGCGACGAGTTGGGTCGCGAGAAGCTCGTGCTGGGCGCATGGGGCTGCGACAACAACGGCTTTGATGCCGAGGCCGTGGCCGAGCTCTTCCGCAAGGAGCTCGCATCGGGCGACTTCAAGGTCAAGCAGGTCTTCTTTGCCGTGCCCTCTACGCGCTGGGACGAGGACTTCGCCAAATTCGAGCACGTGCTGGCAAACTTCCCCGAGCGAAACGAGGAGTCCTATGCTCAGGTTGCCGCCCGCGCCGCAGCCGCCCGTGCCGCCGAGCAGGCTCAGGCCGCTGCCGAGGATGACGAGGATGACGACGACTGGCGCAAGTACCTGTAAACGGTGCTCGTGATGCGATATACCGAGCCGACGGGAGAGGCTGCTCCTGTCGGCTTTTTATTGAGTGGGGAGCTTACGATGAAAAACGTTCTGTGCTTTGGTGACAGCAACACCTATGGTTACGATCCGACGGGCATGCGCGACGGTACCGCGGTGCGCTATGCGCAGGATGTGCGCTGGTGTGGCGTGGTCCAACGTGACTTAGGCGAGGGCTGGCATGTAATTGAAGAAGGCCTCAACGGCCGCACGACGGTACGCGACGACATGTGCCATCTGGACACTAACCTCAACGGCATTCGCGCGCTTCCGATGCTGCTCGAGGCTCATAAGCCGCTGGACGCCATTGTGATCATGCTGGGCACCAACGACTGTAAGACGGTCTTTAACGTGACAGCTTCCGATATCGCCCGTGGCGCCATGGCGCTGATTCGCGCCGTCCGCGCGTTTCCGTGGACCGACGCTGCGCCTTGCCCGCGCATCCTGCTGATGGCTCCTATCAAGATCAAGCCGCAGATCGCCGATGTATATATGACCGATTTTGACGAGCGTTCCGTCGAGGCATCTGAACATTTTGGCGAGTACTATGCGCACGTGGCCGAGCAGTTTGGCTGCGACTTTTTGAATGCCGCCGAGTTTGCCGAGCCGGGCGATATCGACTATCTGCATATGATGCCCGAAAGCCACGAGAGCTTGGGACATGCCGTGGCAGCCAAGCTCAAAGAGATGCTCGGTGAGTAGCACGGCCCCAAACCACCACAGAGTTCCCCTTGCGGGGGCTTGTTTCGTTTGTTTGTCTTGATCTGTAACAGTTCCAAGGCCGAAAACGGGCTAGATGTTACAGATTAAGATTATTTAGGTCGATATCGATTGTTTGTCTTGATCTGTAACATCTAGGGTCGATTTTGCCGAGTTACTGTTACAGATCGAGATGTTTGTGGGAGCCGCCGCAAAGGTGCCTGTCCCCTTTGCGGCGGTTTTGGGCTGCGAATCTTAATATTGCCACATGTGGTTGACGGGGCCGGAGCCTTTGCCCATGTTCAGCCGGCGGCCAGAGCGCCTGTCAGGTATGCCTTGCCGGCGTTGACGGCATCGGCAAGATCCATGCCCTGGGCCAGCGCGCAGGCGATGGCGGACGAAAGCGTGCAGCCGGTGCCGTGTGTGTTGTCGGTCTCGATGCGCTTGTGGCGGAACCACGTGGTGAGCGGATCGCCCAGATGGTTGCCCTCGTCATCGAGTGGCGCGGGTTCGGCCAATACATCGTTGGCCTCGTTGACAAGATGCCCACCTTAACGAGGGATGCGCAACCAAAGCGGCGGGTGAGGAGCATGGCAGCATTTTGCTGTGTGCGCTCGGAGTCGACCTCGTAGTCAAGCAGGGCCATGGCCTCGGGAATATTGGGCGTGATGACGGTTGCTAGTGGGAACAGGCGGCGGGTGAGCGCCTCGGCGGCATCTTCGGCAATCAGCCGTGCGCCCGAGGTGGCTACCATGACGGGGTCGACGACCACGTTTGTCGCGTTCCAGGCGCTCAGGCGGTCGGCGATAACCTCGATAATCTCGGCAGAGGAAACCATGCCGATCTTGACGGCGCTGGGGCGGATATCGTCAAATACGGCGTCGATCTGCGCAGCGACGATATCAGGGGAGATATTCTGCACGGCGGTGACACCGAGCGTGTTTTGTGCGGTGATGGCGGTGATGGCCGTCTCGGCATACAGGCGGTGCGCCGTGATGGTCTTGATGTCGGCCTGAATGCCGGCGCCGCCGCTGGAATCGGATCCTGCGATGGATAGAACGGCAGGTACCTTACTGCGATCCATGTTCGCTCCCTTGTTCGGTCGGAATCAAATGGGTCTTTAAGCCAGCATTATAAAGATGCCCGGGCCGGCTCTATGACGAACCCGGGCGAGCGATGCAATCTTTACGCAAATGTAAGCAAATGTTCACACGTCAACAATTGACGAACACCATGTTACCGATTGTGGCTCCGGTGACGAGTTAGTCCTCCATGCCGAGGTCGATCGTCGTGCCTTCGAACACCTTGTTAACGGTGCGGACGGCGCACATCTTGCCGCACATGGTGCAGGTGCCTCGGTGGCGGCGGGGGATTCTTCGTAGCGTTTCTTGCCGGTGACCGGGTCGAGAGCACACTTCCACATGGCATCCCAGTCGAGCTTGCGGCGTGCCTGGCCCATCTTGTCGTCCATGTCGCGGGCGTGCGGCACCTTCTTGGCGATATCGGCGGCGTGCGCGGCGATCTTGGTGGCCATGAGGCCGTCGAGCACGTCCTTGGCGTCGGGCAGGCACAGGTGCTCGGCGGGCGTCACGTAGCACAGGAAGTCGGCACCGGAGCTGGCGGAGATGGCGCCGCCGATGGCGGCGGTGATGTGGTCGTAACCCACGCCGATATCGGTCACCAGCGGCCCGAGCACATAGAACGGGGCATTGTGGCACAGGCGCTTCTGCAGTTTCATGTTGGCGGCGATCTCGTCGAGCGCCATGTGACCCGGGCCCTCGACCATGACCTGGACGCCGGCGGCCCAAGCGCGCTTGCACAGCTTGCCCAGCTCGATCATCTCGGCGGTCTCGGTGGCATCGTTGGAGTCGTAGAGGCAGCCCGGGCGGCAGGAGTCGCCGAGCGAAATCGTCACGTCGTACTCGTGGCAAATCTCGAGCAGCTCGTCAAAGTACTCGTAGAAGGGGTTTTCGTTGCCGGTGACCTCCATCCAGCCAAACAGCAGCGAGCCGCCGCGGCTCACGATGTTCATCAAGCGGCCGGTCTCCTTAAAGGTCTTGGTGACCGACTTGTTGATGCCGCAGTGGATGGTCATAAAGTCCACGCCGTCCTCGGCGTGCGCGCGCACGACCTCGAACAGGTCATCCTTGGTCAGCTTGACCAGCGGCTTTTCCATATAGCCGATGGCGTCGTACATGGGGACGGTGCCCACCATGAGCGGTGTCTCGTCGATGAGCTGCTGGCGGAACTGGCGCGTCTTGCCCGAGTTGGAAAGGTCCATGATGGCGTCGGCGCCAAAGTCCTCGGCGATCTTGACCTTCTTCCATTCCTCGGCGGCATCGGCCTTGTCGCCCGAGATGCCCAGGTTGACGTTGACCTTGGTGGACAGACCCTCGCCGACACCAAAGGCGCGCATGCCCTTTTTGATATGCACGATGTTGGCGGGAATGGCGATGCGGCCGTCGGCCACGCGCTCGCGGATGTACTCGGGGTCGCGATGCTCGCGCTCGGCAACCTCCTTCATCTGCGGTGTGATCTGCCGGCGCGGGCGAAGTCGATTTGCGTGACGAGCTTGGGCTCGGTCTGTGTGCTCATTGGCACGGCTCCCTTCGTTGGCATTACCCATATCAGGTTTGCGGGTCAGGGCGGGCGCGCCCAATCTCAGCCTGCCGTCTTGTCCTGCAAGCTCCCCGTTTATGTAATGGGCTCAAGTATAGCTCGAATGGGTACGATTGGCCTAACGAGCGTGCCTGTGGGGAGGCGAACATGGAAGACAAGCATCTATATCGAGAGACGCAATGGGATGTATCGGCCGAGGAAAGCCGTGCGCACCATGGCCTTGTCGCGATTGGTTTTGCGGTGCTTGCCGTGCTGGTGATTGCCTTTTGTATCTGGACGTTTGGCGGTCACGGCGGCGCTGCATGGGAGTTCGAGGCCGACGATGCCCTGCCGATCATGACAGTGAAGGTTACGGGCGGCAATACCGTTGCCGCGCCGGGCGACTATTGGTATTCGCGCGATGGATTTGTCCAGCTTCAGCTGAGCGGTGGGTCTATTCCTGGTGAGGAAATCGAACGCGTGACGTATGATGCGGCGCTCAAAACGCTGACGGTGAAGCTCAAGAATCAGGGCGACGTGCCTACGACTATGGATATCGCGCTGACGGAATGGCGCTTGGAGCCCCCATCGGGTGTTGCGGTGTCCGAGGTAGAGCACGTTAAGATTACCTACCAAGATGGCTCGACAAACGAAGTTGCCAAAGCCGACGGCTTGGCGGAATAGACGCCGTGCCTAGGCAGCACATTCAAAAGTAGCGGTGGTCCTACAAGGTCTGTTCGTTCAGGAAGACCAAAGTGTTCTTATTTGAAAGCTCGGGAAAGTGACGATAACCAACGTCAAACGCGGTGAGCCCGCTTACATCCTCGAGCTTGTTTTCTGCCATCCAGCGCACCATGGAACCACGTGCCTTTTTGCTGGCGGTCGAGCGCTGGATGGGCTTGCCGTTGCGGATGCCTTCGCCAAAGAGGCACGTGACGACCGTGGCGTCGCCCGCGAGATGGGGCAGAACGGCTTTGGCGTACTCTACGCTGGCGAGGTTGACGATCGTGGTGTTTGAGCCTGCCGGGGCGATAGCCCGCGCGAGCTTGTCGCTCCAAAACGCATAGAGGTCTCGGGCATCGTCAACGGCGAGCTTCGCGCCCATCTCCAGCCGATATGGTTCGACGGCATGAAAGGGGCGAACGCACCCGTAGAGGCCAGAGAGGATCCACAGGTGGCTTTGCAGCCATGCGAGCTGCGCGGAATCCATCACCTCGGGCGCCATGCTCTGGTATTGAATGCGTGGTAGGACATGACGGCAGGGGAGAGGTGACAGGCGAGTGCGGGATTGTCGAGATCGCCGTTTTTCAGGATGGGCCCGAACTCATGCAGGGTGTTGAGGCAAGGCCCCAGCAGTTTGTCACTCACGTTCCATAGCGCCTGCAGGCTGTCGCTGCCTTCATTCCGCTCGATATCTAGCAGTGCGCGGTGGAGGCGAGCCGTCTCGCGCGCAAAGGGTGGAATGCCCAGGACTTCAAAAGCATCTTGGGCCGCGCGCATCTGCTTGGCGGGCGAAATGACGACCTGCAGCATGGACTCTCCTCTGCCAAAAGGAAGTTGCGGTGGAATACGGTCTGTTTTGGCCGTTTATGGGCCAGTTTAGTCTGTATTTCACCGCAACTGATGAAGGGTTGGTTACGCGCGCTCGATGAAGGCCTTGTAGCCGCGATAGGCCTCGTAGATATCGGCCTTGTTAGCGACCTCCCACAGGGCGTGCATGGACAGGACGGCAACGCCAGAGTCGATGACGTTCATGCCGTACTTAGCCATGATGTATGCGATGGTGCCGCCGCCGCCCGCGTTGACGCGACCAAGCTCGCAGGTCTGGAAGTCCACGCCGGCCTCGTCCATGATGTCGCGGATGAGGGCCACATACTCGGCGTCGGCGTCGTTAGAGCCGCCCTTGCCGCGGCTGCCCGTGTACTTGTTAAAGCACAGGCCGCGACCCATAAAGGCTGCGTTCTTGGTTTCGAACTTGCCGGCGTAGCCGGGTCGAAGCCGGCGGACACGTCGGAGGAGAGCATGCGGCTGCGGGCGAGCGCGCGGCGCAGGGCCAGCGGGCTATCCTCGCCGGCGAGCGTCATGATCTCGGCGACGGTGTTCTCGAAGAAGCGGCTCGTCATGCCGGTGGCACCTACGGAACCGATCTCCTCCTTGTCGACGATGAGTGTGATGCTCGTGCGCTCCACGTTGCGACGTTGATCTGGGCGAGCATGGACGGATAGGCGCAGACACGGTCGTCGTGGCCATAGCCCAGAATCATGGAGCGGTCGAGGCCCATGTCACGGGCGGGGCCGGCGGGCACGACCTCGATCTCGGCGGAGAGGAAGTCCTCCTCCTCGACGTCGTACTGCTCCTTGAGGATATCCAGGAACATCTGCTTGACGGGCTCCTTGGGGGCATCCTTGTCGTCCTCGTCAAACTTGACGGGGCGGCCGCCCACGATCACGTCGAGGATCTCGGCGTCGACGGCGTCCTTGGCGGGCTTGGCCATCTGCTCGCTCGAGAGGTGGATCAGCAGGTCGGAGATGGTAAAGACCGGGTCGTCGGCCTTGTCACCGATGTTGATGTCGACGGTGGTGCCGTCCTTTTTGCAGATGACGCCCACGAGTGCGAGCGGGGAAGCGACCCAGTGGTAGCTCTTGACGCCGCCATAGTAGTGCGTGTCGAGATAAGCCATGTCGCCGGCCTCGAAGGCGGGGTTCTGCTTGAGGTCCAGGCGCGGCGAGTCCACGTGGCGCCCAGGATGTTAAAGCCCTGCTCGAGCGGGGCGGTGCCCAGGTTGACGAGCATGAGGTCCTTGCCGTGGTTGGCGGCGTACACCTTGTCGCCGGCCTTGAGCGCGCGGCCCTCGGCGATCACGGTCTCCAGATTGACGTAGCCCGCCTCCTCGGCCATCTTGATACCGGCCTTGACGCACAGGCGCTCGGTCTTGTTCTCACTCAAAAACTGCTTATAGCCGCGGCAAAGCTCCTCGAGCTCCTCGATCTGCTGTGGCGTGTACTTTTTCCATGCGCTGGGACGCTCCATGACGCAGGCTCCTTTCGGATCGATCGTGCTGGTTGATGTACCGTGAGCCATCGTATCACGCGCGGGCCCGCGGCGGCAGGGAAGCCTGATGTGCGGTGGCCGCGGGGCGGGGAGCGTGTAAACTGGTGTGAGCAAACCGTGCCCAGCCCAAAGCGAGGTATTCAATATGTCTGAAAAGCGCCGTACCTTTGCCGTCATCGACGGCAACTCGCTCATGCATCGCGCCTTCCACGCCGTGCCGCCGACCATGAACGCGCCGGACGGTCGCCCCACCAACGCGATCTTTGGTTTTCTGAACATGTTCCTCAAGATGATCGATGCCTTTAATCCCGACGGCGTTGTCGTGGCGTTTGACAAGGGCAAGCCGCGCGTGCGTATGGAGATGCTGCCGCAGTACAAGGCGCAGCGCCCGCCCATGGACCCGACCTGCACGCGCAGTTCCCCATGATCAAGGAGCTGCTCGCCGCGCTCAACGTGCCCATTTTGCAGTCCGAGGGCTGGGAAGGCGACGATATCCTGGGAACCATGGCGCGCCTGGGCGAGGAGGCCGGCTGCGACATGCTGCTGGTGACCGGCGACCGCGACATGTATCAGCTCGTGACCGAGCACGTCAACGTGGTCTCGACTCGCAAGGGCCTGTCCGACGTGGCGATCATGACGCCCGAGAGCGTGGACGACCTGTATCACGGCATCACGCCGGCGCTCGTGCCCGATTTTTACGGTCTGAAGGGCGATACGTCGGACAACATTCCCGGCGTACCGGGCATCGGCCCCAAAAAGGCGAGTGCGCTCATCGCGCAGTACGGCAGCCTTGACGAGGTCATCGCGCATGCTGACGAGGTCAAGGGCAAGATGGGAGAAAACCTGCGCGCACACATCGACGACGCGCTGCTGAGCCGTAAGGTGGCGACCATCCGCACCGATGCGCCCGTCGAGCTCGACTTTGACGAAACATCCTTCCCAGCGTTTTCTGCCGATGAGGTTTCCGCGGCGCTGGGTACGCTTGGTATCACCGCCATGCAGAACCGTTTCTTGGCGCTGATCGGCGGCGAGGGTGGCGCTGCTGCCAGCACGTTTGAGATTCCCGCCGTTTTGCGCGCAGCCGCCGGCGATGCTGGCGCGCTTGGTGCCGTTGCGGCTGAGGTCTCCCGCGTGATTGATGCCGGCGAGTGGGTCGCCGCCGTGGTGGACGATGACAAGGAAGAGGGCGCGCTCTTTGGGCTGACGCGCACGCTGTGGTTGGCGACGTCCAAGGGCCTGTTTGCGCTCGAGGAGGGCGACAGCGGTGCGGCGGCTGAGGTTGAGGCTTCAACTTCGCCCACGGCGTGATTGCCGGCGTGCTCGCGCGTCTGTTTATGGAAGGCCGTGTGGCGAGCCCGGATATGAAGGCGCTTTTGCATGAGCTTTCGCCCATCGATTCTTCTGAGCTCGAGCTCATGGATCCGCTGGCAGTCGATTCCACGCGCATCTTCGATACCGTTGTTGCCGCCTACCTGTTGGATTCCGACCGCTCCGAGTTTGACGAGGTGTATCTGGCCGATACGTATCTGCAGATGGCGCTGCCTGCGGCGCGCGGCGCAGAGGGTGCTGGCGAGGACGCTCCTGCGCCCGCCGCTCGCACGGCGGCCTTGACGCTGGCGCTGGTTGCACCGCTGCGTGACCGCATGGCCCGCGAGAACGCCGCCAACGTGTTCGATGGGATCGAGATGCCGCTCGTGCCGGTGCTTGCCAAGATGGAGCGCGCGGGCATGCTCGTGGACCCCGACCGCCTGCACAGTCTGTCCGAGGGCCTGGCGACCCAGATTGCCGATGTCGAGCGCAGCATTCGCGACCTGGCCGGCGACGAGACCTTTAACATCGGCAGCCCCATGCAACTCTCGCACGTGCTGTTTGATGTTATGGGACTTCCGACCAAGGGCCTCAAAAAGACCAAGCGCGGCTACTATTCGACCAACGCCAAGGTGCTGAGCGACCTTGCCCGTGACCACGAAATCGTGCGTCTGATCTTGGACTGGCGTGAGAAGTCCAAG
>ENA-OQCE01000374-OQCE01000374.1-human-gut-metagenome-genome-assembly--contig:-NODE-374-length-21903-cov-5.285636_pt1 | contig 21903 bp, 25 predicted proteins | sample MGYA00242495_ERZ504572 | MGnify/ENA primary metagenome ERZ504572 (study PRJEB26092, sample SAMD00036228) | human gut metagenome | host: Homo sapiens | study: EMG produced TPA metagenomics assembly of...
CAGTGCAGCACTTGCAGCGTCTTTCTGTGTTCCAACAATGCCGGTCGGAATGGTTACGGTTTCTTTTCCGGAGCTTACATAATACGTAATCGTTGCATTTTTATCGACTTTCGTTCCCGGTTTCAGATCCTGGCGGCAGATCTTTCCTGCCTCAATGACATCCGATGCCTCGGTTCCGCCGTTGACTACACCAAGGTTCAGGCTGTTTGCCAGATCGACGGCATCTGCCTCGGTTTTGTTGGTCAGATCCGGAACGGTTACTTTTTCGTCTTTGCTTTCGGAAGAAGTAACGGAGGTGCTGCTTGCGGAGGATGCACTGGAAGCATCCGCGGTCGGTCCTTTGCCTCCGACAATACCGGCTGCCTGTGCGATAAAGTAGATCAGCATACAGATGATGATCGCTGCAATCGCAAAACCACCGATGGTGATGATTTTCTCGAGTTTGTTTCCGGCTTTCTCATCGTCGTCTTCATCGTCGTAGTAGGAGTCCTCCTCGTCATCCTCGTAGGAATCGCGGTCATCCTCTTCGTCTTCGTCGTCCTCATCCTCGTCTTCGTAGCTGTACTTCTCGTCGTCGTCCTCATCTTCAATCTTGTTATAACGCTTGCGGGACGTTTCCTCCGTGTTCTGCGCATTCGCTTTTGCTGCTGCGCCGGAACGGATCTGGCTTAACTCTTCTGCGGATACCATAACGGTTTCCGCGTGGGAGCTTAACGGTGTTACCTTTACAAAATTTCCCTGCGGTTCCATCAGGGAATGCTTCAGATCGTCGATCAGTTCCGCCATATTGTTGTAACGGCGGTCCGGACTCTTCTGCGTACATTTCAGAATAATCTGTTCTAATGCAAACGGAAGGTTCGGCGTGTATTTGGAAGGTGATTCAATCTCCTCCTGCAGATGCTTGATCGCAATCGCAACCGTGGTGTCTCCATCGAATGGCACACGGCCTGTTACCATCTCATACATTGTGATTCCGAGAGAATAGATATCACTCTTGTAATCGGAATATCCGCCACGCACCTGCTCCGGAGAGCTGTAATGTACGCTTCCCATAACATTGGAGCTGATGGTGTTGGAAGAAGTCGCCTTTGCAATACCAAAATCAGAAAGTTTTACCTTTCCGTCTGTGGAAATGATGATATTCTGTGGTTTGACATCGCGATGTACAATATTACGGTTGTGCGCCGCCTCAAGACCAAGGGAAACCTGAATGGCGATGCTGGTTGCCTCTTTTACGCTCAGTTTTCCTTTGCGGTCAATGTAATCCTTCAGAGTAATTCCCTCGACAAGCTCCATGACGATATAGTAAACGCCGCGGTCCTCCCCGACATCGTACACGTTTACAATATTGGGATGGGACAGCCCTGCCGCTGCCTGCGCCTCTGTACGGAATTTGCGGATAAATGTTTTATCCTCCCGAAATTCCGGCTTTAATACCTTGACAGCAACCATACGGTTCAGCTTGTGATCCTTTGCCTTGTAGACATCAGCCATACCGCCGGATCCGATCCGGCTTATGATCTCATATCGTTCTCCTAAAATAACGCCCTCTTTTAACATTCTTTCACCTCGTTTGTAAATGGTTCAACGACAATGACTGCGATATTGTCTCTGCCGCCATTTGCATTTGCTTGATCAATTAAACGTTTTGCCTTGTCCTCACCGTCTTCGCGGCAGATGATTTCGAAGATTTCCTCATCTGTTACCATATTGGAAAGGCCATCCGAGCACATCACCAGTTGATTTCCTTCTTCAAGCTGAATATCAAAGAAATCAATCTTTACGGTATCCTGTGTGCCTACTGCCCTGGTAATAATGTTTTTGTCCGGGTGATTTCGCGCCTGCTCGGGAGTAAGTTCTCCGAGGCGCACCATCTCTGCGATTAGTGAATGATCCTGCGTCACCTGATCAAAGATGCCATCCGCTGCCAGATACAGCCTGCTGTCTCCTACGTTTGCAACGTAGGCATAGCTGCCGACCACGGTAGCCACTACCATCGTTGTACCCATGCCTTCCATGGATACATCTCGTTTTGCCTGCTCAAAAATCTGGCTGTTTGCTGCTTCAATTCCATGCCGAATGATCCGTACCGGATTAAAATTCGTATCTCTTTTTACAGATTCCACCAGTACAGAAACACCATAACGCGAGGCAAAATCACCCGCATTATGGCCTCCCATGCCTCTGCAACGACAAAGAGGTTCGGAAGGTTTCCGACCGGAGAGGCGGAGGCAAACACAAAATCCTGGTTCATCGTCCGTTTCTGTCCGATATCGGTTGCAGAAAATACCTTCATGCTTTTTTCTCCTGTATTGACAGCCGCTTTTTACGGCTGTTCGTTTGATTTATCGATAAAACTTTTTCTTAACTGTCCACAGGCTCCGTCAATATCGGCGCCCATTTCCCTTCTAATAGTAACATTAATTCCGTATTTTTCAAGTTTATTTTTGAAATTCTCTACGACTTTTTTTCGTTGATTTCACGTAATCGCGCTCTTTGATCGGGTTGACCGGGATCAGATTTACATGACAGTTGATATCCGAAATCCGCGCGGAAAGCTCTTTTGCATCGGCTTCGCTGTCATTTTTCCCGCCAACGAGAGAGTACTCAAATGTAATCCGACGGCCTGTTTTTGCAAAGTAATTGCGGCATGCATCGAGAATTTCATCAATGGAATATTTATTGGCAATCGGCATCAGCTCGCGGCGCTTTTCATCGTTCGGCGCATGAAGGGAAAGTGCCAGGGTGATCTGGAGTCCCTCATCTGCCAATTTGTACATATTCGGCACGATTCCGCAGGTGGAAACGGTGATGTTTCTCTGGCTGATGTTGAGTCCTTCCTGGCTCGAAAGCAGCCGCACGAAGCGCACCAGATTGTCGTAGTTGTCCATCGGCTCACCCGTTCCCATGACAACCAGATTGGAGACCCGCTCCCCGGTGTCCTCCCAAATCCGGTAAATCTGGTCGAGCATCTCCGACGGAGTCAGGCACCGCACGAGTCCGCCGATTGTGGACGCGCAGAAGCGGCAGCCCATCCGGCAGCCGACCTGGGATGAGATGCAGACGGAATTTCCGTGGTGGTACTTCATCCAGACGCTCTCGATCACGTTGCCGTCGCTAAGGCGGAACAGGTATTTTCTCGTTCCGTCGATTTTGGACTCCTGCACCTGCACTTTTTCGAGACAGGTAAGCGGATACTGTTCCTTTAATTTTTCCCGGAAGGCAAGCGAGAGATTCGTCATCTCATCGTAGCTGCCCGCCAGACGATGATGCATCCAGTCGTATAACTGTTTGGCACGGAACGGCTTTTCTCCCATCTGCTGGCAGGCGTCCTTTAATTCGTCTAAGGTCATTGATTTAATATCCATCTGTTACGCCCGTCCTTCCTCTGTTTTCCGGAATTTTGCAAGGAAAAATCCGTCTGTCTTGTGTACCCCCGGGATCAGCTGCAGCTGTCCTTTGGCCGTTTCTCCGCTTTTCAGCTCATCCGGCAGCAGTTCATCCAGACTGACTGCTTCAAACGGGAACTGTTCCAGAAACCATGCGGCATTCTCGCTGTTTTCTTTTCTGTTGACGGTACATGTGCTGTACAGCAGTGTGCCGCCCGGCTTTACGTACGATGCGGCATTTGCAAGGATTGCCCGCTGAATCCGTACCAGCTCCTCTTCTTTTTCTTTTGAAGCGTAATATTTGATATCCGGCTTTCTGCCGATGACGCCGTATCCGGTGCACGGCAGGTCCGCAATCACAACGTCCGCTTTTCCGATCCATTCCGCATCGAGCTGTTCCGCATCTTTTACCTTCGGCACGACGCAGGAAACACCTGCTCTCTGCACATTTTCCCGGATCAGATCGACCTTGTATTCAGTGAGATCACGCGCTTCCACGCATCCCTGATTTCTCATTTTATCTGCTGCATGGAGGCTCTTTCCGCCCGGTGCCGCGCAGAGATCCAGCACCTGGTCACCCGGCTTTGGATCCGCCAGATGCGCCGCCATCATGGAGCTCACATCCTGAATCTGGAACCGGCCTTCCTGGAAGCATTCAGTGATGCGATCGTCTCAAAGTTTTTCAGATAGAACGCCTCGCCAAGATACGGCGCTTTTTCCAGCTCTGCCCCCTGGCTTTCCAGACTTTTCTTCGTCTCCTCGATCGTATTGTTCCAGCGGTTGATACGGATCGTCACCTGTTTTTCTTTCAGGAAATCCGCCATCATCGTTTCTGCCGTTTCTTTTCCGTACTGGGATACGAACTCCTCAACCAGAAATTCCGGCATGGAATATTTCACGGAAAGATACTGCGTAGTATTGTTCTCCTTCGGCATCGGCAGATGATCTTTTTCCCGCACGATCGTGCGCAGAACGCCGTTGACAAAGCCCTTTAAGTTGTAAAAATGCTTCTTTTCCGCCAGTTTCACCGCCTCATTGACGACTGCCGAATCCGGTACTGCGTCAAGAAAACGGATCTGGTACACCGACATCCGTAAGATCGCACGAATCACCGGCTTGCATTTGTTGATCTTGATTTTGGAATACTGATTGATGATGTAGTCATTCTGGATACCGTATTCCACGGTTCCCTCGCAGACCCGCTTGATAAACGCACGGTCCTGCCGCGGCAGGAACTGGTATTTATCGAGGGCGTCCCTTACAGCAAGATGGCAGGGCGTTTTCTCCCTGTCCATCTCAAGCAGAATGTTCATAATCAGCTCTCTTGTATTGATTGTATCAGTCATCGTTTCTCCTAAATGCTCCGGATAAAACCAGCAGCCGGAGCAGCTGCAGCAAGGAACCGATTACGGCTGCCACATAGGTCATCGCCGCTGCCCAGAGTACTTTTTTGACTCCGTCGTGTTCCGTCTCTGTAATCATACCATCCGCACCGAGCATCTTTAAGGCTCTTCTCGATGCATCAAATTCGACCGGAAGCGTTACTACCTGGAAGGCCAGCGCCAGCACAAAAAGCCAGATTCCGGCCTTTACCAGCATCGGAAGGCTGAAAATCAGTCCGATCAGAAATAACGGCCAGAACAGCTGGGATCCAAGATTGGCCACCGGTACAATGGCACTTCGCACCTTCAGCGGCACATAATCTGTATTGTGCTGTACGGCATGTCCGCACTCATGCGCTGCAACGCCGATCGCTGCAATCGATGCGGAATCGTAAACAGCATCCGAAAGATTTACCGTCTTTGTCCGCGGATCGTAGTGATCCGTCAGTTTTCCGGATACGTGACGGACGGTTACATCGTAGATGCCTGCCTGACGCAGAATCCGCATCGCCGCATCGCGTCCTGTCATGCCGCTGTAGGAACGGACCGTCTGATATTTACTGAATATCGTATTCATGCGGGCGGATGCCGCCATAGAAATCAGTGCTGCAAGAATTACCAGCAGATACGTACTGTCATAAAAAAGTCCCATATCATTTTCTCCTTTTTTTCAGGCACAGCGGCAGCAATACCTCTGTGCAGTTCCCCGCCTCAGCTTCAGATTTCTTTGTGCCTTTATTCTCCAAGTTTTGTACCCGGCTCGATCGTATATCCACGCAGGAAATCTGCTGTCTTCATCCGTTTTTTTCCTTCGAGCTGCAGCTCTTCAATCACCAGAATACCGTCTCCGGTCTTTACATGGATTCCGGTCTCATCTGCCACCCAGACTTTTCCGGCGCTTTTTGTCGGATTCTGTCCCGGGATTTTTGAGAACAGATCACCGCCAAGCATGGCAATGACCTTCGCATTCCATATTTTGAGATTTTTTCCGTTTACCTTCGTAAACGCGCTCGGCCACGGACTCATCGCACGGATCTGGCGCTCAATCTCGATGGCGCTCTTCGTCCAGTCGATCCTTCCATCCTCTTTTTTAATCATTCGTGCATACGCTGTCGTGCTCTCCTTTGGCTGCTTTTCCGGTGTGATTTCGCCTTTTTCAATTTTAGGAAGCGTCTCCACCAGCAGCTTGGCACCGGCTGCCGAAAGTTTGTCAAAAAGACTGCCGCCGGTCTCATCTGACGCAAGCGGAATCTCCACTTTCGAAAGCATTTCACCGGTATCAATGCCTTCATCCATTTTCATAATCGTAACACCGCTTACCGGATCACCGTTCATCACCGCCCACTGGATCGGTGCTGCACCACGGTAGGCCGGAAGCAGGGATGCATGTACGTTGATGCATCCATACTTCGGCATTTCAAGAATCTCTTTTGTAATAATCTGGCCAAAGGCAACGACAACGATCACATCCGGCTCCATTTTCCGGATTTCCTCGATCGCCTCTGCATCCCGCACGCGGCGCGGCTGATAGACCGGAAGGCCGTGTTTTTCGGCTGCCTCTTTCACCGGTGTCGGCATCATCTGTTTTCCACGGCCCTTCGGTTTGTCCGGCTGGGTCACAACGCCTGTGATCTCATAACCGGCCTCCACGAGTGCCTCAAGTGTTCCCACGGAGAAATCCGGGGTTCCCATAAATACCACTTTCATCTGAAGTCATCTCCTTTATTTTAAGACTTACTCTTCGTCCTCGTACTCCTCATACTCATCGTACGTGTTGTCCCAGAGTTCGCCTTCTACTTTTTCTGTATACATATGTCCGTCGAGGTGATCACACTCGTGGCAGATGCAGCGGGCAAGAAGTTCGGTTCCCTCCAGTTCAAACGGCTGCATGTCACGATCCAGTGCTCTTACCTTTACGTAGTTCGGACGGGTTACCGTACCGGATTTTCCCGGAAGGCTTAAGCATCCCTCTGCTCCGGTCTGACTTCCGGAAGTCTCCAGGATTTCCGGATTGATCAGAAGATGTGGGGTTCCATCCACATCCATGACTACGATTCTCTTTAAGATGCCGACCTGCGGTGCGGCAAGGCCGACACCGTTTGCCTCATACATGGTGTCAAACATGTCGTCGATCAGCTCGCTGATTCTTGGTGTCATCTTCTCCACCGGTCTGCATTTTTTCGTTAATACGCGGTCGCCTACGACTCTGATTTCTCTGATTGCCATAATTCTTTTCCTTTCTTTTGCTCTTCTATTATAAATAATCTATGTGTAAATAGTATGAAAAAACTAATACTTTCTGCTGAAGTCAAACTGTAAATAAACGGTACGAAAGCCTTTGTTAATCTCGATATACCGCTCCAGTTTTTCCCGCAGCCCTGCCAGCACCTCTTCCTGCGGCGCGCGTACATACACGGCCATGCGGTACAGGTCATTGATTTTCGACACTGCCTCACTTGCCGGGCCGATGATCTGGACTTCGCGGTTTCCCCGGATGCGGATGAGATATCTGCGAATGTATTCCATCGCCTGCGTCAGATGCGCTTCATCCTCCCCGCTCCGTGGATCGCCAGAAGCTCCGCCGCCGGGGGATATCCCATCAGACGGCGGTAGTCCATTTCTTTCTCGTAAAATGCCCCGTAATCCTGCTCTGCCGCCGTCTGAATGCTGTAATGTTCGGGATGGTACGTCTGAATGACTGCCATTCCCGGCTTTTCGCCTCTTCCGGCGCGGCCGACTGCCTGCGTCAGCAGCTGGAACGTACGCTCCCCGGCACGGTAATCGACTGCATTCAGGGAGAGATCCGCCGCCAGCGCTCCCACCAGCGTGACATTCGGGAAATCGTGGCCTTTTACGATCATCTGAGTTCCAATCAGGATATCGGCCTCCCCCGCCGCAAATGAGGACAGGATTTCTTCATAACTGTTTTTCGTTTTTGTCGTGTCGCCGTCCATCCTAAGAACGCGTGCCTTTGGAAACAGCTTTTTCACGTTCTGCTCGATCTGCTGTGTGCCGGCACAGAAGCCGCCGATGTACGGGGAACCGCACGACGGGCACGCATGTACCTGCGGTGTTTCATAACCGCAGTAATGGCAGACGAGCTTTCCGTTATTGTGTGCTGTCAGTGATACATCGCAGTGCGGGCATTTCATCACATGGCCGCATGCACGGCATGAGACGAAGCCCGCATAGCCTCTGCGGTTCAGAAACAGTACAACCTGTTCCTTTTTTTCAAGCCGTTTTTCGATCTCTTCCCGCAGTTTTCCGGACAGAATCGAACGGTTTCCCATCTGTAATTCTTCCCGCATATCCGCGATCCATACGGACGGAAGTGCTACATTTCCGTACCGCGCATCCATCCGGAACAGCGCGTACGCTCCCGTCTCGCAGGCGTAAGAAGCATCCACCGACGGCGTTGCCGAACCCATCACCACATGGGCATGCTCCAGCCCGGCACGGCGCACGGCGGTCTCCCTTGCATGGTAGCGCGGCGTCACTTCACTTTTATAGGAGGTTTCATGCTCCTCATCGATTACGATCAGCCCAGATCCGGAAACGGTGCAAAGAGTGCGGAACGCGGACCGATCATAATACTGACCTCCCCGCGCCGCGCGCGCTCCATCTGGTCGGCGCGCTCGGACGGTGTCATCCGCGAGTTGACCACCGTGACCCTTGTTCCAAACCGTGCGCAGAACCGCTCCACGTTCTGATACGTCAGCGCAATCTCCGGGATCAGCACGATCACCTGTTTTCCTTCTGAGAGCACTTGCTCCATCAGCTCCATATAGACGAGCGTTTTGCCGCTTCCCGTCACACCGCGGATCAGGCAGGGGCGGTTCTGCCCTTCCCATTCCTTTCGAATGCCGTCCACCACGGCCTGCTGCTGTTCGTTTGGTTTTCCCGCAGTTGTTCTTCCTGCCGCATCAGATACCGGATTTCTCCAGGTGCTCGTACGGCGGATTTCCAACACGCCCTGCTCTTCCATCACGTGCAGCGTATCTGCCGTGATTTTCAGTTTCTTGCTCACAACCGGCCCTGGAAGAACCGGCTGGGCCAGCAGCGCGTTTAAGAGACGGATTCTCGCTTTATAATTTTTCTTTCTGTAGTTTTCCAGCAGCTCCTCACATCTCGCAGGATCTGCAAGAAGCGCAATTTCGCGGGTTTCTTTCCCGCGCGCCTTTACTTTGACCGGAAGCACCGTCTTTAACGCCTGGATCATCGTCGATCCGTACGTATGACGCATCCACGCGGCGAGCGCGATGAGCTTCGTCTCTACAGTCGCCGCATCCTTTTGTACCGCGAGGATGGCCTTCATCCGGTCCTGCGGATATTTCGGCTCGTTTCCGACGGAAAGCACATAGCCGGTGATCGTGCGGTTTCCGTTTCCAAACGGAATCTGTACCGCCGTTCCCGGACTGATCTCCCCTGTCAGTTCCGGCGGAACCTTGTACTGAAAGGTCCGGTCCAGTTTTTCATTTGTGATGTCTACGATTACATCAGCGTAAACGCTGCTCATACATTCCCCTTACTTTCTTCCAGTATTTCCCGGATCAGCACGCGCTCATCCATCTCGTACCGTTTCCCCTTCCGGATCTGATACGTTTCGTGGCCTTTTCCCGCGAGCACCACGAGATCGCCCGGCTGCCGGTTTTCGATCACATACCGGATCGCCTCCTTACGGTCCGCAATCTCAACGAAAGCGCCTTCTGTTTTCCCGATTCCCGTCCGGATATCGTCCAGAATCGCCTGTGGTTCCTCATCCCGCGGATTGTCCGAGGTGATGACGGTCAGATCCGCCAGACGCCCCGACACCTCTCCCATCTGGAATCTCCGGTCCCGCGCGCGGTTTCCGCCGCAGCCGAAGAGACAGATCAGGCGCTTCGGATGGTATTTCCGCAGTGTCTTTAACAGGCTTTCGAGGCTCATCGCATTGTGTGCGTAGTCAATGAGAAGCGTCATTTCCGGATACACCGGAACTGCCTCACACCGCCCACGGACGCGGACTGCGGAAAGTGCCTCCTGCATCGCCTTTTCCGGGATTCCCATCTGCGCGCAGACCGCAATGGCGGCAAGCGAGTTGGAAACGGAAAACAGACCCGGCAGATCTACCCGTACCGGAAAATCCGCTGCGCCCTGCACCCGGTATGAGACACCGAGCACGCCGGCGCCTGATCGAGTGCTGCATCTGCTGCCATAAAATCAGCTTTTTCCCTGCATCCGAATGTCACCAGACGACAGGTGCTCTGCCTTATGATCTCCGGAAACCTTTTGTCATCCCGGTTTACAATTCCGGTTCTGCAGGTGCGAAGCAGCTTCTTTTTGCAGGACAGATATTCTGCAAACGATGCATGCTCCCCGGCGCCGATGTGGTCGTTTCCAATGTTGGTGAACACACCGTAATCAAACGTAATTCCATCACACCGGTGCTGTTTTTCCGCCTGCGAGGAAACCTCCATCACAACATGGGTGCAGCCCTCCCGCATCATTTCAGAAAACAGCTTCTGCAGCACAACAGGCTCCGGCGTTGTATTTTCTGACGGAATGCTTTTTTCCCCGATCCTCGTCTCGATCGTTCCGATGAGTCCTGCGCGGATCCCTGCTTTTCGCAGGATTTCGTAAATCATATATGCAGTCGTCGTCTTTCCCTTCGTGCCGGTCACTCCGATTGTCACAAGGTGCTGCGCCGGATCATCCTCCCAGGCACAGGAAAGCTGTGCGAGTGCTTCTCTGCTGTCCTTTACTACGAGTACGGTTACCTTTTCCGGAATCCCTTCCAGTTCCCGCTCCGCAACCAGGACAGCAGCGCCCCTCTCGACTGCTTCTTCTGCATATACGTGCCCGTCCATCCTGTTTCCGCGGATGCAGACAAACACGTTCTGCGGCTGTACTTTTCTGCTGTCGCATGTGATTCCTGTAACTTCCGCATCCAGACTGCCCTGCTGGAGCTGATATGCGATCCGTTTTTGTAACGTGCGCATGTTTTTCATGCCGGGACCTCCCTTTCACGTTTCAAATCCCTACGACTCAGATACTTTTATAGAATACCATAGTCCGAAAAACATTTCAATGTGCGCAATGTCGGTTTCTTCTTGATTTTTGCCTCCATAAACTTTATAATAGTTCTATATTGATGCCTGGTTTTTTCGTATCAAAATCTATGAACTGCAAAGAGAGGTATCTTCCAATGAAAAGAAAAAAAATAGTTGTTGCACTGGGACACAAAGCTCTTGGAACGACGCTGCCGGAACAGAAAGCAGCCGTAAAACGTTCCGCAAAAGTAATCGCAGATCTCGTTGCTGCCGGTGCTGATGTTGTCATCACCCACAGCAATGCGCCGCAGGTCGGCATGATCCACATGGCGATGAATGAATTCGGCAAAATGCACACCGACTACAGCGCAGCCCCGATGTCTGTCTGCTCCGCTATGAGCGAAGGCTACATCGGCTACGACCTGCAGAACGCCATCCGTGCTGAGCTTCTCCGCAGAGGAATCTTCAAAACCACATCCACGATTCTTACACAGGTTGAAGTAGATCCGTACGACGATGCCTTCAACAATCCGGTCAAACTGATCGGCCGTACGCTTACCAAAGAGGAGGCTGACGCAGAGGAAGAAAAAGGAAACTACGTAACGAAAACCGAGGACGGCTACCGCCGAATCGTTGCTGCTCCGAAGCCGCAGGATATCGTAGAGATCGACTCCATCCGTCTTCTTCTCGATGCCGGACAGGTTGTCATCGCAGCAGGCGGCGGCGGAATCCCGGTTCTCCCGCAGAATGAAGAGTTAAAGGTGCATCCGCAGTCATCGAAAAAGACCTCACCAGCGGCCTGATGGCAGAAATGCTGAACGCAGACATGCTGATGATCCTGACCAGCGTGGAAAACGTTTCCATCAACTACGGTACCCCGGACGAAAAACCGCTGGAGCACATCACCGTTGCTGACGCGAAGAAATACATCGCAGAAGGCCAGTTCGGAGAAAACTCCATGCTGCCGAAGATGGAAGCAGCTGTTTCTTTCCTCGAGAAAGGCATCGGCCGTACCGCAGTCATCACTTCCATTGATTCCGCACTCGCCGGATTCCAGGGAAAAACAGGTACGATTATTGAGTAATACAAAGTATACAAAAAAGGATTCCCGCGAGTGGGAATCCTTTTTTTCTACTCTTTTTCCGGACTAAAAAGCCAGATTAGAAAGTAAATTTATCTGCAAAGTAAGCATCGAGATCCTCAATTTTAATTCTCTCCTGCTCCATGGTGTCACGGTCACGGACGGTAACAGCACCATCGGTCTCGGAATCGAAGTCGTAGGTGATGCAGTACGGAGTACCGATCTCATCCTGACGGCGATACCGTTTTCCGATATTTCCACGGTCATCAAACTCGCAGTTGTATTTCTTGGACAGCTCTGCAAAGACTTTCTCAGCGCCCTCGTTCAGCTTCTTGGAAAGCGGAAGCACACCGATTTTTACCGGTGCCAGTGCCGGATGGAAATGCATCACAGTACGAACATCATTCTTCTCTGCGTCGAGAACTTCCTCGTCATAAGCGCTGCACAGGAATGCCAGAACGACACGGTCAGCACCAAGAGACGGCTCGATAACATACGGGATGTATTTCTCGTTCTTCTCCGGATCGAAATAGGTCATATCCTGTCCGGATACATTCTGATGCTGGGTCAGGTCGTAATCGGTACGGTCTGCGATTCCCCACAGCTCGCCCCATCCGAACGGGAACAGGAACTCGATATCGGTTGTTCCCTTGCTGTAGAAGCACAGCTCTTCCGGAGAATGGTCTCTTGCACGCATCTCTTCGTCTTTCATGCCGAGGCTCTTCAGCCAGTTGATGCAGAAGCCTCTCCAGTACTGGAACCAGTCAAGGTCGGTGCCAGGCTCGCAGAAGAACTCCAGCTCCATCTGCTCGAACTCACGGGTACGGAAGGTGAAGTTACCCGGTGTAATCTCGTTACGGAAAGATTTACCGATCTGACCGATTCCGAACGGAATTTTCTTTCTGGAAGTACGCTGTACGTTTTTGAAGTTTACGAAGATACCCTGTGCAGTCTCCGGACGAAGATATACGGTGTTCTTCGCATCCTCTGTAACACCCTGGAAGGTTTTGAACATCAGGTTGAACTGACGGATATCGGTAAAGTTATGTTTTCCGCAGGACGGACACGAAATCTGATGCTCCTCGATGAAGTTCTTCATCTCTTCCTGGGACCATGCGTCTACACTGCCGCCTTCGATTTCAATGCCTTTTTCCTCGCAGAAGTCTTCGATCAGCTTGTCTGCACGGAACGCTCGTGGCACTCTTTACAGTCCATCAGAGGATCGGAAAATCCGCCGAGATGACCGGAAGCTACCCATGTCTGCGGGTTCATCAGGATCGCGCAGTCAACACCTACGTTGTGCGGGCTCTCCATCACGAATTTCTGCCACCATGCTTTTTTCACGTTGTTTTTCAGCTCAACACCGAGCGGGCCGTAATCCCAGGTATTTGCCAGGCCGCCGTAGATTTCGGAACCCGGATATACAAAACCTCTGGATTTTGCTACTGCCACAATTTTGTCCATTGTCTTTTCCATAGTTAGTTACTCCTCTATTTTATTTGTTTACTTACCATAAACAACAATAACAGGACTGGCAAGAAGAACGTCCTGCTCATATTCCTGCTCTGTTTCTTCTGTCTTAGTCTGCTCTGATGATGACGCAGAAGCACTCTCTGTGGACTTTGTGGTCCACTCGCCGGCCGTATCCACCGTGTTTTTTCCTTTGATCACGGCTGTACCGGAAACGCAGAGCACCGGATCTTCCGTTACGATTTCCAGCGGCTCCTCGCAGACAATCACGCGTACATGCTTAACGCCTTTGACCGCATCTTCGACTGAAACCTCATTGCCTTTAGAATCGACAAAGGAAGCGGAAAAATCATATCCCGCTTCTTCTGCCTCATCCAGCGTGCCTGCGAAAAATTCTGCTCCGTGATAATCCGCGTAGGACTGGTAATCTCCGTATTCCATCCGGATCTCCACCTTGTCCTCTTTGATCTGGCATTTTTCCAGCTTCACGGAATCCGCATCGCCGCGCTCCTCTGTGAATTTTTTGATGTCATCCTCCACAAAGACCTTCAGTTCGTCTTCCGTGTAATCATCGTCTTTGCTGTAATCTTCCACAATGGCTTCTGTCACAACACCATTTTTGCTCACATAGACAGATGTCGTTGTCACATCTTTTAACTTCTCACAGCCCGACAGCAGCACGGAAGCCGCTGTCAGAACTGCGAGAAGCTGTCCTGCTTTTTTCATAAAAATCCTCTAAAAACCGCCTGAATTATTTATTGCGGTAAATGATATCGTCTCTTCCCGGTCCGTTGGAGATCATGGTGATCGGGAATCCGATTTCTTTCTCTACAAACTCGATGTAGTTTCTGCAGTTCTCCGGCAGATCCTCGTATTTCTTGATGCCGCGGATATCGCATTTCCATCCCGGAAGGGTTTTCAGAACCGGTTTTGCTTTCTCAAGAATGCTGGTGTTCGGGAAATCGTGGATTTCTTTTCCGTCTACTTCGTATGCTACACAAACCGGAATCTCGTCCAGATATCCGAGAACGTCAAGTACGGTAAATGCTACATCGGTTGTGCCCTGCATTCTGCAGCCGTAGCGGGAAGCAACACAGTCGAGCCATCCCATACGTCTCGGACGTCCTGTCGTTGCACCGAACTCTCCGCCGTCTCCGCCGCGTCTTCTGAGCTCATCTGCCTCATCGCCGAAGATCTCGGAAACGAAAGCACCTGCTCCTACTGCACTGGAGTAAGCTTTGCATACGGTTACGATTTTCTTGATTTCATATGGCGGAACACCTGCTCCTACTGCGCCGTAGCCGGCCAGTGTGGAAGAAGAAGTTACCATCGGGTAAATTCCGTGATCCGGGTCTTTTAAGGAACCAAGCTGACCCTCAAGCAGGATCTCCTTGCCTTCCTGAATCGCGTTCCACAGGAATGCGGAAGTATCGCATACGTATGGCTCAACCATTTTTTTGTATTCCATCAGCTCTGCATAGATCTCATCCGGATTTAACTGCGGTTTGTGATACAGATGCTCGAGCAGAATGTTCTTGGTCTCGCATACGGATTTCAGTTTCTCTTTCAGGTGCTCATCGTCGAACAGCTCGTTTACCTGAAAACCGATTTTTGCATATTTATCTGAGTAGAACGGAGCGATACCGGATTTGGTGGAACCAAAGGATTTTCCGCCCAGACGCTCTTCCTCATACTGATCGAACAGGATGTGGTACGGCATTACCATCTGTGCACGGTCGGAAATTTTGATCTTCGGTGCCGGCACTCCCTTCGAAACGATCTCATTTAACTCTTTGATCAGAACCGGAATGTTGAGTGCAACACCGTTTCCGATTACGCTTGTTGTGTGGCTGTAAAATACGCCGGATGGAAGGGTATGAAGTGCAAACTTTCCATAGTTGTTTACAATGGTATGGCCTGCATTCGCACCACCCTGGAAACGGACAATAATGTCTGCCTCTTTTGCGAGCATATCGGTAATCTTACCTTTTCCCTCGTCTCCCCAGTTTGCTCCTACTACTGCCTTAATCATGTGACATCCTCCTAATTCAACGTATACTTGCGGCCTCTTTGTTTCGGCCGTTCATGCATAGTATACCATGTTTTCTTCATAAGTAAAACTTATTATTACTTATAAAATTTGTTTTTTTATTATTTCTGTTTATCAAACGCATCAGACGTTAATTTCTGCAGTCATGCCAAGTGCCTCTTTGTTTGCCTCAAGCACCGGATTAACTACGTTCTTCAGGAATGCGTCAACCTGTACGGATGCGCGGCCTGTGTATTTGGACGGATCCATCGTCTTTTCCAGCTCTTCTTTGGTCAGATGGAACATCTCATCCGCTGCGATCAGATCCAGAAGATCATTGTCGCGGCCTTCCTCTTTGACATGTTTTCCGGCGATCATGGACAGCTCGCGGATTCTCTCATGCAGCTCCTGACGGTCGCCGCCTGCTTTTACCGCATCCATCATGATATTCTCAGTTGCCATAAACGGAAGCTCTGCCATCATGTGTTTTAAGATAACCTTTGGATAAACCACAAGTCCGTCTACGACGTTCATGCACAGATCCAGGATACCGTCGATGGCAAGGAAGCCTTCCGGAATGGAAAGTCTCTTGTTTGCAGAGTCATCGAGGGTTCTCTCAAACCACTGTACAGAAGAGGTGATGGCCGGATTTAATGCATCGGTGATCACATAACGGGACAGGGATGCGATACGCTCGCTTCTCATCGGATTTCTCTTGTATGCCATGGCGGAAGATCCGATCTGTCCTTTCTCGAACGGCTCCTCAACTTCTTTTAAGTGCTGCAGAAGACGGATGTCGTTGGAGAATTTTGTTGCGCTTGCCGCAATGCCTGCCAGAACGTTTAATACTCTCGTATCGACTTTTCTGGAATACGTCTGTCCGGAAACAGGATAGCAGTTCTTGAAGCCCATTTTCTCAGCGATCATCGGATCGATCTTGTCGATGGTCTCCTGATCTCCGTCGAACAGCTCTAAAAAGCTTGCCTGTGTGCCTGTTGTTCCTTTGGAGCCGAGCAGCTTTAAGGTGCTCTGTACGTACTCGAGATCTTCAAGATCCATTAAGAACTCCTGCATCCACAGGGTTGCACGTTTTCCGACGGTGGTCGCTGTGCCGGCTGGAAGTGGGTGAAGGCAAGGGTCGGCTGGTCTTTGTAGGTATCCGCAAATTTTGCCAGCTCAGCGATAACGTTCACCAGTTTTTTCTTCACCAGCTTTAAGGCTTCGTTCATGACAATGATATCGGTATTGTCGCCTACGTAGCAGCTGGTTGCTCCCAGATGGATGATTCCTTTTGCTTTCGGACACTGTACGCCGTAGGCATACACATGGGACATTACGTCATGACGGCAGACTTCTCTCTTTCTTTTGCCACATCGTAGTTGATGTTCTCGGCATTTGCTTTCAGTTCTTCGATCTGCTCATCTGTAATAGAAAGTCCCAGTTCTTTTTCTGTCTCAGCCAGCGCAATCCATAACTTTCTCCAGGTACGGAATTTCATATCCGGGGAGAAGATGTACTGCATCTCCTTGCTTGCATAACGTTCGGAAAGAGGGCTTACATATCTGTCAGTTCCGCTCATAGACACGATTCTCCTTTTCTTGTCAAAATGTGTATTCGGTTTCTCTTTTATCCCCGCTCTTTTTCATCCCCAAAAACAGAATGAGACGTATAAAGAGCGTGTTTGAAATACGTTTCAACCACGCTCTAGTATAACGCATGTTGTTTTTTTAGGCAAGTGCAACGTCGTTACTTCTCACGAAATTTTCCCAAAAAGCCCTGCATTCTGGCATTTTCGGAATCGAAGACTTCGTCCGGTGTTCCCTCCACGGCGATCACACCCTGGTCCATAAAGATGACGCGGTCGGAAATTTCCCGGGCAAAATTCATCTCGTGGGTAACGATCACCATCGTCATGTTCATCTCCGCAAGAGATTTGATGACCTTTAAAACTTCGCCTGTCAGCTCCGGATCGAGTGCCGATGTCGGCTCATCGAAAAAGAGCACCTTCGGTTTCAGCATCAGCGCGCGCGCAATCGCAACTCTCTGACACTGGCCGCCGGAAAGCTGACACGGATACGCCTTTTCCTTTCCGGTCAGACCCATTTTTCCAAGCAGCTCTTCCGCCTGTGCTTCCACCTCCGCGCGGTTTCGCTTCTGTACATGGATCGGCGCATCGCAGAGATTTTTCATAACATTATAATGAGGAAACAGATGGAAACTCTGGAATACCATTCCAAAATTCTCCTGTATTTTCCGTAGTACGGCAGGCTTCGCATAGACGGATTTTCCGTTTTCCATTGTAACTGCCTGCTTGCCAAGGTACGCCAGATCACCGCCGTCCATCGTTTCAAGCATTGCCGCGCACCGCAGCAGTGTCGATTTTCCCGATCCCGACGGCCGATAATCGAGAGCACCTCGCCCTCTTCTACTTTGAGGGAAATATCTTTTAACACTTCGAGATCCCCAAAGCTCTTTTTTACATGGTTCATTTCCAGATAAATCATATCGTTTTCCGCTCTCTTCTATAGTTAATGATAATAAGAAAATTTCTTTTCCAAAAGTTCCATCACCCACGCCACGACAAAATTGAAGATGTAGTAGAAAATACCGGCGGCGACGAACGGAACCATCGTGGTCTTGGCCGCCGCGATCTGTTTTGCGATCGTGAACATTTCCACATAGGAAATGGAAAAGGCCAGCGACGTATCCTTGACCAGCGTAATCACCTCATTGGTGATCGCCGGCAGAATCCGTTTCACAACCTGCGGCAGAATAATTCGGACAAACGTCTGTCCCTTCGAATAACCAAGAAGCTTTGCTGCCTCGTACTGTCCACGATCCATCGAAACGATGCCGGAGCGGTAGATTTCTGCAAAATAGGCGCCGTAGTTTAAGGCAAATCCGGTGATAATCGCCGGAAAGCGCCATTTTCCGATGTTCATACCGAACAGATAGAACGGTCCGAAGTAAACCACCATGAGCTGCAGCATCAGAGGCGTGCCGCGCATCAGGGAGATATAGAGCCGGAAAATTCCGCTCACAATCCGGTTTTTCGACATACGCCCGAAGGCGATCAGCAGACCGAGCGGCAGGGAAAATACGAGCGTCAGGACAAATATCGAGATCGTTCCCGCCATTCCGGTACTAAGCTGTGATAGAATTATGGACAACTTCATGCTGCTTTACTCTCCTTTTTTCTCCAGACACACCATGTCTGCGATTCCGTATTTTTCTGCGAGCTTGTCGAATGTTCCGTCGGCCAGAACCTGCTGCAGGCCTTCGTTTACTTTATCGCAGAGCTCGGTATTTCCTTTTTTGAATCCGATCGCATATTTCTCAGAGTTCAGGTACTCGTCGAGGATTTTGTATCCTTCTCCGCGGCTTTCCAGCTGATATTTGGCAACGCCGATATCCATGGCAACCGCATCGATGGAACCTGCCTGAAGCTCTACAAACGCATTGTTGTAATCCGGGAACTGCTGCAGAGCGGCGAAAGTATCGGCGAGTTCTTTCTGACCGCCTTCTTCCTCACTCTGTAAAAGATCGAGTGCTGCGGATGCTGCCTGCACACCAACCGTCTTTCCTGCCAGATCGGACAGGCTGTTGATGCCGGAATTCTCACATACGACCATCACCTGGCTGTTGTCCACGTACGGATCGGACCAGGTGTAATCGTCCTCTCTGCCGTTCATGGTAAAGCCGTTCCAGATGCAGTCAATCGCACCAGAATTCAGCTCGGTATCTTTCGCATCCCAGTTGATCGGGGTTTTTACCAGCTTCCAGCCGTAAATCTCGCAGACTGCCTCGGCGAGCTCCAGGTCAAATCCGGTGTAATCGCCGGTCTCATCGTCCATGTAGCCGTACGGCGGGTATTCTGCATCGAAGCCTACGGTAAAGGTTGTCGTTCCGTCTGTGGAAGAGGATGCTGCTCCTGCTGATGAGGCGGATGTTTTTGCTGTGTCTGCAAAGCCGCAGCCAGCCAGCAGGGCAGATACACAAAAGGCTGCTGTCAAAATGCTAACCATTTTCTTTTTCATAATAATCTTCTCCTTTTCTACGTGATCATGTTATCACTGTACTACGCTAAACTAATTGGTATCCTACCATACTCCGGCACCGCCTGTCAACCCGCACCGGTTAAATAATCCAGAAAACCTGTTCCAACACAAAAAAGTCTCCGAAACGGTCAGCAGATTCTGCTTTTTTCCGTCTTCGGAGACTTTGATTTTTCTATTTTGGATAACTATTTATAAACCCTTGTTACACGGCTGCTGATATCGCAGAGCATCTCGTAATCGAAACGTGCCGCCGGGTTGGCGATCTCTTCGATCGTGATGGTCTCATCCCCGTCGGTTCCGACAAGCGTTACAACGTCCTCCACCTGCACATCCGGGATGTCGGTCACGTCCACCATCATCTGATCCATACAGATTCTTCCGATGATCGGTGCTTTTTTCCCGTGGATCAGCACACAGCCCTGGTTCGAGAGAGCTCTCGGATAGCCGTCTGCATAGCCGGCTGAAACAGTTGCGATCCGTGTCATCGGTTTCTCGGTCACATACGTGGCACCGTAGCTGACGCCGATGCCCGGGCCGACTTCCTTCACATGGATGACATGGCTCTTCCAGGAAAGCGCCGGGATCAGATCGAGGCGCTCTTTTTTTACCTCCTCGGATGGGTAAATGCCGTAGGTGATGATACCGGAACGCACCATCTCAAAGTGGTGATCGTCAAATTCCATGATTCCGGCGGAGTTGCAGATATGGCGAAGCGGAATCGTCACGCCGCGCTCTGCTAAAAGTGCCGTCATCTTATCATATTTTTCCATCTGCATCGAACAGTACGTCTTGTCTTCCTGATCGGCGCAGGAGAAATGCGTAAACATACCTTCCAGCTCGATGTGCGGAAGATCCGCGATTTTTGCCGCCTCATCCGCATCGTGCTCCGTCACCTGGAAGCCGATCCGCGTCATGCCGGTATCGACCGCGAGGTGTGCTTTTGCTTTCCGGTTCTGGCGTGCTGCCTCTTTTTCGAGGGCAAGTGCCTGTGCGTAGCTGTCGATCGTCTGAGTGATGTCGTATTCCACAAGGTCGCCGTACTGGGACGGGGACACGTAGCCGAGAATCAGGATCGGCGCGGAAATGCCGTTTTCTCTGAGCTCGACAGCCTCCTCGATGGTTGCGGTTGCAAAATAATCAACCTGGTTTTCCAGATAGGATGCTACCGGAACGGCGCCGTGGCCGTAGGCGTTCGCTTTTACAACGCCAAGGAGTTTCACGCCCTCCGGTAGTCTTTTTTTCACTTCTCTGATGTTATGCCCGATCGCTTCGAGTGAAATCTCTGCATAACAGCGTAAGTATCTGTTCACTTTTTTCCTTCTTTTCTTTCCGTACTTTTTTCTGAGACGCCAAAAACGTGCCTGAAAACTCTTTCGGATTATTTTCAGACACGCTCTCGTATCAGATTCCGGCTGTGCCGGTTTTTATTTGTCCGGTCTGCGGATGGCGGAATAGATATTTTTTACATTTTTCAGCACTACATGCGTTCTTGTCGCATCGACGCCCGGAAGGCTCATCACCTGGCGGTGGATTTCTTCGAGTTCGTCGGATGAGTGACAGGAAATGCGGATAATCAAATCAAAATCTCCGGTCTGATAATAGCAGGATACGATGTACTCCAGTTTCTGGATCGCATCTGCAAAACTGTCAAAGAACTTCGGATGCTCCAGGCTGACTTCCATCAGCGCGGTCATCTCATTTCCCGTTTTCTTTTCGTCTACAATAATGGTGTATTCTTTAATCACTCCGGTTTCTTCCATTTTACGGATTCTCTCGATGACTGCAGAAACCGATAAATGAATCTCTTTGCTGATATTGGAAGCCGTCTCGCGGGCATTTTTCTGCAATATCTTCAGAATCTTATAATCAATGGCATCCATGTATTTTTCCTCCCATAAGAATTGACAGGCTCTTTTTTCCAGATTTTAGCATAAAATTTCCCTGTCACTACCTTTCTATTATATCAAATTTTTCAGATAAGTCCAGTTTTTCCCAAAACATTTTATAGAAAGATTAGAATTCCTCTTTAAATTGCACAGATGCCGGTTTTTCTATCTTCGAAGGTTTCTGCAATATCCTGCATCAGAATGCCGATCCCGAGGTGCTGCGGACACTGTTTTTCACAGCGGTAACAGTTGATGCATTCGTCGGCGCGTTTTTCCTGGCTTTCGTATTCTGCGCGGACGGCCTCGATGCCTTCGCTCTCCGTCCGGTTGTAGAGTTCGAACAGCAATGGGATGTTGATTTTTACCATACACGGCATGCAGCGCTGGCAGCCGGTACAGGCAACCAGATGTTCTGCTCCATTCTCCTGCATAGGGAAGTTCCCCCTTTTTCTTTGTTTTCCGTTTTTTTATTATAGTACACTTTCCTTCCCGGAACAAGACTGATATTTACGTGCTATTCACCGGACGTTCACTTGCGCCATTTGCCCTGAATTTTCACCTTTTTCAGTATTTTAAAAT
>ENA-OQCE01000375-OQCE01000375.1-human-gut-metagenome-genome-assembly--contig:-NODE-375-length-21877-cov-2.004598_pt1 | contig 21877 bp, 29 predicted proteins | sample MGYA00242495_ERZ504572 | MGnify/ENA primary metagenome ERZ504572 (study PRJEB26092, sample SAMD00036228) | human gut metagenome | host: Homo sapiens | study: EMG produced TPA metagenomics assembly of...
ATCTTGGGATCAAACAGTTTGTTCACCAGCCGCGGCAGGAGCAGACTCCCAATGCTGTATCGCTCTCTATGGAAGATGTCAGACAGTTTCTGCGGGAACATTCCCGTCATTCCTACTTTGTGGCACTAAGCGTATTTTTGTTTATCCTTTCTGCCTGCTGCCCGATCTTTTTCGGGGCTGCTGCAGATACTTCGCTGCGCAGCAGTGATGTACTTGATGCATCCGGTGTTATTCTGATGTTTGTTTTCATAGCCATCGGTGTGGGCATGCTTGTCTATTCGAATGTATGCATGGGGCACTGGAAACACTTAGAGGAAGGAAATTTTGTTACTGATTTTGCCACCACAGACTACATCCATCACGAAATGGAACATTATAAAAGCACACATGCGCTCCTGCTGACCATAGGTATCATGCTGTGCATCTTAAGTGTTGTCCCACCGATCCTTTTAGATGCGGCATCCAGTTTTGCTGCAGATACACTTGAGGACTGTTCCGGCGGGTTTGTATTAATCTTTGTTGCCATCGGCGTTTTCCTGATTGTAATCAGTTCCATGCGCATGGGCGGATATCGCACACTGCTGCATCTGAACAATCAGAACACCATTGGTGGAAACTACGTTCCGGAGCAGCAGGACCGCCAGCAGTACCATAATTCCACACTGGCTGCAATCATGTCCGTCTACTGGCCAACCATCACCTGCCTTTACCTGATCTGGAGTTTTCTTTCGTTCGACTGGTGGATTACCTGGATTGTCTGGCCGATTGCTGCGATTGTAGAATCCCTGATCAAAAATATCAGTAAAAACTAATGGGAGGAGAACTGTCATGAAACGAAATGTTTATTTAATCCTTATTACCGTCATTACGATTCTCTGTATCATTGCAGGAACCGGCTACCATCTGGTGCGTTTTGGTCTCTCCGTGGCAGAAGGACTGCCGTCCTTCAGCGAATTTATAGAGGCCATCTCTGACTGGGATGATGATGGTGACGATAGTGATGACAATGATGATAGCGATAATGGTATATCCACATCCGTAGATGCCAGCCAAAAAAATCTGGATGCCTTCTCATCCATCAATGCCGACTTAAATGTTGTCGATTTAACCATCCAGCGTGGGAACACTTTTTCCATCACCTGCAAAGCCAGCAAAAAGCTTACCCCGGAATATAAAGTAGAAAACAACTGCCTGACAATCACACAGTATGCCAAAGCCCACAACGCTCTCGGCAGAAACAAAAAATGCTCCGTAACCATCACGGTCGCCGATACTTTAACCGATTTAAAACTCCATACAAACGTGGGCGATGTTGACCTGTCCGGTCTGAACGTTCTGGCACTTGACCTGCGTGCCGATGTCGGAGATATTGATCTGGAGAACTGCACTCTGGAGACTTCCACACTGGATGCAAATGTGGGCGATATTGATCTGGAAGATTGTACCTTTACTTCCATGGAAATTACCAGTAATGTGGGAGATGTCGATCTCGATTGCAAGGAAGACCTGTCTGATTACCATATAGAATTAGGAACCGGTGTCGGAGATGTAAATGTTAATGATACCTACTGTCACCGCAGTTACTCCAACCAAGGCGATTCCTCACACTCGCTGACCATTTCCAACGATACCGGGGATATCAGCTTAACCTACTGATTCCAAAAAAGAGCGGAACACCTGACGGTGCCCGCTCTTTCTTTTTCATTATCTTTTATTTTAATGTAAGAAACAGATTTGCTTTCTTGAGTGCCGGACGAAGTGCCATGTAGATAATTACTGCAACAACGGCAGAAATGATGGCATTGACAGAAGTCGTTGTGATATTCCATACCAGTGCCACTTCTGCAGCCGGTTTTCCCATCAGCACACGCTTGTAAAAATATCCGAACAGTGGATCAAATACCACATTAAATCCAAGTCCGCAGACCGTGGCAATAATTGTCCACTTTAATACATGCTTATTGTCATTTGATGTAGAGATATGACCATCTTGTGTGCAATCAGTCCTGTGATCAGACCGATACAAAAATTTCAAAATAAATGTCTTTGGCGCATACACAATATAAACCGGATCCAGCAGATCTCCAATCGTCATACCAATTGCTCCGCCGATTCCGCCATACACACCGCCGAGAAGCAGTGCACCAAGTACACATACCGCATTACCCAGATGGAAGGATGTTGCATCTCCCCGGAAGTGTTACCTTGATCTGTAAAAATGTAAATACCACATAAGATAATGCTGCCATAAGCGCAGTCAATGTCAATTTGTAAATATTTTCGTGTTTCATAACCAATTCCTCTTTTCTGTAAAATCTAACGATATTTTACAGCAGAATGGTTATATGTAAATATCCAGTTTTATATATTTTTATAGGCCAGGCAATCCTGTCTGACCCCATCGCGCTTAATTTCCACACTCAATGGAAATTTCATTAAAGGTTCCAAGAATATCATCGACTTCCATTGCCTGTTTTTCCGCTCCGGATTTATCAATGATTGCATGCCCCTGATGCATCATGAGAAGACGATCACCGTATTCCACAGCGTAGCGGAGGTTGTGAGTAACCATAATCGTGGTAACCTTCTTCTCTTTTACAATTTTTCCTGTAAGCTGCATAACGATCTCTGCCGTCTTCGGATCAAGAGCAGCCGTATGTTCGTCCAGAATCAAAAAATTCGATCGGCTTCATGGTCGCCATAAGAAGTGCCAGTGTCTGCCGCTGTCCACCGGAAAGTGCCCCGACCTTTGTATGCATCTTGTCTTCCAGTCCCAACCCAACACTTGCAAGAAGTTCACGATACGCATCCATTCTCGCATGGTTGGTTCCTCTTCCGAGACCATAAGCCTTTCCCTTGTTGTCCGCAATGTTGCAAGATTCTCCAGAATTGTCATGGACGGACAGGTTCCCTTTGACGGGTCCTGAAATACACGACCGATTCTGCGGTGACGGATATAATCTTTCTGACGGGAAATATCCACTCCATTCACCAGGATCTTTCCGGCATCCACCGGTATGCTGCCGCAAATGATGTTCAGCATGGATGTCTTTCCGGAACCATTGCTTCCGACAACGGAAACAAACTGGCCATCCTCAATTTTCAGGTTAAAATCTTCAAACAGGCAGATCTCGTTGATCGTACCCGGATTATACATTTTGTGAATATGCTGTAATTCCAACATCTATGCCACCTTCTTTCTCTTTTTGCGATCCATGCCGAGAACTAAAATCACAAGAAACAGTACCGCTGTAATCATCTTCAAATCGGAGGATGGCATTCCCAGTTTGATGGCAATTGCCACACATGCTTTATAAATGATCGAACCAATAATTACGCTTGTTGTCACACGAATGAAAGAAACTTTTTTCAACAGGCTGATACCGATGATCACGCTTGCCAGACCGATGACCATCGTTCCGGTTCCCATAGAGATGTCAAAATATCTCTGCTGCTGTGCAAAAATACATCCGCTCAATGTTACCAGTCCGTTGGCAATCGCAAGGCCGATGATTTTAATAATGCCTTTGTCCACACCCATCGAAGTGACGATGGTCTCATTATCTCCGACTGCCCGCAGCAGATATCCGGATTTGGTGCTCATATACCAGTCCAGTAAAAACTTCATAATCAGCGTAATCACCAGAATGATAATCGTATTTGCAAATGGTGCAAGCGATCCCGTAAAGATCTTTTTTACCAGCGCATTGTCAAACAGTGTTGTCATGTTATAAATCGGCACATTGGCCCTGCCCGCAATACGGAGATTTACCGTATAAAGAGCTGTCATCATAATAATTCCGGACAACAGATCCCGTACCTTTAATTTACATGAATCAGTCCGGTCAGTGTTCCTGCTGCCACGCCTGCCAGAAATGAAATCAGAAGCGTCAGTATCGGATTTACTCCCTTCGTGATCAGTACCGCGGAGATTGCAGCTCCAAGCGGAAAACTTCCGTCAACCGTCAGATCCGGAAAATCCAGAATCGTATACGTAATATAAATGCCGAGTGCCATGATCGCATAGATCATACCCTGTTCCAGTACGCTTAATACCAATGTCATGTGATACCCCTTATCTTTCCCAAATATGATTATTTTACGGTAATCTCATCAAAAGTCTGAGCCGCATCCTTGACATAAGATGCATCCAGCTTCATTCCGATCTTATCGGCTGCTGCTGTGTTTACATATAATTCTGCTTTGGAAGCTGTAATATACGGAGTCTCCGAAGCTTTCTCCTCACCCTTTAAAATCTTTGCTGCCATCTTTCCGGTCTCGATTCCAAGCTGATAGTAATCAATTCCCATGGAAGCAACACATCCGGATTTTACCTGCTCAATCTCACTTCCGAATACCGGAATCTTTGCATTATCTGCCTTGTCAAGAACGGTCTGCAGAGCATTTACCACGGTGTTATCTGTCAGGTTGCACAGGCAGTCTACTTTGCTTACCAGATCTGTTGCCGCCATGTCTATATCTGCAGAAGTGTTGATTCCGGTATCCACGATCTCGAAATCATATTTTCCGGCAAGTTCCTGGTATTCTTTTACGGTACTGCAGGAATTTGTCTCGCTCGTTGTATAAAGAATACCAATCTTCTTTGCATCCGGCAGCATTGCACGGATCATTTTTAACTGTTCTTCCACCGGAAGCACATCGGAAGAACCGGTAACATTTCCCACGCAGGAACCGTCTTCATTGGCAAGTTTTGCAGCAACCGGATCCGATACGGCTGTGTAAACTACCGGAATATCTGCATTCATGGCAGAGTTGTAAGCACTCTGTGCACACGGTGTTGCAATTGCACAGATCAGATCCTCTTTTGCGGATACGAAACTGTCTGCGATCGTGCTTGCTGTACCGGTATCGGTCTGCGCGTTCTGATAATCAACCGTCAGATTTTTCCCTTCCTCAATCCCTTCTTCTTTTAAACCCTCTAAAAAGCCTTCTCGGCAATTGTCCAATGATCCATGTTCTGCGAACTGGGAAATTCCAATCTTATAACCGTCCTCTGCTGAGGACGCATTTTTCTGGGTGTTTGTATTTCCCACATTACTGTTTCCACATCCTGCCATAAGTCCCATGGTGCATACTGCTGTCAAAATCACTGCTAATACTTTCTTTTTCATAATAATCTCTCCTTTTCCTTTTTCCCGATGAATAAAAAAACCGTCTCAGGATAAAATCCTGAGACGGTAATAAAGCCTTTGCTCTCTTATCGCGGTACCACTCAAATTGACAATGAATTGTCCACTCTGTCACATACATCCATATGTGCCGAATTGATAACGGGTTCGGTTCCCGGCGACACCTACTAAATGCAATCTGCTTCTTTTTCAGGCCGCCCTCAAAAGTCCATTCAGCAAATCCTTTCATGCTGCATCACACCACCTGCAGCTCTCTGTGATGTCCAGATAAGCTTACTTCTCTTTCTCATCGGTTTTCTCTTATTGTTATACTTTAATCCTTTTTGCTCGGTTTGTCAAGTTCTACCGCCAAATTCCCCGGCGTTTTCGAATCGTATCATACATATCGTGTTCCATTGCCATTACTTTTTCCACAGGAACACTTTTAAAAACCGGCATCTTCATTTTAAACCGTATCCAGAAGAAAGAATACACACCCAATGCAAGAAATACGGCTCCGGACAAAAGCAGGATCGCATTGCGTTCTGTCGGATCTGTCGAAATATTGCAGATCATAAACACTGTGCCTGCAATTCCGACTATCGGCAGCACCGGTCCAAGTGGAACCTTAAAACTTCTTGGTGCTTTCGGAAGACGGTGTCTGAGTACCAGCACATCAATATGTGCAAAAATATAAGACACCATCCAGAATACCGATCCAACCAGAATAAAAAAGGAAATTGCATCCGATGAATCACTGCTGATAAATGCAAATACAAGAATCAGAATACTGATGAACCACACACCAACATACGGCACATTGTTTTTGTTCAGTTTTTTAAAGCAGCGCGGCATCATATTCATTTTTGCCATTCCCTGACAGATACTTGCCAGCCCGTTGATCGCAGAGTTCTGGGAACTGATCAGTGCCAGCGCCGCCACAAAAGCCATCCATATTTTTCCGACATTTCCCAGAAGATTTTCCCCATACAGCAGATGCGGGGCTGCAGAATCTGCCAGCTTGTCCCATGGGGTATAATTGTGAAATCCGAACACCAGAACCGACTGCACAACACAGATCAGTCCCAGCCCGAGAAACATACCGAGCGGTACATTCCGCTTGGCATTTTTGACATCCTTCGAAATCGGAATCACATATTCTGCACCAATAAACAGCCAGAATGCAACTGCGGTCATGGAAACAATCGTTTTCCAGTCTGCGGAAAGAACCATCGGCTGACTCACCTTTTTTCCTGTGCCAAGTCCCAGCATGCCGATGACACCCATAATCACCATCGATCCGACCATCAGATATGCCACTGCATCCTGAATCTTTGCAAACATATCCACACCCTTTAAATTGGCAATCAGAAGAATGACCGTCACCAGAACGGTATAGGAAAAGTTTGGAATCGGCAGATGAAAAATTTCTCCCATGGCATATGCGAAAATTGAGGCTTCCACACCGGAAGACAATACATTGCAGAACAGATACCCTCCCACCATGGAAATCATCGTCGGAAACGGTCCCAGGCAGGCAAGCGTGTACTGTGCCAGTCCCCCGGTCGTATTCGGCATCAGGGCATTGAGTTCCGACAGGGATGCAATGGTTGTCATGTTAAACAGACAGGCAATTACCATGGCAAAAATAAAGGTCACGCCAATCGTCCCTGCGCCCTGTCCGAGTGAAACCAGACAACTCGTTGCAATGACAAGTCCTACAGAAACAGAAATAACACTTTTGAGTCCTAACTTCTTTTCTTCCATAAACAGACCCCCATCCCCTACAACGCTTTTTCGCCCTCATCACCGGTGCGGACGCGGATGACATTATCCAGTTTATAGATAAAGATCTTTCCATCTCCGATGTGACCGGTATACAGCTGTTCCTTGATGATCTCTACGATGGAATTCACACGCTCCGTTTCCACAACAATATTGATCTGCTGTTTTGGAAGCAGTTCCATCTCTTCAAGCTCATCCACTTCATACTCTCTGGTTCCTTTTTCCACACCGCATCCAAGTACCTGCATCACGGTCATTCCCCGCACACCGGCTTTGCTGAGTGCTGCTTTTAAGCTGGAAAATTTTGACATGCCTGTAATTACTTCAATTCTTGACAAACTCATGGTCTTTCCTCCTTGGTATAATGCTCTTTACAATTCCAGTTCCGAAATCTTTGTTCCTGTAATGAGCCGCTCATAACCCTGTGGGGTAATCCCGGCATACTGTTTAAAATCTTTGATCATATGTGCTTCGTCATAATAGCCGCACTGCTGCGCCAGTGCATCCAGCCGGATCCTCTCCGGCATTTTATTTATGACATGCAGCAGCTTCTGAAACCGGACAAACCGTTCAAAATTCTTTGGCGAAATTCCATGCACCTGCTGAAAAACACGCCGGATATAACATTCCGAATATCCGGTTTCCTCTGCCAGCTGCCGGATACAAATGCATCCATCGGTATCATAAATTCTCTCCCTGAGATAATTTTCCAGCTTTTGTATGCCATCCGCCAGTTCTTTTCCACGCAGTTTTGCATATTCCGTCGTAAATACATTGACACGCTCCGAAATATTTTTACTCCCGGCAAGTTTTTCGGTCATGTGATCTCCAAACAGATTGCCATCAATCTCGAGATCTTTGTTAACCAGATCCCGGATGGAAAGTTCTTCCGGCAGAATACAGCTTCCCGGCTGAAAACGGACCCCAAAATATGAACGTCCGTCCTCAAACTCCCAGCCTTTTGCGGCAAGAACCGTTCCGCCAATATACGTCTTAACATCCTGCTCTCCGATTCCAAACAACAGGTCCACACTGCCATCCGGCACCGCTTTCATCTCTACCTTTGAATTTTTCTTTTTGGAAAATTCATAAAAGTGGGAGATTCCGGATTTCATTTCTTTTTTTACCTCATAATCATCTGTATCCAGCACCAGATACGGCTGCATTGGCATGACGTTTTTCATTTTCTTTCGCCCCTTGTACTTAAACCTCTGCCAGGGCCGCCCGGCAAAAAGTACTTAAAAAGGCGTACCTTTTATGCATATCCGGCTGATCCCATAAAGCAGTTCCACGCCGATACCTTCTTTTAATGCATTGCGGTATACGGTACCGCCCCAGGCAATGTCCTCAACAGGCATACCGCCTACCGAGTATACAATGATCTCATCATCGCTCTCCCGTCCCGGATGCTTTTTATTAATGATATCGGCAATATCTACAATATCTTCCCGCTGAATCCGTCCTTCGTGCAGATAATCCGTAAACTTGGAACCTATGATCTGTACCATCTCATAACTCGGATACGGAAATTCCTCTGCCCAGGCTTCATACAGTTTATAGTTATCCACCACTTTCTTGCAGCGGTTGATCAGAAAATCATCATCAAACCGTGCAGCCGATGGCAGACAGATGAGTGCACCTTTTTTGACCCAGTCTTCTGCGATATATGGGAAATCGATTCTTTTACCGGTGCGGTGGAAGTAACACAGATGATGTCACTGTCTTTTACGGCCTCTTCCATCGAATCACATACGATGACCTGCTGAATCTGCGGACATTCCTTCTTTACGAACTCTTCAAATGCATGCAGGGAACGCTGTCCTCTTCCTTTCACTTTTACCGTAGTAATCTTCGGGCAGACGCTTAAAAAAGCCAGCAGACAGGTTCTTCCCATAACACCCGGTCCGATAATGGTAACCGTTTCGGAATCTTTTCCTGCCAGATATTTTGCCCCGACTCCTGGAATTGCTCCGGTACGGTAACAGCTGACAAGATTTGCAGACATCAGTGCCAGTGGCGCCCCGGTATCTTTATCGTTCAACATCATCATCAGAATGGAACGCGGCAGACCGGAAGCTTTATTCTCACAGTTACTTCCATACCACTTCATTCCTGCCATCTGGTATTTTCCTCCAAGATATGCCGGCATCGCCATAAACCGGCGGTCGTCTGCATTTTTCGGCATTCCCTCAAACTGCGGATCATCCGGAAAAATGACCTGTGCACCGTGGGAATTATGGTTGACTCCGGCCATCACATAATCGCCTTTGTTCAATGTAACCAGCAGATCTTCCATTGCCTCCACACACTGATCCATGTTCTTTACTCCGGCTTTGATCATATCCGGTTCACTCAAATATAAAAATTTAATCCTGGTATCCATATGCATTTCCTCCTTATGTTTTCAGAGGTATGGAATATCAAAGCAAATAAACAAAAAAGACGCCATAGTATCATCTACTATAGCGCCTTTGCTACTTATTCGTGCTTATAATATACCATACTATCTTTTTGATTGCTACTCCTGTATTCTTTTTTATACAACAATCCTGCTGTCTTAGATCACTGCCTGAAACCGGTCATACCGCAGTTCATGCAGATCCAGTGTGGTTTCTTTTCCCATGGCCAGTTCGGATAACAGTTTTCCGACAATCGGTGAAATTCCAAATCCGTGTCCGGTAAAAGCACAGGCTAACAGCAGTCCCGGCACTTCTTTAACCGGTCCGAGTACCGGTACTCCGTCCGCACACAGATCTTCATATCCGGCCCAGGTACGGACGATCTTTGCATCGGCAAGTTTTGGAATGTATTTCATAATTCCCCGGCAGATGCACGGAGCAGTGATACTTGAAGTAATCATATGTCCATTGTCACGGTTTTCTGCCTCAAATCCAGAAGCACCTCCGAATACAAAAGATCCATGATTCGTCTGATGGCCGTAGAAATCCGCATCTGCGGTACCAAGCATCTGTGGAAACATCTTTGGCTCTGCCTCCGTAACCAGTGCCTCGATCAGCTCTTTGCGCATCGGGATGTCAATGCCGACACTCGCTGCAATCGGACGGCTTTCATATCCGGATGCCAGTACAATGGTTTCTCCTTCATACACATTTTCTGCGGTTACCACACGTCTGGCTTTTCCTTTGATCTTCTGAATCTCGAGCACATCCTCACCTGTGATAAACTCTGCGCCAAGCTCTCTGGCTCTCTTGTAAAAACCGAGGGTTGCAACGAGCGGATTGGCATGTCCGTCGGTCGGACACCAGCTGGCAACCGTAATCTCATCGCTTAAGTATGGGTTGATCTCACGCACTTCTTTTCCATCGATCATCCGCACATCCAGTCCCAGTGCAACGGCACGGTCCGTCAGTCCCTGTAAGATTTCTTTGTGCTTTGCTGTCTTTCCGAGACGAAGGTTTCCTTCTTTATGGTATTCCACATCCACACCGAGTTCTTCGGACAGTGTCGGCCACATGTGTTCCACGGCATACATGGCAAGCGGAAGTTCTCTCGGATCACGTCCGGACTGTCTTACACCGCCTCCGTTTCTTGAGGAACCACCGTTTCCGATATGATCGCTTTTTTCGAGTACGATCACGGAAACCCCTTCTTTTGCCAGATAATAAGCTGTTGCGCATCCGATGATTCCACCACCGATAATTACTACTTCCGCATTATTCTTCATCTTCCTCGCCCTCCTTTGCCTCTGCCGCAAACACGCGCATCTCGATCGGACGCATCGGTGCCCGGGATGTTGCCGGTTCCAGTTCTGCCGGGGATACGTTCAGTTCTCTTGCCACGATTCCTTTGACCAGCTTTGCACAGGTCTGTCCCTGACAGAGTCCCATGCCGGTTCTTAAATACCGGCGGATCTCCGTAAGTGTGAACATTCCATCGTGCACCGCTTTGCGAATTTCCCCTTTGGTTACTTCCTCGCACCGGCAGATGATCATATCGTCATCCGGTCCCGGTACGAAAGGTCCGATATCTCTTGATCTATCATTAATCTCATGCATAATTTTTTCCTCCTCTGTGAATCAGGCTTCTGCCTTACAATAAAATCTGGCCTTCATTGCCATATCTGCCGGCACCTTAATCGTCAGCAGATTCGTGTGGTCAAATGCCTTCGATGTCCTGACGGATACCACTTCCGCCTCACAGATTTTTTCACCGCTCCGGCTCATTCCGTATCCCTTTTCTCCCTTTTCCGGAAGTGGAAGGAATTCATATGGAAGCGTCACAGTTGCAAATCCCGGCTCATACGTTTCATCGACTAAGAAGATTGCCTGTCCGGAGCAGGATGCCACGCACATACCGCATCCGATACAATCCACATCCGGATCTACCACCGGAAGGGAGGTAATATTTTCTCCAATCCTGATGCAATGCTTCGGGCATGCATCCTGACATGGGTTACACGGAATATTCTGTGTACATTCCATGACCGGATGAACACCGACTTTGTGTGTCACGCCCGGGAAGCGTTCGATTTCATCATCTGCAACATATCCTTTTTTCAGAAGATTCATGGAAATATCGATTCCTTCTTCTGTCTTCTCGATAAGTTTTCCACGATTCTTTGGAGCAAACATGCCCTGACGCAGTCCGTCAAGTGCATCCTCCTGTTCTTTTACCTTTGTCTTTAATTCTTCCTCATCCATATATCCCAGGTAATGGGCAGCTGCGATTCCTGCGATACGTCCCTCGATCATGGCAGAGCTGGCTTCCTCGATCCCCGATACATCGCCTGCTACGAAAATGCCCTTGATCGAAGTTTCGCCATATTCATCACAGATCGGAACCTGTCCGCCACGCTTTGGATTGTCTTCCATCTCGCAGCCCGCCATCTTCAACAGCTGCGACATAGGAGAAAGTCCGACTGCCAGACAGATCGTATCCACATCGAAATGCTTTTCGGTTCCCGGAATGAACTGGAAATGGTCATCCACTTCTGCAATCGTAACGCCGGTCACATACTCCTCGCCCTCTGCTTTTACAATAGTATGGGAAAGATAAAATGGAACACCTGTTCGTGCAACCTTTGCTGCATGGACTCCGTACCCACCGACACGGGGTGCTGCATCAACCAGTGCAACCACATCACAGCCGCACTGCATCAGCTGGAAGGATACGACCAGACCGACATTTCCGGAACCAAGCATCAGAATTTTGTTTCCCGGTTTTACCCCGTGCAGATTCATCATCGTCTGTGCGGCTCCTGCGCCGATGACTCCCGGAAGATTCCAGCCCTCAAAGGTAACCATATTTTCTGCGGCTCCTGTAGCAATGATAATGGAATCTCCTTTGTAGTGATGAACCTCATCTTTGATCCTTACCACAATTTCTTTATCCAGATACATGCCGATAACGGTTGCATTCAGCACAACTTCCACACCGGCATCCGCTGCTTCCTGCAACAGCTGCTGCCCGATCACAAAACCTCTGACTTTTGCCTTATGTTCCTTTGATCCAAAAAATTTATGGATCTGCTTGAACAGCTGTCCGCCCGGCTTCTCATTTTCATCAAATACTACAACTTTTCAGTCCCCGCTTCGCTGCCTCAACTGCTGCAGACAATCCGGATGGACCGGCTCCTACGATAATCAGATCATAACGCTTCATATTACTCACTCCCTCTACTGTTCTTCAAACGGTTTATCCGATACGCCGTACTGTGTCTGGACTTTCATGCCCTCTGCAAGTGGTGTCATGCAGGTGCGGACATTTGGTTTTCCATCCACGACCATCACGCAGTCGGTGCATCTTCCGATCGCACAGAAGATTCCTCTCGGTTTGTGTTCCTTTTTGGTATAACGGTGAACCATCACGCCTGCGGCTTTTAATGCTGCGGCAATTGGCTCTCCTTCGTATCCCTGTAATTCTTTACCGTCATAGGTGAATGTAACCAGTTTCCCTTTCTGCTGTTCTCCAAGGATTGGATGTTCTGAAATTCTGCTGCTCATATAACTCCTTCCTTTCTATGTGTAATCATGTATGGTTTCCGTGAAAATCAAAAAGACACCTATGATTTCTCATAGACGCCTTTGTCTACTGCGGTGCCCCGTATGGGGTATCGCCTGCGGTACATCTCCGATGTATCGCTCTCCATTATGTTTTTTCCAAGAACCAATTACTTTTCTTAACTTGTCCTTATCATACCCTCTCTCCCAACACATGTATTGTAAAAAACGATACAACAAAAAAGAAGCTGTGCATTCATGCAACAGCTTCCTTCTTTGTTTTCATCTCCGACAAATTATCCTTCAATCACTTTTTTGATTGCTGCAAACAGCTCATCGTACGTCTCATATGCAGGAATATCCGGATACTCAGCCTTGATCGCATCGGTACTCTTAAATAAGAACCCCGCCTTGCTGGCCTGGATCATGCCAAGATCATTGTGACTGTCTCCGCTAGCGATGGTATCATAACCGATGGACTGTAATGCCTTGACGGTTGTGTACTTGGACTTCTCACAGCGCATCTTAAATCCTGTGATCTCTCCGTTATCGGCAACTTCAAGCGAGTTGCAGAAAATTGTCGGGTATCCGAGTTTTTTCATAAGCGGGCCTGCAAACTGGGAAAACGTATCACTGATGATAATCACCTGTGTCATGGCACGCAGTTTATCCAAAAATTCCTTTGCGCCCGGAATCGGATCGATCTTTGCGATGGTCTCCTGGATCTCTTTGAGTCCAAGACCGTGCTCCTTTAAAATTCCGATACGGTATTTCATAAGCTTATCATAATCCGGCTCATCCCTGGTTGTTCTCTTTAATTCCGGAATACCGGTCTCTTCTGCAAATGCGATCCAGATTTCCGGTACCAATACACCTTCTAAGTCCAAGCAAACAATTTCCATTTTTTCTTCCTCCATGTGAAAATAAATATACTACTATTCCGATTTAGTTCCATTGTAATGAATTCGGCAGTCCCTGTCTAGTACCAAAAGGAGATTCCTATTGATTGATAAAAACAAGAGACCACAAATTATTTCTGTGATCCCTTGTTTGTCTATCTTTCCAAACTGCTCATACCAGTCTTGTGGAAACCCTATATGTTTTAACGATATGTCATCCTCATATTCTTCTATTATAGCCCTTAATTCTGTCATAACCTTGCTATTCCATTCTTTCTTATCGGGATACAATCGTTTAAGAACTAATATCTGGGAAAATAATTTTCTATTTTGTGGTGCTACAGATTCCTTTGGCATTTTAGGTAATGCCGTAAATGACCAATAATATAACCTTGAATAATGAGCACATCTATTTCTTAAGTCAGTAATACAACGTAACCAGCTTTTTAAACACGCTACTGATGTATCATATATCTCTTTTGCTATATATTTCTGATCGCCCGATTGTAAATCCGCATAAAAATAAGACAGCATCCCCATCGAAAAGAATTCGATAATTACCCATATCGGAAATTTTCCATCATATTTTTCCTTATGATGCTTAACAACTAAACTGTTTTTATTTTCCTCTATGCAAACATTCAGTAGTTTTCTAAATTTATCATGATTGTGTTTTTATTATAAATACTCTTATCCATGTACCCAAAGATCCATAGACATGTCCACAGTAATAAGCAAGTTGTGTTCTTAAATGTAATTCAATTCTCTCTATACAATTAAACAGTACTCCTCGTAATTTACTATCAAACTTATAAATTCGTTGAATTCTATTAAAACTTATATCTGCAAAATATGTTCCATTCTTTTTTCTAAACGGAAGAAAATAAGCAGATAAACGATAATAGTTTGCCTGCTTTAAAAAACTGATACATTCCGTATCATTATTCACTATAAAGCCTTTTTCTTTGATAAGTTCCACTTGCTGTTCATAGGTTTTCGGCTGTTTTATAATTTGATAATCATGCCCTGCTTTACTATGATTTACCCGTACACCATCGCTTATATCCACTATTATTTCTCCCAAAATAAAAATGTCTCCCATGGGACACATCACTTACGTGAGAGGTGTGGGAGTCCTGTTGATATTATAATATGCTATTTCTATAAAAATCGCAACCATTTTTAATTTATTTTCTGTCTAAATTACAATCGTTACTCTTCACTTCTGTTGTGCCATAAATCTTCGGTAAAAGAACACCCCCACCAGCGTGGTAAGAACTTCCGTCACCGGAAAAGTAAACCAGAAATAATTAAGTCCCAGACGGGAAAACAAATATCCAAGCGGTACAAACAGAATCATCGTGCGCACGACGGTAAGAAGCGAACTTTTGACTGCCGCACCAACCGCCTGAAAAAATACCGGAAAAATCAGGGAAGTAACCATCGGGATAAAACTGATTCCCACAAAATGAAACCCAACGGTTCCAATCGCAATCACCTGTGGATCACTTGTAAATACCCGAAGCATCTGTCCAGGAATCAGATTGAAAACTAACGTCCCGATAAACATCAGCCCCATGCCTCCCACAAGCGAAGTGACAATGTTTTCTTACAGCGATCCATCTGCCCCGAAGCATAATTGTAGCTGATCACCGGTACAATACAGGTCTGCAGTGCGCCCAGCGGGATAAAGAAAAACGACTGCCATTTGTAATAAAGTCCCAGTGCCGTGACTGCCTGATCTGAAAATGTTGCAAGGATCAGATTAAGTCCGAGAATATAAAAAGTATATGCCGACTGCATTAAAATATTGGGGATTCCGAGCTTGTAAATAAAGCAGATACCTTTCGGATACACCGAAAAGCTGGGGCGATTTACGAAATCCTTTTCTCATTACGATAAGAGCCGCCACAATCTGTCCCACAACCGTTGCAATGGCCGCCCCGGCAATTCCAAGCTTTGGCAGACCAAACATACCAAAAATAAACAACGGGTCCAGTGCTATATTGACCAATGCTCCGACAATCTGCGCAATCATCGGTGTCCGCATATCTCCATTCGCCTGTAAAATCTTTGTCCAGATACTTTCTGTAAACAATCCGATACTAAATACACAAACGATCCGCCCATACACAATTACCTTCCTTATCACCTCCGGCGAATCGGTAGACATCCGCGCATATACCGGCATGCATACAAAACACACGACCGCAAACAGTGCCCATAGCACCAGAGTAAGCGGGGTTCCGATTCCTCCATATTCATTTGCTTTTTTCTCATCATGCACACCAAGATAATGTGCCATTGCCGTATTGATCCCGACTCCCGTTCCTACAGCAATGGCAATCATAAGAAGCTGCAATGGATAAATAATGGAAAGTGCCGTCAGTCCACTCTCCGAATATTTTCCGACAAACAGGCTGTCAACAATATTATAAAGAGCCTGTATCAGCTGGGCGAGCATGACCGGTGGCGCAATCTTGAGCAGAATCCTGCTGACTTTTTCTGTTCCAAAAAAAGTTGCTGTCTGATGTATTCATAAAACAAAATCCCCTGTGAAAATTCCTATTTCCACAGGGGATTTTACGCCCGAAAATCATACAAGTCAATCTGTTTTTCCCATCCATTTACACCAGCCCGGGATGCTTTTTCTTTTCTAAAATTTATAAATGATAAGCATACACCCGTGCTTCATATGCCTGCAGCACTTTTTCTTTCTGTTTGGAATAATTTCCGATCAAAAGCTTGGCATCTGCCGGAATCTGCTCCGTTACTTCTGCCGGAATGGAAACTTCTTTTTCCGTAAAATTACAAAGCACCATCAGCGCTGCGTCCCGAGCATTCTGGTATAGATAAATAATGCCTCATCCTCCGGTGCTAACAGTTCGTAATCACCATAAACGATAATCTCGTTTTCATGACGAAGGCGAATCAGTTTTTTGTAGTACGAAAAGACAGAATCCGGATCACTGACCTCCTGTTTTGCATTGACTTTAGGATAGTTACTGTTTACCTTAATCCACGGAGTTCCTGTGGTAAAACCAGCATTTGCACTGTCATCCCACTGCATCGGCGTGCGCGCATTGTCGCGGCTGATCCTCTTTAAATATCCCATCATTTCTTCATGAGATACTCCACAGGTTTCCGTCAGTTCTTTGTAAGCATTCAGGCTTTCAATATCCCGGTAATCCTCTAACTGATCAAAATAAGCATTACACATGCCAAGTTCTTCCCCCTGATAAACATATGGCGTTCCCTGCATCATATGCAGACAGGTTCCCAGCATTTTTGCCGAAATTTCCCGATACTGTTCACTGTCATTTCCAAACCAGGAAACCGAGCGCGGCTGATCATGATTGGATAAAAACAAACTGTTCCAGGCTTTCCCTTCCAGTCCGGTCTGCCATCTGGATAAAATCTTCTTCCATACCGGAAGCGGCATCTTATGGCTGTCCCATTTACCGTAATGGTTATCTGCCTCCGGTCCTCCTCCGGTATGTTCGAACTGGAAAACCATGTTCAGTTCGCTGCCATCTGCATTGGCATATTTTTTTGCCTCTTCCAATGTAACTCCGGATGCCTCGCCCACTGTGATCAGATCATAGTGGGAAAGCACTTTCCGGTTCATTTCTTTTAAATACTCATGCACATGCGGACCGTTCGCACAACCACTGTCTGCGTATCCGGTTTCTCCCGGAATTCCATCCGGCAGTCCTTCCGGTTTGGAAATCAGGCTGATCACGTCCATACGGAATCCATCAATGCCTTTTTCACACCACCAGTTCATCATCTCAAATACCCGGTCCCGCACTTTTGGATTGTCCCAGTTGAGATCCGGCTGTTTTTTCGAAAACAGATGCAGGAAATACATATCCGTCTGTGGATCATATTTCCATGCCGAACCACTGAAACAGGACCCCCAGTTATTCGGCTCTTTTCCGTCTTTTCCTTTTCTCCAGATATAAAAATCGCGGTATGGATTATCCACGCTCTTTCTGCTTTCCACAAACCATGCATGCTCATCGGATGTATGATTGACAACCAGATCCATCATGATCTTAATTCCCAGCTCATGTGCCGTGCAAGCATTCTGTCATAATCTTCCATGGTTCCGAATTCTTCCATGATTGCCTGATAATCGCTGATGTCGTATCCATTGTCATCGTTCGGTGACTGATAAACCGGGGACAGCCAGATCACATCAATTCCAAGTTCTTTGAGGTACTCTAATTTTTCTGTAATACCATTGAGATCCCCCGATGCCGTCTCCATTTGAATCCATAAAACTCCGCGGATAAATCTGATATACAACCGCTTCTTTCCACCATGCCTTATTCAATACCGTATCCTCCTTGCCTCTCTCATATTTGAATATCTGCATTATACGGCATTTTTGCGGAATTTTCTTTCACATTACTGCGCAAAAATAAAACAATTCTGCCCTCATTTCCTGCTTAAATTATTTTTGTTTCCTCCAGCTGTTCGGTAAACGCTTCGTTCATCCGGATAATCGGTTTGCGAAGTACAAGTCCCATAAAAAGTGCAATCACCAGGAAGATGCCCAGTTTTGCCAGATCTATCCAGTAATCGTTCCCATAACAGCCTCCAACCGATTCCCTCAGGGCTGCCATACTGTGGGTAAACGGCAGAAGCGGATACACAGCCCGGAAAAATTTCGGAGCACATTCAATCGGGAAAGTTCCACCAGTTCCGGCAACCTGCATAACAAGTAAAACCACACTGCCTGCTTTTCCGATATCTCCAAATGAAACCGTCAGCGTATAACTGATCGTGACATAGACTATGCTTGAAAACCAGCACCCAAATAAAAACAGAAACGTATGCGCACACTGAATCCCAAGATAATACAGATCTCCCAGTGCAATCAGCGTACTCTGCAACAGACCAAGGATCAGAAATATGATCCAGCGTCCAAGATAAATTTCATGAATTTTGACATTTTTCAGTCCCATCTTTTTTATGCTTTCCTCGGAAACGGTCACTTTTAACATTGCAACCAGCACGATTCCGCCGATCCAGATAGAAAGTGTCGAATAAAACGGTGCCATGGAAGAACCATAATTATCAATCGGATAAATTTTCTTCGTATTCAGTTCCACCGGTGCCGACAGGAAGGCACTGACCCCGGACTTATTATCATAGATCATATGTTCCAGATCCGCATAATCCCCGTTGTCTTTTGCTTTTGTGAGCTTATCCGTAATCTTTTTTATTTTATTTGCAGATTTGCGTAAAAGTTTACCGGAATCATCCAGACAGGTCTGTATTTCTGACAGATCCGATCCTGCGGTGTCCGTTAACGTGTAAACACCCTTTGCACTTGCATTGATCTGTTTCGTCAGACCGGTAATGTCTTTTGATGTTTCACCGATCGAATCTGCAAGGTTCTGCAGAGTTCCTTTTACATCCTTTTCATATTCTTTGCTGATCTGCTGCAGGCGTTTCTGATTTTCTTTTACAAGGGCATCCAAAGCTTTCTTGTCAGAGATCAGGCTGGTTGTGGACTTCCTCATGGAAGCCGCAGTATCGGTCAGATCATCCCGCAGTTCTTCCTGTTTTTCAATAGAACTGTTGATCTTTTCAATCATAGGTCCTATTGAGGAATCGGTTTCCGGATGTTTTTCCGAAAGCTTGATCAGATGATCCCGGAGTGTCGTAAATGACTTGATGTTTTTATCCACCGTCTTTGCTGCTTTTACAAGGGTATCTGCTGTATCCTCACTGCCATTTATTCCATCTTCCACCGTCTGATCCAAAGCAGGCTCATTTCAGAATATACCTTTTGGCCTGCTTTCAGTGCTTTGCCCACGCTCTCGGTCGCACTGCTTATTGTCGTTTTCATATCGGTAAACGTCTTTTTGGAATTTTCCAGAACCTGTTTTCCATCCGCAGACTCTGTTTTCAGTTCTTTTAAAAAATCAGAAGACGCATTCAACAGGGACTGGGCAGAAGACGTAATCCCCGAAAAAGTTTCCAGCGTGGACGCAATCATATCCATGTCATCCGATGCATCCCCAAGATTGTGGATCAGATTATCCACCAGCCGGTCTGCTCCGTTTGCCTCAGCCATATTAGAGACCGACTGAAACACCGTCATTGCCGTGTCGGATATTGTCTGTATAAATACCTGATTCACCTGTTTCTGGATCGCGGTTGCACCTTGTCGGTCACTTTTGGTGCAATCGCATTTTCCTTGGCATTGGAATAGTAAATAATTTCCGGCTTTTGAATCTGATCGGAAAACAGACTCATCATCTGGGTACTGAATTTCTCCGGAACAACAATCGCCGCATAATATTGTCCGGATTTTACCCCCTCCATTGCCTTTTCTTTGCTGGTAAATACCCAGTCCATCTGTGTATTTTCCCTTAGTGCGGAAATCACCTGTTCCCCTACATTAATCTCAAGGGGAATCAGACTTCCGGTATATCCCTCATCCACACTTGCCACCGCGACCTTTAAATTTCCCGTATTGTTATACGGTCCCAGCTTGCCGCAATATTAAACCATGCATACAGACACGGAACGACAAGGACACCGATGACAACAATCATTGCGATTACATTTTTGCGAATCCGTTTCACGTCGTCGATGAAAATTTTCAGAATGTTTTTCATTTGCTGTTCTCCTCCTTCAAAATTTTCATCAGTTCCTCAGAACTCATCTCTCCCAAAACAGATTTCTTTTTCATCTCTTCATGCAGATATTCCACAATCAGCAGATACAGAATCAGTGCAAGTAAAGAAACGATCCACAAAATCAGATAGACCAGTTTGGATTCCAGGCTAAACATCAAAATCAGAAATACGAGTGGTATAACCATCATACAGATAAATCCGGAGCGTACCATAACCGGATAATATTTTTCAAACGCGAGTGTTTTCTCTGTTAATTTCTTTCTCCACGCATCATCTTTCATAATCACCTGCATAATCCGCTGCAGCTGTGGATTATCCCTGCCTTTGGAATCCGTCTCACAGATCATCAGATCGGTTTCTGCAAGTCTGACATCAAACAGATGATTCAGATTCATCAGAAGCGGACGGAGTACAAGCCCGATAAACAATGCAACCAGTAAAAATACCAGCAGTTTTCCCAGGCTGCTTCTATAAGTATGATGATAGTATCCGGCAATACATTCCCGCATTGCGCTGATCGAATAAGAAAACGGAAGCAGTGGATGCAGTTTCTGGAAAAATTCCGGCATCATTTCAATCGGATACGTTCCGGAAGAACCCGGAATCTGTAAAATTACCAGAAGAACCGCCAGTGCTTTTCCCATGTGCTTAAACGTCGATGCCAGTGCAAAGATCAGATTCACATAGACAAAGGAAGTTAACATTCCGGCAAGAATAAATTTTACCGGATGCAGACACTGTACTTTCAGCAGAATAATATCTCCCGCACATACGATAGCTCCCTGAATCAGTCCTATGATAAGGAACAGCAGAATACGCCCGAAATACGCACTTGTCGGTGTAAAATCCGGCACTTCTTTGTCCCGGTCTACTTCCTGTTTTAAAATAGAAACCAGTATCAGTCCACCTACCCAGAGTGCCAGGTTTGTATAAAACGGGGTCATTCCTGTTCCGTAATTTTCCACTTCATACAGGACATCCGTCTTTATGTTTACCGGAGAAGACATAAAATTGGAAATATCTTTGGCATCAATCTTTTCCAGTGACAGGATATTCTGATACATATCCGAATTCTGCAGTGTCTGCAGATCCGTGACCGTTTTCTGCAGTTTCTGATCCACCTGTCCCATGACACTGCCCGTCTGTGTAAATACTTTGGAGCTGCTGTGCAATGCAGATTTTAACTGATCCAGCAGATCTCTCATCTGTTTTGTCATGGATGTTATGCTATGTAAGGTTGTTGACAGATCTCCGCTTATATCTGCCAGACCTTCCAGTGACTGATCCAGCTGCGGGTAAATATTTTTGCTGAAATCAATCCGGCTGTCCTGAAAACTCTCACGGTTATCCTCTGCAAGCGTTTCCAGTGAACTTCTCGTATCTTTGGAATTCTTTAACACTTTCCGTCATACTGGTATTTGCACTTTTCAATGAATTTACCAGTC
>ENA-OQCE01000376-OQCE01000376.1-human-gut-metagenome-genome-assembly--contig:-NODE-376-length-21870-cov-3.059513_pt1 | contig 21870 bp, 24 predicted proteins | sample MGYA00242495_ERZ504572 | MGnify/ENA primary metagenome ERZ504572 (study PRJEB26092, sample SAMD00036228) | human gut metagenome | host: Homo sapiens | study: EMG produced TPA metagenomics assembly of...
TGAGCGCTTTCGTAATAGGATCTTGTACATTAACACACGCAACGAAAAAGGACACGCACTGTATTCAGTGCATGTCCTCTCCAGGAGTGCATAGACACTTTAGCACCCCAAAATTTGACAAAGAACCTTTTTACTCTAACAGATTGCAGGAAGAATGTCAAAAGAAAGTTCTCCCCACAAATAAGGAAAGAGGCCATTGCCAATTGGCAACAGCCCCTTTTCTACTCAAGGAAATACACGGTTACGTCGCGCCTGCCCCAACTGATTGCGTCAGAGTAGTTTTCCATGTACAGGTCAATCCGGCTGCCATTGATAGCACCGCCGCAATCACCTGCCACGGCAAAACCATAACCAGGATATACATCCGCGTTCCATATGGAATCACATCAGGATCCACAGCTACGATCCATGATAAGGCACAACGCCTGTCGAAGTCAGACCGGTTCCACTGCCCTCGGCAAGGGTATACGCGGAAGCCTCAAAGGTTCTCGCGCTGCGGTACCGAACAAAGCCACGGCTTGTTTCCACCATCAGATTTTTGCCTGTGCCTACTTCTACGACTTGCGGAACAGGTTGGGAAACAACATCACGCGCCAGTTCACGTCTTACTTCTTGATTTCCAATCTTCACCGTGCGGTAGGTGACCACAGCTTCCCCATTGCGGCCTTCCGATACAACAGACTGTCTGCCGCGGGGCAGGTTGTCATTGTTGCGGAATTCCACTTCAAAAGGAATGCTTTCTTTGGCCGTCTTCACCTCAGTTGTGGGGGAAACGACATGGATGGTCATGTCTTTTTTTGCCGGGGACTCCAAGGACGGATACACCTTATATCCTTTGTAGTCCACACCCACAGCATCCAGCACTTCTTTTACCGTTTTGCGTCCGATGGTATACTCGGTCGTTCTTCCATTATGCCACACCTTGATTGGAATGGCACGGATGACTTCGATCGTCGATCCATCTTCAAAGTTTCCATGACCAACTACATCATAACCGTCGGCTTTTTGAAGAACAACACCGGCTTCTTCCAAAGCACCTTTAACCGTAAGGGCTCTGGTTGAAAGGGCAATCGTCTGCCCGTCAACTTGAATCTTCACCTGTTTTGGAGCGGCAGCAAAGCCGAGAAAATTCAAGCTGAAGACAAGCATGAGCATGACAACAACCCACTTTTCAGGACGCTTCCAAGTATTTGTTATTCGCAAATTCTCGCCTCCTTAAAGCTTTTGTATTCTACCATGGAGACGAAAAACCTGTCAAAACAAAATTAGGACCAGCTCCTAAAAATGAACATTTTCATAGCTTGATTTTGTGACGGTTTTGAAAAATTTACAGCAAAGTCATCGCGATTTTTAGTAACTTTTTAATTTTGGGAAGAGATTTTGCGAATTTTTTGTGGCAATTTCCATCATCGAAAGGACTGGAATTCCTTTGACCTCCGCTGCCATTTCAGCAACAAGCTTCACATAAAGCGGGTTATTGCGTTTCCCGCGGTAAGGAACAGGGGCCATATAAGGCGAATCTGTTTCAAAAACAATGCGGTCAAGAGGCATCTTGCGAAGGATTTCCCTGACCCCATGATCATTCTTAAAGGTACTTGTCCCGCCAAAGCCAAAGTACCAGCCGGCCTTAATAAAGGTTTCAGCCATGGCCCAGTCTCCGCTGAAACAATGAAGAACCCCTCGCACGCCCTGCCCTTCCGTCAGAAGGAGCCTTGTCATATCCTCATGGGCCTCCCGGTCATGGATGATGACGGGCAGCTTAAGTTCACGGGCCATGGCAAGTTGGCGGATAAGGAAAGTCTGCTGCCGCTCATGGGTGAATCTTCATCGTTATAATAGTCAAGACCGATCTCACCAATGGCGACCACCTTGTCATCTTGGGCAAGCTGGTAAATTTCCTCAAGGTCCCCTTCGCTCACATGGCCCAAATCTTCTGGATGAAGTCCGACGGCGGCATACACATAATCATAGCGGTGGGCCATAGCAAGCGATGCCTTCGAGCTTCTCACGTCACAACCGGGATTGATGAATCCCAACATGTGCGATCCAATCTCCTGGAGCAGCGCTTCTCGGTCCGCGTCAAAGTCCTCCGTGTCAAGGTGGCATGCGTATCAAAATAAGGAAGTCGTTCCATTATTTGACCTTGCTGCCCGACGCAATTCCCGGCACTTCGGCAAGGACGAGGTTTCCCTTGCCGTCACTTGCAGCAAGGAGCATGCCGCGAGATTCGATGCCTTTGAGCTTGGCTGGTTTGAGATTAGCCACAACGATGACATTCTTGCCAATAAGCTCCTTGGCTTCATAGTACTGGGCAATCCCGGAGACAATGATCCGTTCACGGCCTGCCATATCAACGGTAATCTTCATGAGCTTATCTGTGTTGGGGACCCGTTCGGCCGTTTTGATTACAGCAACACGGAGGTCAACCTTCTGGAAATCATCGATGGCGATTTCTTCGGGCGTAACCACACCGACGTTCTTCTTTTCCGCTTTTTTTGCTTTCGGGGCTTCCTTCGGAGGTGTCTTTTCCGACTCCACTTCAATGCGCGGGAAAATGGGCTGCCCTTCATGACTTTCGTGCCATCAGAGAAACCGCCATACTTCACTTCATTAAGATCGAAGTTTTCCGGCACGGCAAGACCGAGCTGTTCGAAAATCTTCGGTGCCGTAAAAGGCATCATAGGTGAAATCAGGATGGCAATATTGCGAACAGCATCAGCAAGGTTGTACATCACGGCTTCAAGGCGATCCTTCTGCGCAGGATCCTTAGCAAGGATCCACGGCGTCGTTACATCAATGTATTTATTGGCAGCGCCAATATAGGACCAGACAGCCTTCAGCGCGTCATTGATCTGGTATTCATCCATAGCTTTACGGTAACTGCCAAGCGTTTCCTCGGCAAGGGCCGCAAAAGCCTTGTCATCGGCATGATCTGATGCCGTCTTATGAACAATACCTTGATGATATTTTTCAATCATGGAAACCGTACGATACTGGAGGTTGCCCAAGTCGTTGGCAAGGTCCGTATTCCAACGGCGGATGAGGCCTTCGCGGGAATAATTCCCATCGTTGCCCAAGGCAATTTCGCTGAGGAGGAAGTAACGGACGGCATCAGGACCAAATTCCTTGATTGGTTCCACAGGATCGACGACATTGCCCTTGGATTTACTCATCTTGTCACCATTAACGACAAGCCAGCCGTGACCATAAACCTTCTTCGGCAGTTCATACCCCATGGAAAGGAGCATAGCCGGCCAAATGATCGTATGGAAACGGACGATTTCCTTTCCTACAAGGTGCAGGTCAACCGGCCAGAAACGGTTAAATTCCTCTTCATTGCGCAGGAACCCAATCCCCGTGAAATAGCACAAAAGGGCATCGAACCAGACATAAGTAATCTGTTTCTTATCAAAAGGAACCGGAATGCCCCAGTCGAACGTGGAACGGGAAATACACAGATCCTCCAACCCTTGTTTAAGAAAAGCGATCATTTCGTTGCGGCGGGAAACGGGCTGGATGAAATCAGGATGATTTTCAATATGTTTGAGAATTTGGTCAGCATATTTGGACATACGGAAGAAATAGTCCTCTTCTTCCATCGTTTCCACAGGACGGCCACAGTCCGGGCAAACGCCGCCTGCTTCCTCAATCTGACGGTCCGTCCAGAAGGATTCGCAAGGAACGCAGTATTTCCCGACATATTTCTTTTTATAGATATCGCCCTTATCATAGACGCGCTGCAGGATTTCCTGAACGACCCGTTCGTGTTCCGCACTGGAAGAGCGTACAAAATCCGTGTAGCTGATACCCAGCATTTCCCAAAGTTTCTTGAAGTTTGCCACAATGCCATCTACGTACTGGAGCGGCGTCATCCCATTTTCTTCCGCTTTGCGCTGGATCTTGAGCCATGTTCATCACTGCCCGTCACGAATCGGACATCAACCCATTGGCCCTTTTATACCGAGCAATCGTATCAGCAATGGTCGAGCAGTACGCATGACCAATATGCAGATTGGCACTCGGATAGTAAATCGGTGTCGTAATGAAAAAAGCTGGTTTACTCATCTTCTACCCCTTCTTTGACTAGTCTATTATAAAGCTCCCGTTTAGGCAGCTTATAAACTTTGGCAATTTGCTGGAGCGCTTCTTTTTTTCCCACGCCGTCAGCCATCAGGCGACGCACGGCATCAAGGGGATCCCCTGTTGGGGCTTCTTCCACCTTGGTTCCGCCAGCAATCACGAGGACAAACTCACCGCGTGGCGCCTGTTCCAAAAGGTGCGCCCGGCACGTGGAAACCGTGCCGCGAAAAAACTCTTCATGAAGCTTTGTCAGTTCCCTCGCCATGGTCATGGTCCGGTCTCCCCATGCGTCTTCAATATCAGAAAGCACCTCTATGATTCGGTGCGGTGCCTCATACAGGATGATAGTTGCTGGAATGTCTTTCCATTCTGCTAGCTTCTCCCGCCGGTTTTTCCGACTTTTAGGAAGAAACCCGCCAAAAAAGAAAGGCGTGCTCGATAGACCTGAAGCTACAAGGCTGTCAGTGCCGCATTGGCTCCCGGAACAGGCACAACAGGAATGCCTTCTGCAATACACGTCTGGGCAATGTGTTCACCCGGATCGGAAATACCAGGGAAGCCGGCATCGGAAACAAGGGCGATGTTTTTGCCTTCTTTTAGATGCTCCAGAAGAACAGGCCCCATTTTTTCTTTGTTATGCTCATGATAGCTCAGAAGCGTCCCATGGATATCAAAATGATTCAAAAGCTGCCGCGTATGACGTGTATCTTCCGCGGCGATAAGATTGGCTTCCCGCAGCATCCGCAGGGCACGGGGCGTCATATCTTCCAAATTCCCAATGGGTGTTGCGCATAGATATAAGGTTCCAACCGATTCAGCATGGACACTCCTTCCTTCATAATAAGCAAGGGCATCCTCACTCAGGCTGCCGTCATGCCGGTACATGATAAGGGGCGGCAGGACCGTAAGCCCTCCCCCGGCCCCCTTTTTGAAACTCCGCCAAAAAAATCCACGCCCCCCGATCAATATACGAATGGACCCACTGTAGCCGCTTGATTTCTAGATGATAGCGATCAGCTAGGCGTAGGGCATCGGTAAACCGGTCAGGAAGCTGGACCATGGCAAGGCGCCCCCGTGTCTTTAACGCAAAAGCAGCGGCTTTGATGAAATCTTCTAACGTAACGCCCACTTCATGGCAGGCCTCGGTCATGAGCTGACGCCGCCTTCCGCCAATGCGGTAAGGGGGATTCATATAGACAAGATCCATTGTGTCCGGCTTAAGATACTCACGATAAGCCAGGATATCCCCCACAAACGGCATAACCTGCTGCTCAAGGCCGTTTTCCCTTACGCTGCGCTTCAGGAGCTCAATGACATGGGGATTTTTATCCACGGCAAGAACGGACTGGGCTCCCCTGTTTGCAGCCAGAAGGGAAATAGCGCCGGTTCCACAGCCAAGCTCAAGGACGCAGGCTTTTTTCACCATATGGGGAAACGCGGCCAAAAAGACCGCGTCCGTTGTAAAGGAAAATTCTTTTTCATCCTGCCAAATCCGGAGATTTCCACTGGGCAGGCTGTCAAGGCGTTCCGTTTCATTCATCACTTTTGGCGGCTTCGACGATTTCGTCCCAGCTTGCCGTAATCCGGTTGCCTGGGGACAGTTCAACACAACCGTCTGATCGCGGCGGGAAACATGCATGACCATGCCCTCCCCAGTAGGCGTGACAACCTTCATGCCCGGTTTAGGAATAAGGTGACTTGCTTCCTTCTTTTTCCCCTTGTTCTTGCAGCAGCGGCCGCAGTACATTTCACTTTCGTACTTAAGGCAGCACAAGAGCCGTCCGCAAATTCCTGAAATCTTCGTCGGATTAAGGGACAGGTTCTGCTCCTTTGCCATCTTGATGGAGACAGGTTCAAAGTCTCCCAAAAAAGTTGCACAGCACAAGGGCCGTCCGCAGCATCCAATGCCGCCTAGCATCTTTGCTTCATCGCGCACACCAATTTGGCGCAGCTCGATGCGCGTCCGGAAAACAGCGGCCAAATCCTTGACAAGATTGCGGAAATCAATGCGCCCATCGGCTGTAAAGTAGAAGATGATCCGCCCGCCGTCAAAGGTATACTCTACATTGACAAGACGCATTTCCAGTTTGCGGGCAGCAATCTTCTTTTCACAGATGGTGAACGCTTCCTTTTCCTTACGATGGTTTTCCTCCACCTTGCGGGCATCCCGCTCATCCGCCTTGCGGATCACGCTCTTTAAGGGAGATACGATGCTCTTTTCATCGACTTCCTGGCCCCATGACCACTTCCCCATATTCAACACCCCGGGCCGTCTCTACAATGGCATGGTCGCCTTTTTGCAGATCAAAGCTGCCTGGAGCAAAATAATAGATTTTCCCGGCTCTTTTGAACCGGATTCCAACAATCGTAACCACGGTCGTTACTCCTTTAGAAAAGTATGGATCTCAAGAAAGAGGGCCTCAAGGATCATCCGTGTATTGACGCCCTTATTGAGCCCAAGGTAAAAACGCTCCGTTTCAAGGAGGGATTTCTTGAGAGCAGATAAAGTAAATGAAGCAAAAATCGAAGCGATTCGCTCGCGTTCATCTTCATTATAAAGAAGAAGGCCGCTGCCTTCTTGGATCATCATAGCATCGCGCAAGATGAGGAGCAGCATTTCCAAAAAGGTCTGTGTCTGGTCCACATCCATATCGCCCAGCCATTCAAGACGGGCAAGGCTTGCCATGAGATAAGGATCTTCTATGCCTTCCATAATGAATAAGGCCCGCTCCCGCCACATCAGCGCTTCTGCCTCGGCAAGATGGAGGGCTTTTCCCGGCGAGCCATCAGATAGACGCGCCAAGGTTTCGCCTTGCGGAACAGAAAGCTCCTCCATGACACGTACCGCTTTCTCCCTGTGAAGGGGCTCAAAGCGGATGGCCATGAGACGGCTGCGGATGGTCGGCAGGATGCGCGAAATTTCGGATGCAACGAGGATAAAGAGCCAGTACGTCGGCGGCTCTTCAAGGAGCTTCAACAAGGAATTGGACGCTTCTTCCGCATGCGGTCCGCACCATCAATGAGACAGACCTTATAAGGGGAAAGGACGGGGGAAAAGACTGCCTTTTTTTCTACTTCCTTGATTTGTTCAATTAGGATATCATGCCGGGCGCCCTGCCCTTCTACATAGATAAAGTCGGGGTGACTTTCCCCGCAAAAGGCGCGGCAGCTGCGGCACTTGCAGTCATCATGGGTGGGATCATCAAGGCAAAGAAAACTCCGGGCAAATTCATAGGCAAGTTTCTTCTTACCAATGCCATCAGGCCCATAAAAAAGGAGGGCCGGTGTTTTACGCTCTCCTTGGAGCATGTTTCCCAAAAATATTTTATTGGCTTCATGACCCAAAATGGTATCCCACATGATGATGTTCCTTCCATTGTATTACACAACAAGTAGACTATACCCCATTTAGAGAAATTTTTCCACTTTTTTATGAGGGCATCCGTCACACTGTCTGGAGTTCCTTCCCCATCGATGAGATCATGCGCTCTGGATAGCGGTCAAGAAGGGTCAAATACCCCTGACGGATCTTTTCCTGGAAAAGAAGGCCTTGGGCCTCAAACTTATCCGTAACGCCCCGGGCTTCCCGCCGGGAAAGGAGGACGCGGGGATTGCCGTCAATAAGAAAGGTCACATCAGGCTGAGCCCTTTAGACCCGAAAAGGGACAGTCTTTCCAGTTCATCAAGGTCCATACCGCCCAAGATGCCTTGGTAAATGAGGGTGGAATCACTGAAACGGTCGCAGATGACCACTTTTCCTGCTTCAAGAGCGGCCGAATGACCTTATCCACATGGTCGGCCCGGGCTGCCACATGAAGGAGGCTTTCCACCCGTTTACTCATGGTGATCTCTGGGGAAAGGGCAAGGCTGCGCAGCGTTTCCGCAAGGCCCGTCCCGCCCGGTTCCCGGGTGAGGACAACCTCCCGTCCCTTCGTTTCAAGATATGCCTTAAGGCGTTTTGCCTGCGTCGTCTTACCGCTGCCGTCAGGGCCTTCCAACGTAATAAAGAGTCCTTTTTTCATTTTATGACCTCGATTTCTCTAAGGGAGGGATCCTGGGGCCCGCTGACAAGAAGCTTCTTTTCCTGCATAAGACGGGCGTAGGCAATAAGCTCTTCCGTAATGACTTCTCCCGGCATGATGAGAGGGATCCCAGGGGGATAAAAGCTGATGGATTCAGTGGTCACACGGCCTGCAGATTCGTCAAAAGGCACCCTCTCATGGGGCGCAAAAAACGCGTCCCGCGGCAGGAGTCGCCGTTCCGGAATCTTTGAGAGAACAGCCGCTGGCGCTACGTTCCGTACCGGTTTCCGGCTTTTTTCCAGCGTTTCCCGGATAAGAACGGCCTTTTGGGCAAATTCTGCATGGTCATCAGCATAGGTAACAAGAAAGAGCACGTGATCTTCATCGACAAGCTCAACGGCAATTTTTTCGCGGCGCAGAATTTCCGCCGCTTCCGGTCCCGTAAGCCCCAGGGCGCTGGTCATAATCGTGACCTTCCCCGGATCCATGGCCGCAACGCCGCCCTTTCCGATCAGTTCATCTGTAAGGACCGGAAGACCGTCAATCTTTTTAAGTTCTTCGTGGAGAAGCGCAGCCGCGCGAAGGGAGGCTTTCGCCATGGCTGTGCCTTTTTGGGCAAGCTGAAAACGCGCCGCATCAAGGGATCCCATAAGAAGATAGTTCGGGCTTGTTGTCGTCACAAGCTCATGGCCCGTTCCATAGCGTCCTTATCGATGCGGTCATAGGAAACCTGAAGAAGTGAGCACTGCGTCATGGCACCCACAATCTTATGGGTACTTTGCGCTGCTGCATCAGCGCCGCACTGCATGGCGCTTTTGGGAAGCAGGGACGAAAATCCAAGATGGGGACCGTGGGCTTCATCAACAAGGAGCAGTACCCCTTTTTCATGACAGATCCTGGCAATTTTTTCCGTATCGGCAGCAAGGCCAAAATAATTTGGGGTCGTAAGAAAGACGGCCTTGATATCAGGCTTCTTGTTAAGAGCCGCATCCACCTGCTCCGGTGTAATCTGAAGCGTCATGCGCCACGACTCATCATAACAAGGAGCCAGGGAAATCGGTTCTAAGCCGCCAAGAATGAGACCGCCCAAAACAGACTTATGGCTGTTTCTGGGAACCAGGATCTTGTCCCCAGGACGCAGCGCGCCAAGGAGCATGCCATGGATGACGCCCGTCGTGCCATTGACACCAAAAAAGCAGCGGTCTGCCCCATAAAGCGTCGCTGCCAGCGTTTCAGCGTCCTTGATGGCTCCTTCAGGATGGTGGATATCGTCCAGTTCCTCCATAAGTGATACGTCAGATAAAAGGGCATTTTCACCCAATAGGTCCTTGAGATCCTCATCAGCACCGCGTCCGCCCTTATGGCCCGGTGTATGAAGGGGGTATACATGATCTTCCGATAAGCCTTCATAGCCTCGAGGAGTGGTTTTGTGAGCATAGGGATTCCTCCTTGCATAACACTTAATTTTATCATAATTATGGGGGAAAAGGAACATGATGGGAGGCATAAAGGTAGGCTAAGGCGGAAGGCATATGTGACGGGGCTTTCCTTGGCTAAGGCTACCGGTGGCAGCTGGCTAAAAAAGTGGAAGGCAACTGTAACGCCGGACCCAAACCGCCCCCTGCGGGGGAACGGGTCCGAACTTGATTCGCCAGGGACATGTTTCTCGGACTTTCGCTCCGCTTCAAAATCGTCCTTCGAAACTCCGGGCGAATCTACCTCGCTACCGCTCGTATGGAGACGTCGCCGCGCTCCTCATCCACCACCGAAAGGGCACGCTTGCCTCATTTTAATGAGGCAACATGCGGCTTTCGGTCCCCCGCCCTGGTGGGGCGGATCGATTTCAGAGAAATCGAGTTTAGAGGCAAAATACCAAGACGGGCAGTGGTGAGAATAAGGAATGCGCTGCTGAATATCATCATAGCAATAATCCCACAGATTGAATTTTGAGCTAGGCCCGATTGAGAAATACGCAAACAACAGCTCATTTACCAAGAGCATACAGTACCTCCCACGCTCAAAAAGCCCTGAACCGAATTCGTGTAATTCGTGTCTACGTTCGGTTCAGGGCTCACGTTACGGTCTTTTGCCTTGGAGACGGCGAATGCCGTTCCGCTTTCGATGGGCCAAAACCGCTAATCACAAGACGCTGCAACGCAATTCGGTTCACGGACCGTGTGACCAAAAAATCAATTCGGCGCCCACGACCGATAGGGAGACGGTTTGGCGCCGTGCCGTGCGGTCTTTTAGCATCACAATATCACAGCACCACAGCATCTTCCCAAACAAAAAACTGCGGCGCCTTTGGCACCGCAGTTTTCCTTATCTTCTTACTTCCCCGTCCGGCCGCGCTGAGTCAGGGTGTACCTTCTTTGCACATGGGACACTCTTCCGGTTTATAGGTTTCTACATCAAGACGCAGGAGCGGTTCCGTGCGGACACCAAAGTCCACTTTGCCGCCGCTGCGGTCTACGAGGAGGCCGACACCAACGGGAACGCCGCCTTCGCCCTTGACGACATCGAGCACTTCCCGGACACTGCCGCCCGTCGTTACAATATCTTCCACCACAAGGACACGGGTTCCCGGTTTGATGGCAAAGCCCCGCTTGAAGGTCATCTTGCCATTGACTCGTTCCGTAAAGAAGAATCTCGTTCCAAGGTTCTTTGCCACTTCATAGGCCAGGAGAATGCCGCCCGTCATCGGACCGACAACAAGTTCCACATTGTCGTTGATGAACCGGCTGGCAATTTCCTTGCAGAGCTGTTCCGTATATTCCGGGCGCTGCAGGACATTGAATTTTTCCACATAGATGGGACTATGAAGTCCGCTCGTGAGGAGAAAATGGCCATGCATGACAGCATTGGTTTCTTCGAGCATACTCAGGACACTTTTGTTATTCATGAAGGGCACCTTCCATTTCTTTCAAGATCCGATTGACCGCGTCAATCTTGTTTTCCGCTTTCGTAATGGGCCGACCGACTACAAGATGGGTTGACCCATTTTTCATGGCCATACTTGGCGTCGCAATGCGGCTCTGGTCATTGGCTGCGCCCAAGTCGGACGGATACCGGGCGTCACGATGAGAAAATCGCTGCCACAGGCCTTGCGGATGGCTTCAGCTTCCCGCGGGGAAGCAACGACCCCACTAAGGCCGCTTTCCTTAGCAAGCGCCGCCAGGGCAAGGACTTCCTCGCCAATGGGCTTTGCATAACCAAGAGGCGCCCACTGCGCTTCATCCATACTCGTAAGGATTGTCACAGCAATGAGTTTTGGTGCCGCGACGCAGAGTTTTTCCGCTGCTTCCCGGATGGCGTTCATGCTTCTGCCATCATTTTGGGTCCACCAACGGCGTGGACATTCATGATATCCACCCCAAGACGCGTCAACACAGCAAGACTGTGCGCCACTGTATTGGGAATATCCTGGAGCTTGAGGTCAAGGAAGACCTTCTTGCCCTGTTCCTTCAGATAGGAAACAATGGCCGGGCCTTCACTGTAAAAAAGCTCCATCCCTACTTTATAAAATGTAACCGCATCACCCAGTTCCTCAACAAGGGCCCTCGCCTCTTGTCCCGTAGGAAAATCAAGGGCCACAATCAGACGGTCTTGTACCTTCGTCATTTCCTTCTTCTCCTTACTGATTGGGCAGGGCCTTGCCAACAAGGTCCCGAATATTTTTGAGGTTATGGTCGATAAGATAGGCCGCGATCCCCTGCGAAATGGTTTCTGCAAGCCGTGGATTGTCAAAATTAGCAGTCCCTACGGCAATGGCAGACGCTCCGGCAAGGAAAAATTCAATGGCATCAGCGGCACAGGTAATCCCGCCCATCCCAATGAGGGGCACCTTAACAGCCTGAGCAACTTGATAGACCATGCGCACAGCAACCGGACGGACCGCTGGACCGGAAAGGCCGCCCATGATATTGCCCAGGACCGGCTTTTGGGTCTGGATATCAATCTTCATACCCACCAGCGTATTGATCAAGGAAATCATATCGGTCCCTGCCGCTTCCACGGCTCTGGCAATTTCCGTGATATCCGTCACATTCGGTGAAAGTTTTGTAATGATGGGCTTATGGGTTCGCTTCTTGGCTGCTTCCACGACTTGCGCGGCAGCACTGCAGCTCGTGCCAAAAGCAAGGCCCCCTTGGGCAACATTGGGGCAGGAAATATTGAGTTCCAGCGCATCAACGCCATCCACGTCAAGCATGGCAGCAAGTTCGCCATATTCGGCAGCGCTGTCCCCATCAATGTTCACGATGACCTTTGTGTCATATGCCTTCAGCTGAGGCAGGGTCTCTTTTAGGAAAACGTCCACACCGGGGTTTTCAAGACCTACACAGTTAAGGATACCCGAAGGTCTCAACAATGCGCTGTCCCTTGTTGCCGGCCCGGGATGAAGGGTCGTGCCCTTTACCGTAATGGCGCCCACATTATTTAGGTCAAGAAAATCCGTAAATTCAAGGCCAAACCCAAAGGTCCCCGACGCTGTGGTGATAGGGGTCTTAAGATGAAGGTCACAAAGCTCAGTTTCAAGAAGGGTCCTATTGTTTACCATTCCGACACCTCCCGTGACCAAAAGACAGGGCCATCTTTACAGACCTTGACCCGTTTGCCGATACCGCTGCATGTGCAGGAAAGGCACGCGCCAAGGCCGCAGCCCATGTACTTTTCAAGGGAAATCTGACAGGGAATGCCCCGCGGTTCCACGACTTTCGTCACAGCCCGCATCATCGGCGAAGGTCCGCAGACATAGACACAGTCATATCCGCCCTCATCAAGAAGCTGCCCCAAGGGCGCCGTGATAAGGCCCTTCGTCCCCCGAGAACCATCTTCCGTGGTCTCAAATTGGTGAACCGTCTTATCCCGAAACAGGTCCGTCCAAAAAAGCTCCTCTGCCGTGCGGGCGCCAATGAGGACATCCACGTCCGCTTGGGGATAGTCTTCCGCAAGGAAACGAAGGGGCGCAAGACCAACACCGCCGCCAACAAGAAGAACCTTATGGTGGCTCCGGTCAAAACCGCGTCCCAAAGGACCCATGACACTGATAGAATCCCCTTTTCTCAGCTGGTCAAGCAGCTGCGTCGCCTCCCCCACAATCCGGTAGATGAGAAGGAAGGTACCTTTGTCACGATTGACGCCGGATACCCCAAAAGGACGGCGCAAAAGAGGCACACTCAAATCGTTGCTCTTTACAGTCACAAACTGACCGGGTTCAGCCGAGGCCGCTACCTGCGGTGACCAAATTTCCATGATTCGGATGTCGTGGGACAGGCTGCGCTGCCCCACCACTCTTCCATCTTCCAAGAATTTCGTCATGGCTTACTCCGTTTTAAGGTCCTGCAGGGCAACGACACTGACAATGCGGCGGCGGCGCATAGCCCCCAGGGCATGCTGGAGGGCGCGGGCCGTATCAAGGCTCGTCAGGCAAGGAATGGCGTGTTCCACCGTACTGCGGCGGATCCGGAACCCGTCACTGCGCGTGCTTTCCCCATGGTTCATGGTATTGATGACCATGCAGATCTTGCCTTCCTTGATATCATCCAGGAGGTTCGGACTGTCCTCGCCAATCTTGGCTGCCGTTTCCACGGTCATGCCCTTGCTGCGGAGGAAGTTTGCCGTGCCTTCCGTTGCCGCAATCGTATAGCCCAAATCTTCAAAGCCTTCGGCAATTTCCGTCACTTCGTCTTTATCCTTATCAGCGACCGTAATGAGGATAGTTCCCTTATCCGGCACATTGGTCCCAGCAGCAACGCAGGCCTTATAAAGGGCGCGTGGGAACTGGTTATCAATGCACATGACTTCGCCCGTGGACTTCATTTCCGGTCCCAAGGTGATATCCACATCGGTCATCTTGTTGAAGGAAAAGACCGGTGCCTTGACAGCGTAATAATCCGGGAAGAGTTTCAGGCCCGATTCAAAGCCCTGTTCCTTGAGGCTCTTACCTACCGCACACTTGGTAGCAACATCCACCATGGAAATCCCCGTGACCTTCGACAGGAACGGGACGGTCCGGCTGGAGCGCGGGTTCACTTCGATGATATAGAGCTTTTCATCGCGGACGATGTACTGGATATTGAGCAGACCTTTGACGTGGAGCGTCAGGGCCAGCTTATTGGTGTATTCAATGATTGCTTCGATGATGTGTTCGCTCAGCGTGCGCGGCGGGTAAACGGCGATGGAGTCACCGGAGTGTACACCAGCCCGTTCAATGTGTTCCATGATGCCCGGGATGACGACATCGACGCCGTCACTGATGGCATCGACTTCGACTTCCGTCCCCATGAGGTAATGGTCAACAAGGACAGGATGTTCCTTCGAGGCCTTGACGGCATTTGCCATATAGTAGCGCAGCTGATCATCGTTATAGACGATTTCCATCGCACGGCCGCCAAGAACGTAGCTCGGACGGACCATGACAGGATAGCCGTCATCGTGGGCGGCTTTCACAGCGCCTTCCACATCAAAGACGGTGTGTCCTTTCGGACGGGGAATGCCTACTTCCGTCAGGACTTCATCAAAGCGTTCACGGTCTTCAGCGCGGTCAATATCATCGACGCTCGTACCAAGGATCTTCACGCCGCAGCTATGAAGGGGCCCGGCAAGGTTGATGGCCGTCTGGCCGCCAAACTGGACAATGACGCCTTCAGGCTGTTCCCGGTCGATGACGTTCAGCACGTCTTCCAAGGTCAGCGGTTCAAAATACAGACGGTCTGCCGTATCAAAGTCCGTGGAAACCGTTTCCGGGTTGTTGTTGATGATGATTGTTTCGTATCCTTCTTCTTTGAGGGCCCAGACAGAGTGTACCGAGCAGTAGTCGAATTCAACGCCCTGACCGATGCGGATTGGACCGGACCCGAGAACGACAACTTTCTTCTTATTGCTGGGCCGCACTTCGTCTTCGACACCGTAGGTCGAATAGTAGTACGGCGTTTCCGCGTCAAATTCGGCTGCGCATGTATCCACCATCTTGTAGACCGGTACAATTCCCATTTCCTTGCGCAGGGCGCGGATTTCAAGAGCCGACTTGCCTGTAAGAAGGCCAATTTCCTCATCGCAGAAACCGCGTTTCTTGGCTTCCTTCATGAGCTCTTTCGTAAGCGGACCTTCCTTGATGGCCTTTTCGATTTCTACGATATGACGGATCTTCCGCAGGAAGAATTCATCAATCTTAGTAATTTCGTGAGCCTCGTCGACGGTCATGCCACGGCGGAAGGCTTCAGCGATGGCAAAGAAGCGTTCATCATTGACAAGATGAACCTTGGCAAAAACTTCTTCGTCACTGAGGGCATGGAATTCCGGCATATCGAGGTGAATCAGGCCGATTTCAAGGGAGCGAATGGCTTTGAGGAGCCCTGCTTCGATGTTGCGTTCAATGGCCATGACTTCGCCCGTTGCCTTCATCTGCGTGCCAGGGTGTGGTCTGCCTTACAAATTTGTCAAAAGGCCAGCGAGGAATCTTCAGTACGCAGTAGTCCAAGGTCGGTTCAAAGCAAGCCGTGGTCTTTTTCGTAACGGCATTTTCGATTTCATCAAGGGTATAGCCGGCAGCAATCTTTGATGCCACCTTGGCAATGGGATATCCCGTTGCTTTGGAAGCAAGAGCGGACGAACGGCTGACGCGGGGATTGACTTCAATGACGATATATTCCTCGCTGTCAGGGTTCAGGGCATACTGCACGTTGCAGCCGCCTTCAACGCCGAGTTCGCGGACAATATCAATAGCGGCCGTACGCAGCATCTGGACTTCACGGTCCGTCAGGGTCTGGCACGGCGCCACGACGATGGAGTCGCCCGTATGGACGCCCACAGGATCAAGGTTTTCCATATTGCAGACCGTAATGCAGTTGTCGGCATGGTCGCGGATGACTTCAAATTCAATTTCCTTCCAGCCGGCAACGGAGCGTTCAATGAGGACCTGACCAATGAGGCTGTACTGGAGCCCCTTCGTGCAGATATCGTCGAGTTCAGCATCGTTGTGGGCAATGCCGCCGCCCGTACCGCCCAATGTATAGGCCGGACGCACAATGAGCGGATAGCCGATGCGGTCGGCAAATTCCTTTGCCGCGGCAACGCTTTCCACAATCGTGCTCTGAGGAATGGGCTGATGGAGTTTTTCCATCGTTTCTTTGAAGAGTTCGCGGTCCTCAGCCTTCATGATGCTCGGGATCTGGGTCCCAATGAGCTTCACATTGTATTTTTTGAGGATGCCCGTCTTATCAAGTTCGATGGCAAGGTTAAGGCCAATCTGGCCGCCTAAGGTAGCAAGCAAGGAATCCGGCCGTTCCTTTTGGATGACGCTTTCAAGAAATTCCACATTGAGCGGTTCGACATAGACGCGGTCAGCAATATGCACATCGGTCATGATGGTCGCCGGGTTGGAGTTTACAAGGACAACTTCCAGTCCTTCTTCTTTAAGGGCCCGGCAGGCTGGGTTCCTGCATAGTCAAATTCGGCAGCCTGACCAATGATGATTGGACCGGAGCCAATGACCATGACTTTATTGACATCGTTTCTTTTTGGCATAATCAGTGTCCCCCCATCATGGTAATAAAGCGGTCAAAGAGATATCCGTTTCCGCTCGGTCCCGGGGAAGCTTCCGGATGGAACTGGACCGTAAAGGTCGGATGATCAAGATACTGGATTCCTTCAATGGTGCCATCGTTGAGGGAACGGTTGATGACCTTCACATGAAGCCCCTTCAGGGAATCTTCGTCAACCATAAAGCCGTGGTTCTGGGACGTAATCATGATGCAGTTATCCACATAGTCCCGCACCGGCTGGTTGATGCCGCGGTGGCCAAAGAGCATTTTCTTTGTCTTGGCCCCGCACGCAAGGGCCATGACCTGATGCCCCATGCAAATTCCAAAGATAGGTTTCTTGCCAATCATCTTCTTGATGTTGTCGATTTCAACCGTAAGGTCCGCCGGGTCGCCGGGGCCATTTGAAAGGAAGATCCCATCAGGATCGATGGCAAGGACTTCTTCAGCCGGTGTTTCCGCCGGGAAGACCGTCAGATAGCAGCCCTTTTCCACAAGGCTCTTGAGGATATTGCGCTTAATACCATAGTCCATGACAGCAACGCTGAATTTGCTCTTTTCCTTGTCCCCCATGTGGTAGACTTTCTTTGTCGTCACCTGAGCCACCTGATCATCCGTTCCGGCGTGGCAAGGAGCTTTTGGACGTCTTCATCAGGCATATCATAAGGAACGATGACGCCTTGAAGCGTACCGTAAGCCCGGATGCGGCGCGTAATGGCCCGCGTGTCCACATCAGCAAGGACCGGAATATGGTTCTTTTCAAGGAAGGAAAGGACCGTTCCTTCGTCGCGCCAAGAACTCGGTTCATCGCAGAGTTCATCAACGATAAGCCTTCATAGCAGCAGCCATCCCCCTGATCAAAAATGGGATTGCAGCCATAGTTGCCGATGAGCGGATAGGTAAAGACTACAATCTGTCCGCAGAAAGAAGGGTCCGTCAGGGTTTCCTGATAGCCGCTCATGCCTGTTGTGAAGACGACTTCACCAACAGCCGGATGGTCCCCATAAAGGGTTCCTTCATAGACACCACCATCTTTTAGTACCAACTTACCTTTTACTTTTTGCATACGACACCGTCTTTCATCACAAATACACCATCGACCATGGTGGCGGCAGCCTGCCCTTTGCAGTGTTTTCCATTAAAAGGCGTGACCTTGCCGCGGTATAGAACTTGCTGCTGTCGACGACCCAATCCTTATCAAGATCCAGGATGGTGATATTGGCGGAACTGCCTTCGCGGAGGGTGCCCCCGTCAAGGTGGAAAAGTTCAGCCGGTCGGCAGCTCATTTTATCGACAATCTCATTAATGGTAAATAGACCCGTATGATAGAGTTCCGTCAGAATGACCCCGACACTCGTTTCAAGACCGCAGAATCCGTTCGGGGCATTGCGGAATTCCACATCCTTTTCTTCCGGTGCATGCGGTGCGTGATCCGTTACGATGGCATCAATGGTCCCATCCTTGAGGGCGTCCCGCAGCTTCCACATGGTCCCGGCTGCGAAGGGGCGGCGAAACGCGGGTTGCCGTACTAAAGGAAGCACAGGCTTCATCAGTGAGCGTCAAATGATGAACCGTCACTTCGCACGTAATGGGCACACCTCTTTTCTTTGCTTGGCGAACGATATCCACCGCCCCTTTACTTGCAATATGAGCGATGTGGACATGGGTTCCTGTATACTCGGCAATGATGGCATCGCGGGCAACTGCCATATCTTCTGCAATGGAAGGAATGCCCGGCACACCCAGCCTTGCCGATACGGCGCCTTCGTGCATATAGCCCGAATGATTCATGTGTTCCTCAATGGCATGGACAATGAGCGCCTTATCAAAGGAATTCACATAACGGGCCGCCTTGAGCATCATCAGGGGATCCTCTACAAAGTGCCCATCATCGGAAAACGCCATTGCGCCCCGCATGGCCATATCTCCCATTTCAGAAAGTTCCTTGCCCTTTTCGCCCTTCGTAATAGCCCCAATGACTTCCACATGGACATAACCTTCTTCTGCCGCTCTCTTTTTGATTCCGCTCACGACAATCGAGGTATCGATGACAGGGTTCGTGTTCGGCATGCAGGCGATGCGCGTAATGCCACCGTGAGCCGCTGCCATCGTCCCGGAAACGATATCTTCCTTTGCTTCAAGTCCCGGTTCGCGAAGATGGGTATGCAGGTCGATGAAGCCCGGAGCAACCACCTTTCCTGAAGCATCATACGTTTCGTCAGCGGCTTCTTCGATGGAATCAGCCACACGTTTAATGATCCCGTCCTCCACGAGGATATCCTTCACAGCATCCAGATGCTGGCTGGGATCGACAAGGTGTCCCTTTTTAATCAGCGTTTTCAACTTGTTTCCCCCCTGTCAGTGTCAAGAATAAGAGCGCCATCCGAACCGCCACCCCATTGGTAACCTGTTCACGGATCACAGCCTGGTCGCTGTAGCCCACTTCATAGGAAATTTCAAGACCGCGGTTCATGGGACCGGGATGCATGATCATCACATCCGGTTTGGCCAGTTTCATGCGTTCCTCGTTGACCCCAAAGATACGGCATATTCGCGAGGTGTCGGGAAAAGACCGCTCTGCTGCCGTTCAAGCTGGATACGGAGGATGTCGACAACATCCGCGCCTTCAATGGCCTCTTCCACTCGTTTATGGACCGTGACGCCCAGTTTTTCCATTTCGTAAGGCATGAGCGTGACCGGCCCCGCCACATGGACATCGGCACCAAGCTTCGTCCAAGCAGCAATATTGCTGCGTGCCACACGGCTGTAGAGGATATCTCCGATGATGGCCATCTTGAGGCCCTTGAAGGATTTCTTCTTTTCAAGGATTGTGAACATATCCAGGAGACCCTGGGTGGGGTGGGCATGACAGCCATCTCCGGCATTGATGACAACCGGTTTTACGATATCGGCAATGTACTTGGCCGCACCTTCGATGGGGTGCCGCATAACAATGGCATCGCAGGCCATGGACTGCATGGTGAGCACCGTATCCTTGAGGCACTCCCCTTTCTTGACGCTCGAAGTGCCCGTACTGATATTGATGACATCGGCCCCCAAATATTTACCGGCAAGTTCAAACGAAGAACGCGTGCGCGTGCTGTTTTCATAAAACAGGTTAACAATGGATTTTCCCCTGAGGGAAGGCACCTTCTTGATATCCCGTTTCAGGATTTTCTTCATTTCTGCTGCTGTCTTCATGATGAGGTCGTATTCCTCGACCGAAAGGGATGACAGATCCAAGATATCCCTTCCGGACAGGCTGACCGCTGCCTTTGCCATGTGATAGCCTCCTTACTTGTCATGGTCAATCTGGGAAACAATTCATTGCAACAAAAATAAGCCCCCTTGTCCCCATAAGACAAGAAGGCTTCTCTTTAAAGGCACGCACCCTAAAGTACGCCGCCCACTGCAGCTCATTTCTTCTGTAGCAAAAGTCCCTTTCTTAGTCTCACAGGACTAGATTAAAAGGCCTATATTCATTTTTAGTCATTGTAGCACGGGGAAGGGAAAATGTAAAGGGCGCACTGTTTTTACTCGGAGCAAAAATCGCTCCGATTCTCCACCCCAGCGTGCCCCCATTGCTTAATTTCTCATTTTAAGGATGCAATGGAGGCATGACGATTCGTACGATGATTCGTTGCTGGTTTGGGGATACCTTACGCCTGGGCGCTTCCCCTCCTAACCTCGTGTCGTCACCTCCAGCGCCCAGCTCATCAGGCAAGAAGCTTTTTTCAGCCTATGGACCTTTACGCAGCCATCTGCGTTGTCGCCCACGACCTCGATCGCCTCGACGTACACAAATCGTACGCCGTCGTCGATGAGGCCGGGTGCTCCTAGCATCTGACTACGTCTAGGCCATATTTGAAAAAAAGCAAATGGAGATAAAAATTAATTAAGGGGAAAGATTGAAAAGCACGGCGCCAAACAGTCTTTTTCCTTACGGTCTTTTCAAATCCCGATTATCCTTCATTTTATCCCATTTATCTCTCAAAAACGGACATTCATCCTACTATATAGATTTCATCGGACTTTTCGGGCATAATGACCCATATAACAGGATTTATCCTACTGCATTAAAAGGAGATGCCCTATGAAAACGTACTACCAAAATCACAAGGATAAAGAGAACCTCGCCTATGCCCGTGAAATGCGCCGCCATATGACCCCGGAGGAATCCAAGCTTTGGTTTGGTTTCCTAAAACGATACCCGATACGCTTTGTAAGACAAAAGCGTATCGCAGGATATATAGCGGATTTCTACTGTGCCAAAGGAAAACTCATCATCGAAGTCGATGGCATCCATCACTATACCCCCAAACAAAGAGAATACGATGAAAAGCGTTCCAAAGTATTAATGGATTGGGGTTATGCCGTCTTTCGCATTGATAATGACTGGATTAAGAACAATTTCTATGAAGTCTGCAAATATATTGATGAGATGGTGATGGAAAGAACCGGAATTGATATTCGGAAACTATAAGGCAAACGACCGTACGAGTCCGCCCCAAACCGCCCTCCGGGTGGGGGCGGAACTTCATTCGCCCAGGGACATATTTCTCGGACTTGCGCTCCGCTTCAAAAGCGACCTTCGAAACTCCGGGCGAATCTACCTCACTGCCGTTCGTAAGGAAACGTCGCTACGCTCCTCATCCACCACCGAAAGGGCACGCTTGCCTCATTTTAATGAGGCAACATGCGGCTTTCGGTCCCCCGCCCTGGCGGGGCGGATCGATTTCAGAGAAATCGAGTTCAGAGGCGAAACACGAAGGCGGGCAGTGCTGAAAATATAGAGTACATTGCTTGATTTCGTCTTTGTAATAGTATGATCGGTTGTATTGTCTAGGATTGCATTGCTTAAGGTTGTCCCGGATAAATGCCCTAACTCATTCAAAGTATCCTAACTACCATAAGAAATGTAACCTAAAAAAGCCCTGAACCGAATTCGTGTCTACGTTCGGTTCAGGGCTCACGTCACGGTCTTTTTGCCTTAGTGACGGCGAAAGCCGTTCCGCCTTACCAAGGCGGAGCGGATCGACTCTATGAGTCGAGCTCAGAGGCAAAACACGAAGGCAGGCAGTGGTGAGAATATAGAGTGCACTGCTTGATTTCGTCTTTGTAATAGTATGATCGGTTGTATTGTCTAGGATTGCATTGCTTAAGGTTGTCCCGGATAAATGCCCTAACTCATTCAAAGTATCCTAACTACCATAAGAAATGTAACCTAA
>ENA-OQCE01000377-OQCE01000377.1-human-gut-metagenome-genome-assembly--contig:-NODE-377-length-21839-cov-4.481669_pt1 | contig 21839 bp, 26 predicted proteins | sample MGYA00242495_ERZ504572 | MGnify/ENA primary metagenome ERZ504572 (study PRJEB26092, sample SAMD00036228) | human gut metagenome | host: Homo sapiens | study: EMG produced TPA metagenomics assembly of...
GTGTGTTCCGGAGCATCTTTTTTTCTTTCTGGTAATAGCTGATCTTATCTGCAAGCATCTGGTTATAGATAAAGCGGCTGCAGCCGATTGTTTGCTCTATCTGAACTCTCTGCTCTTTATTTGGATAGATCCTTATTTTTACGGCGCGGTTCATTCTTCTCACCCTGGCTTTCTATATACTGCCGTATCGTTTCAATCGTTGCTCCACCTGCACTGAGCAGGCCGAAGATCTGACCCCAGAATGCATCTTTCATGGTCTAACTCCATTATATTTATCGTCCTTTTTCTTATATCGACGGATATGTATTTATGAACTAATTGTTCTTTTTCAGTATACTACATCAGGGAAGGGAGAACGAGTGTTTCTTTTATACTATAGAGATTTTTTTTGAGCAGATATGCTCAGATGTGCAATTCATCTCACCACCTGAAGAGGTGGGAGAATTCTTGCTACATTTGTTAAAATTTATTCTTCTCAGTGGCCTTAATATATAGTTTATCAAAATATAGAAGAAATGGATATATATTTTCTTTTAATATTTTTCTAAAAAAGCTTTATTTTATCACTCTTCAGTCACCGGACGCATCATGGAAAGCAGCTCCTTCCGGTAATGATCGGCCTTTTCCTGATTGCCCTGTTCTTTCCGTACCATCTTTGTGATTCCCGGATACTGTCCCGGGAAGCTTTGCAGCATGATACCATCTCCATAGATCAGGTAAACATCTCCGTCTGTCATATCTTCCTCTGTCAGCTTCTTTCCATTCTCATCCGTAAGCTTATCCGGTATCGTTCCGGAAAAAATCGTGTCCGTGTCCAGATCCGCAAAATACCAGCTGTTATCATCTGTATGAAAATACACTGCTGTCATCGGCTTTTCCCCACATCCCGCCAGACAGAACATAACAAGTACCGCCAGCATCACGATCCATTTTTTCATTATTCCACCTCCTAGTCTCTGTCAGTATTTGATTATTTCGACTTCGTACCGTGCTAGCACCATGAAAAACATTAATATTACTGACTTCTACAATGTTTTTTATCTGGCACTACCATTAGTGGGAGATTTTTAATATAAATTTAATTGATCGTTGGAAGTACTTCCATAACCTGATCAATCACTTCCACAATTCTCTGTATATCCATATTTTCTTTTACATCAGAACTATCATTCACGTTCAAACCATCTTGCCAGTCCTGGACAATAGATACTGCCGGGATATTCACTAATGCAAACGGATAATGGTCACTGTTGGTTGCCATTGTCAGGAAAAATCTGTCACTGGGTGTAAATAGTTCTGACATACTGTTTTTATTTAATTCTGCCAGTTTTTTCAATCCCTCATCATCATATTCCGCATTGTCTGGTCTTTTGTTTCCTTCGATCATCGCCATATAACCCAGATCACTTTTTTCTGCAATAGTATCAATATTTATTACTCCGATGATCTGTTTCCGCTCGTCCTCCGTCAGCTTACCAACATACCATCTTGAACCCAGCATATATTTCTCTTCGCCCGAGAACAGGATGAATTTTATATTATACGGTATCTCTGTATCTTTTAAAATCCTTGCCAGTTCAAGCACTGCTGCCACTCCGGAACCGTTATCATTGGCGCCCACCGAATCTTCTGCACTGTCATAATGGGCACTTATGATCAGATTTTTTGTAGTATCAATAGATGAGTTTTTTGTCACAATGATATTTTCACCAATGCCGTCAACAATTGCATTCTCGGCTGTTGATGCCAGAAACACATCTGCCTGCGAGGAATGCCTTATTGCATTCTCATTGTTTTCATCGTTATATTCGAATTTCTGGTATTCTATATTGTCATATCCCAGATTGCCAAAATATTCACTAATATATTCTTTTACATTCTGTATTGCATCAGAATTTATTGGACGCGGTTCAGAAGTGATTTCATCGATGATCTGTTCAATATTCTGTTCCAAAGGCTCTATTATTGTACCGTTCTGGGTAACACTCTCCGCCATTGTCTGAATTGGTGCTATTAATGATATAACCATAATTAAGGCAATTGTAATTTTTTTCATTTGTGAGCTCCCTCATTTTACCAAGTATTAATCAGTATCTTTTATCCAATAACTTTCCATGCAGAACCATAGGCTACAACGAAAGCTTTTTTTCATACCATAAACATTATCATGTGATATACTTCTGCCAATTAAATCTCAGATTTTGAAAAAGGGACAGACATTGATAAATTTACTTAGTTCCATTCTGGGCTATGCACGGAACATTACAACCACATGATCAAAAGGCGGTAAATCTGATATTCTAAATGTACATTGTGATCCTTTTTTAACAAAATTAGCTTTTTTATCATTTATGTTATCAACTGATACTATTATACCATGAACTGCATCACCAACCAAGTGTTCTTTTTTGCTTTTACAGCGTTCGTACAGTGCTTTTACAATTCATTGCACATCTGTAAAGGAAAGAGACTTCTTGCTATATATTATGTTAAATTCCTGAAAGTATTTTCTTTGCGTTCTCCAGGTTATTTTTTCCATTTATTTTTAGATATACTTTACTGATTTCAGAAGGCTCTCCTATTTTTCTACAGAGATCCTGTGCCTGGGAAATGGGTATGTAGATTTCGTTGCCTTCTATTACTACAGCGGCTTTACAGGGCATATATGAGGTTTGCGGTTCTCTTGCGGAATTGCCGGATAAAGTGGTAAGATCATCCGTGGCTTTGGGAGTATCCTTCTCTTTTTCATCCAGGGAATAAAAAATATTCAGGTTTTCACCCATCTCTAAAAATTTTTCCTGTTGTTTTTTTGAAATGGCATGATTATTATAGTCTTTCATATCCCGTAGAACCATTTCCCAGCAATACCAACGGCATCTTCCCCAATTCATTCTGAGTTGGATTTTTTCCAAACGCATTCATATCAATTCCTGAAAAAGTCGTTGTTTCCGTATAATCTTCAATTTTGATGACAACCGGGACTTCTATGACTGGCCAGATTTCTTTTATACCTTTTATCTTCTTCGCTTTCTGCAAAAAATCTTCATCATAAGCCAGATCTCCAAGTGGGAGTAACACAGTAAATTGCCGTTTTTCTTCTTTCATGCCTGCCAGCAGCATTCCTAATAATGTAAGTATCAATGCCAGCAGAAGTATGACAAATAAGGTAAAGCTGTCTATTTTTTTTCTTTTCAATGAGAAGCCGCCTTTCTCACTTCTTCGAGAAGGATATTTTTCTTATGAAGCTTTCTGACCAGAATCAGGATTATGGAAATAAGCAGTACTGCAACAACTGCAGCTATGGAATACCACCAGTTATTGGTTTTCTCCTGGTCATCTTCAACCTTTAAAGACTTTATCTGGGTTTCTTTGATTTCAGAATCAAATTTTATTTCTTCCTCATATGATTTGCCATCTGCATCCTCATACGTAAGAATTAATTGTCCTGCACATTTTCCTGTTTTTCCTTTTACATATATGCGAAGACTTCCTTGGGATAAATCTCCGGCCTCTATGGTCCCTAAGAATGCAGTATCGTTTGAGCTTAATTCATCAGCCTTTAAGCTGACACTTGCATTGTATATTTTGTCTCTTCCAAGATTCATTGCTTTTACCGGGATCTCTACTGTATCCATAGTGTATAAAACAGATGGAATATCTGAAGCTTCCAGCTTAACACGAACCGGTTGGATGATCTGAAAAGACAGTAATTCTGTACCGGTAGTTGCCGTTGCTTTCGAATCTTCATAATCCAGAGAAAAAGTAATGACAGCCTGGCCAGGATCACAGTTTTCTGTTATAGTAATCATCTGTTCCAAAGTAATTGCTTCACCAGGAGCCAGGACTTGTACATAAAAAGAGTTTTTCTCAAATTCAATTCCTTTGTTCTCTGTAGAAAGGGAAATTTTTAAACCAAATACATTTTGACTGCAGCTTTTATTTCGAAATGTCAGCGACATTTCTGTTGTAGAACCAGCCTCCAATCGTCCACCCGAAAGATTGCTGTCTTCTAATAATACCTGCGGTTTATGTAATATTTTTTCACTTGATGAGTCTGATGTTGAATTACCTCCTCCCCCACCGCCCGAATACCCTCCGTTGTCTATAACCGGATCTGTTATCTGCGGGGCGTCACCGTCTTCCGGATTATCACTGTCTATTACAACATGAAAAGGATTCGATTTAGAACCATCACCAAAGTCATCTCCTGATGTAAAAATATCCGGATCCGGATTTTCTTTATCGGTATCAGCTTTATCAGGAGTCTTTTCATCCTCTGCCGGAGGTTCGGTGCTCGGAGGTTCGGTACTCGTAGATTCATCCTCTTTTTCATCAAGGGTTAACGAGTTATCATTCTCATAAGATACGGACGGATCTGAGTCCGTAAATCCTTCTTCAGCAGATGTAACTTCCGTGTTTTGAGGCTCTGTGGCAAAAACGGTAGCTGGAAGAAATATTATTGTCGTACACAATACTAATGCCGTTTTTACAAATAAATTTCTCATTATCAGGCAGTCCTTTCTCTTAAGATTCCTCCATCCATTTCATATACGTGGTCACATAAGATTCTGATGTCCTCTTCATTATGGCTTGCCAGCAAAATGGTTTTTCCTGCTGCTTTTAAATCCAGCAGCAGTTCTCTTATTTCTTCCACGCCATGTTTATCCAGTCCATTAAACGGCTCATCCAGAATCAAAAACAGAGGATCTTCCATAATGGCCTGTGCAATACCAAGGCGTTGACGCATTCCAAGGGAATATTTTCCGACGGGTTTCTTCATGTCCGGATCCAATCCTACCCTTTTTAAGACTATGCGGATATCGGCCTTCGAAATCCGGCCATTCATGTCTGCCAGGATCTCCAGATTTTTAAAGCCCGTATATTGTGTAAGAAAACCGGGAGTCTCGATAATAACTCCAAGACTTTCAGGAAAATCCACATCATGCCTATTTTTTTTCCAAATACAAAAATAGTGCCCGTAGTTACAGGAAGAAACCCACAGATGCATTTCATAAGGACGGTCTTTCCTGAACCGTTATTTCCAACAATCCCATAGACGTTCCCTGTTTTCAAGGAAAGATTTACTTCCTGTAACACGATGTCTTCACCGAAACGTTTGGTCACGTGTTCTATTTTTACGCAGGTGTTCTGCATCATTCCACTTGCTCTTTGCGGATCACAGGCCAGATTAAATGTCCCTTCAGATTTCTTCCAATCTTCCATATAAAACACCTCCCAGAATTCCCAGCATTACTAATAAAAACAACAGTAGAAATAGCCAAAGTCCTATTTTGTCCGGTCCCCAATTTTCATCAGCCAGTATCCATTCTACTGGATAAAACCATATCTGATTCTTAAAATAGCGGTCATGAAGGATAATTCCGAAATAAAAGCTACAAAAGGGATTCCATATGCCATGTAAGCAGAATCCCATAAAATCCCGCAGCTTCCACCGAAAATGCTTATGATACTTCCGATAAGTCCTGTCCGAAATGCCTTCATGAGTAAGTCCAGAAGTGCTTCTTTCTGAATAGCACCCTTTATCTCCAGCGGATAGAACAAAATAAAATTGATAAAAAGTGCCGTTAGTATAGATAACGTCCAGACCATAAAACCAGATACCATAATGGAAAAGACTTTACCTTCGATATACTGTCTGCGAGTCGTTCTGGGAAGTATCTCCTTTAAAAATCCACTTTTATATTCTTGCAGAATGGAATCACTCCATGGCAATACGGCTGCTACCGGAATGGCAAAAGATACTGCCTGACTTTTTAGAGAACCTTCCAGTATACTGATAAAAGTACCACATGTCAGTGCTTTTTTTAAGCTGGGATAAGTCTGCCCAATGGCGATGGAAATGCAGGCTATCAGCCATGCTGCCAGAAAATTCTTATTAAAAAACATACGTTTTGTTTCACCCCACATAGGTTTTCCCCCTTCCGATCATGTCTTTTCTCCAAGAAATTCAAAGGTATATTTTTTCATCCGGTTAATTGCAAAAACTGCAAGAAGAACTAAAATACCCAGAAAAAACATATAGGAATGCGAGATTTTCGGAAGCAATGGGTCATAACCTAAGTTATGTTTTCCGTATACTGCCTGGTTCAGAGGACTGATCCAGCAGATTAATACATTTACCTGATACATTTCGTATTTTTCTTTATGTAAAATTACAGCCAGTACTTTCGGGTCCAATAAAAAACCAAAGACACTGTAAAGAAGGCCAAAAATCATCCCCTTAGTCTTCCCTTTATAGAGATTTCCTACAAGGATTACAAAGCTTAAGGTCAGCGAATAACAAAACAGAAGGAAGAAAACCTGCAGCATACAGCCATAGGGTGAGATACTTTCCATAACCCTTACTGTAGAAGGGACCTGCAGGTTTTTTCCTAACTCTGAATAACCAAGCATGGCCGCAGTTTCGCTCCACAGGTTACCTGGATAACTCTTTTTCATACACAGCACGGCCGTAAACAGCAGCATCAAAACCGTATATAAAACAGTTACAAGAATAACATAAATGAATTGACCTAAAAGCCATTTCCTCTTGGTTGTCCGGGTCAGCTGGTACGGAGTAATAGGTGTCATCTTCGGCAGGTCAGAAAACATAAGAAGCAAGAGCAGCGAACTGGACAGTACTGCTATCCCATCCCCAAATGTCCAGATAAATGGTTCAATGGCCTGTACCGGTGTATCGTAGGTCTCCATTACAACCATGATTCTGCCTGTAAGCAGGAAACTAAGTACAAATTCTAACAGAAATATAAAAATAACTTTGGGATTGCGTAGAAATCCGAAGAAATTGTACCTTACAATTCCAAATACCTGTCTCATGTCAGTAACCCAGATTCCGGTCTATGATACTGCCATCCACGGCATTAATGGTAAGGAAACTTTCATTCGGATCTTTACTGGTATTTGATTCTGTTTCTCCGTTATATTCACTTTCTGAAGTCATGCTGCCGAAAAAATCCCAGACGGGGATCAAAATACCTGTGTGTGCGTCAGTAGACGGCTCATATATTCTGGCATAGCAAGAACGATCCGATCAATATTATAGACCCTGGAATTTTCATATTGCATATTATCAGCGTTTGTTACCACCATCATTTTTTCATAAATTTTCATAACCTCGCTGAACGAAAGAAGATTTAAATTCTCTGTCTTTATTTTACCAATTGTGTAGGGATTTGAATAAGTCATGCTTTCTATGCCATCTTTATCGACATAGAAACAGAGACTTTCATAAGACCATGTTTCCATTGTGCTGTCCATATCTTCCAATGCCCCACCATCTGCAATTGTCTGAGTGATCGGCACACCATTTATGGTACGTGCATAATCAATTCTATATCCATTTCCAAAATTACCTGAACTATTATCGCCTTCAAAACTTTTGCACACCGCGTAATTCCAGTTAGAAAACTGTAAATCTGTGATGCCCATTTTTTCAACTTTTTCCTTTACAAGTTTTTTGGCTTCATCCAAGGACAGCCCGATAGATTCTTCTGTGGGTTTTTCTTCCTCTTCAGAATATCCGTAATCACACCACATTGCATCCTCCGGTATTTTTTCCCCGCCCTCGTTTGCTGCTTTCTTGATCTTGACTGACAAGGTATCGGAGCCATCGGAAGATATCATATAGTAGTATTGTGAATCGTCTGGCATTTGTGCAATACAACTGAAATAATTTCCGGCAACAGGTTTTGCCTCTGTCAGGGTTTTCTTTTCCGGAGCAGTTTCGTATTCCTGTTCCCATGTCTCAATATCTTCATAGATATCATAGACATAATTCCCATCATCGTCTGTTCCATAGTTATACGGATCCAGGTTTCCGTTAGCAACGTCTTCTTTTAGTTCATCCAGAGTTTTTTTAATTTCATCCTTTGTCTTCACATAATAACTATCCATGGTATAAAGTTTTGCCTCTGAGAAGAATGCGTTTGTAATACGGTCTAGAAGCTCCTGGGTAACTTCTGCCGCAGTGACAGAAATAGCAGATATCTTTTCCACTTCCGGAATTTCTACGCTTGCATCTGTATTTACCACGAGCTTGGCACTGTCATCTTCCACATGGCTTTTATAATTTTGAGGAGCATCGATGAGATTCCTGATGGTTGTCTTTGACTCTGAACCGTCATCGTTCTTGCTTTCAGATGCTTCTCCTTTAGAACCGCTAACATCATCCGCTTCCGTATAAGCATCTACAGCCTTGCTCCCCTTTGGCTTTACCAAAGAAGAATCCGGGGTCTGTGCGCATCCTGTAAACATTCCAATACAAAGCACTATTCCTGCAAACTTTTTAATATTTTTTCTCATTTCTGGTAAAATCTCCTTTCTAAGGTTGTTATAAGTATATCATCGAGCATTACACCAAATCTTTCGCGATTTGTAACTGATATGTAAACGTTAGTGTGATTACCAGAAAACAGAGACGGTAGTTCCTTTTCCCGGATTGCTTTCAATCTTCAGATGGAAATCGTGCAGTTCTATAATTTTCTGACATAATGAAAGACCGAGCCCTACACTTCCTTTTGCCCTGGAACGAGATTTGTCTACCATATAAAATGGTTCCGTCACCATTTCCAGATCCTCTTTTGGTATTCCCTTTCCAAAATCCTGAACCATCAGATGGTCTGGGGTTGCCTCAAGCACAATTTTAGATTCTTTCCTGGAAGCTTTGACTGCATTATCAATTAGATTTGTCACTACACTTATCATTAAGTCCTGATCAAACTTCTTTACCAATCTTTTGGTTCACAAAATACATCAAGAGAGATGTTTTTTTCTTGAAGCCTGCAATCAATGAGTTCTTTTACTTCTTTCAGGAAATTATCCACCTGTATTTCAGCTGGATTGAATGAGTCTTCCGAAGCTTCATAGAGTCCGGTTAATTCCAGCATTTTCATAGAAAGTCTTGAAAGCCTGCGACATTCATTTTCAATATAAATCAGAGCCTTCTCCTGCCTTTCCGGGGTTAGGCGCACAGTAAGCAATGTATCTGCATAGCCTATGATTGCAGTCATTGGGGTCTTCAGCTCATGAGCCAGACTTCCAATAAGCTGTTTTTGTGTCCGGTTTATGTTAGAAAGACTTTCAATTTGTTCTTTTATTTTACCTGTCATAAAATTAAAAGTTGCACCTACCTGCGCAAGTTCTGTATTTCCCTCTGACGGTACTTTAAAATCATAAATACCTTCAGAAACAAGAAGCGTAGCTTCTCTTAGGCTTATAAGCGGTGCTGTGATTTTTCGAAGGCTCAAATAAAGGACAATTCCCATCACCACGATCAAAGATAAAGTAAATCCACCAGTCTGAAAAAACAGCAGATGACTTTTTTCTATTACATCTGTTATATCTTTATAAGTAACAATCTGATATCCCATATTTACATTGCCATAGTAAAGTAACAAAAGTGTCCTTCCATTTATCTGACTGATCATAGGGCCATGACCGTCACTGTTGCTGCCATGATCCACCATGTTTGCCTTACTTTTACATAATTCTCTTAACTTTTTTACGTCGAATTCATAAACAGTTCCATTATAGGTCATTTTTCCATCAAGATATAAAACCGCACTGTCATGAAAAACCTGCCGAAAAGCATAAGTAACTATTTGGGGGCGCATTTCGTTGTCGGCATTCTGTTTCTGATTGTCGGAAAGGCTTGTTTTATTTTCAAACTGTAAGATATTTGTTCTGAATATACTGCTTTCATAACTGTTGATATTGTGTATACTCTGATTTTTCCAACAATAAGTGGTATAGAGAAAGATCCCTGACGATACCAACAGAATAATACATGTAGTCTGAAAAAAGATCTTTATTAAGAGTTTCATAAATCCACCTCAAGTCTGTAACCGATTCTGGGAATTGTTTTAATCTTATCCTGCCAGCCAAGTTTTTTCCTGATACGACCCACATGTGCATCCACAGTTCTTGTTTCTCCGCAAAACTCTTCATTCCACAGTTCCTGCAGGATCTGATTCCTGGTCAGTGCTTTATTCGGGTTTTTGGCGAACACCATGAGGCAGTTATATTCCATTGGCTTTAAATAGATTTCCATACCCATTTTTGTAACAGTACGACTAGCAGTATCAATGATGACATCACCAATTTGAATCTGTTCTTGTACAGTGCCATTACGTTCCAGTACTTTTTCAAGACGGACCATCACTTCCAGCATTTCAAATGGTTTTACAATATAATCTTCCGCACCGTCTTTTAATCCCTTTATCTTGCTCGCGATATCTCCCTTTGCGGTAAGAAATATTACGGGGATTTCATACTGCTTCAGTTTCGGTAACAGGCTATATCCGTCTCTTCCGGGAAGCATGATATCTACAAGTGCACACTGAAACGCATGATCTTGAATAATTGCTTCATATGCCTCATTTCCATCCAGATATCCTACTGTTTCATACCCTGCAATCTCCAAATTCATACATAGCAGGTCATTGATTGACATTTCGTCTTCTATCACAAGAATTCTTGCCTTCATGATTATTACCTCACATGTTTTTATAAATATCTTTTCACAGGTTAATTATACATTAAATTCTATATCGCAGTTGTAACTGATTTGTAACAGCAAAAAAGGAAACCAAAACCATTCTGTGAGAATAGTTTTGGTTTCCATACGTAGCCGGATTCCTTTCATTTACCTTTATCAGATCGTATCATTCAAATCACATCCACTGATGATGCGATTCCATAAGTTCTCCCGCTTGTCCATTCCTTTGGTAAAATAGGGAAGTCTTTCCTCTTCCAGCTCTTCCAGACGAAGCACATTTCCATTCAGATAATTGTCAATCCGGTATCCTGTACTTTTAAGTCTTGTAATTACGCCACCAATTTTTATATCCAGAATCTCATAACCAAATGGCTTTGCATCGTTCATCCAGATTTTTTCTCTTGATGATTTCATATCTGTCAGATTGCAGATGATTCCAGGAATAACATTCTGACTGATATCTTTCAACGCTGCTCTGTCCGATCTGTCATATGCTGATTTTATACACATGCCCAAATCGGCTTTATCAGCTAATACCGCCGCCAGTTTTTCATAAAACGAAAATAAAAGCTGATATTTTCCTGTTTTTTTTGCACATTCATTCATACATTTCTGTATGTTTTGGTAGTAAGATTTTGTATTGACACCTGATTCTTTCACATGATAATCAAAAATGCCTAACATTGGATCCTGGTATAACAGATATTTTGAAGGATTTTGAGCCTCTTTATTCTCTTTCGTATTTAAGAATAAGGAATCAAAATTGTCAAGTGCCATAAAATCATCAAATTCCCCGCCTGTGCAGTTCCTGAACTCCTGCTTAAGGATTGTTTCGTCATAGTCTCTGTGAAAATCAAGGTGTGCAAAAAGTACAAGTCCCGGAAGCAAAGCATCCACCGGGGTTTCTGCACCATTATCCATCCATGCTGTACAGAGCACCTCTTTTATATTGTATTTTTTACAAGTAGAAAGAGCTGCTTTGGTACACGCATAGGTCTTAGAATAATTGGGGGAAATTCCGTTCCAAATCCAAGATCCTCCTGCAAAAATAACGTTATCCGAAAGCTGCGCATGGATATCCAGCATTTTTTCATAGGTTCTGGTATCAGCATGATAATAGTCCCAATATACTAATCCTAAATCTTTTTTCGGTTTTTCCCATTTGGAGCAGTCCGTGTTTTCGGGCAGATCATAGTATCCGCCTGCAGAATTTGCTGTAATGTACATGTCACTCCATATCATAGGCTTTAATTCTAATTTTCTGCAAATATCTACGACCCTGTTACAATGTTCCCTGATTATTAGTGACCCTTTTTTATATCCATTTTCTTTTAGATAATTTCCAAGTCCCAGCATGACAGCCTCATCCATTCCAAGATGTACCCTGTTGGTAGAAAAATTCTCTTTTACTGAGCTGAGCAGTTTTTCAATAAACTGATAAGTTTCCTCTTTTTCAGGCTGGAGAATGTCCGCAGAATCACGAATCTTATCCATTCCCGGCCACTTCAGCGCATTGTGCAGATGAGCCAGGGTCTGAATACACGGAACAAGCTCTACCCCAAACATGGAAGCGTAAGCATCCAGTTCTTTTATTTCGTCCTTGGTGTATTTTCCGCGATAAGCCCCAAAATAAGGCTGCCCCTCTACTTCATAGGTATCTTCTGTATAAAGCATGAGTACATTCATTCCAAGTTTTGCCAGTGTCTTGATCAGGAATTTCACCTTTTCAACTGTAAATACAGCATTTCTGGAACAATCCAGCATAAGACCGTTTCTTTCAAAACAGACATGCTCTTGATATTGAAATTCATCTTCTTCCATATGATGTATGGCATAATTAAGTGCGCGGTAATAATGAGATATTTCCCGACAGATGATATGAATCTGGTTTTTTCTTTTATTGATCAATATTTCTGGTCTGTCCTGAAATTTAACAAACAATTCTATGTTTTGGTTGAAACCGTCATTTTCAGCCAGCAGTATTTCAGTACCTTTTTTAATAGTATTATATTCTTTCTTATCAGATGAAAAACAATGTTCATAAGTATTCCTCTTTCTTTAGGAATTCTGCTCTTCTTAACAAATCAATCTTTTTTAGCAAAGCATCCCCTGTCAATGTTCTATTTTATTCGTTTGTAAATAATCGGCTCATCATAACCAAAAGTTCTTTTCCCATTTACTTCCATGGACTCTGATACTTCCAATTGATTTTCAGTGAACTTTTCATGCAGAGAAAATTTCAATACGGGAGAAAACATACTTACACTTCCGCCTTCCCATGTATCACCTGATTTTCTGAAAAATGCAGGAGTAAATTTTGCAGAACACTTTAGCTGATCATAGTCGGCACCTTTGAAGATTTTGTAAGTAAAATTCTTTTTATCATATCCTTCCGGTATCTCATAAGAAATAAGTTTTATTGAATTGTTTTCTTCCATAAAAAGAAACAAATGTGAAGAAGAGCGGGTAGTCCCCTGTACAGAATAATAACTCTCTTCAATCATAAATACGCCTTCGAAACCATTTGGGAGATTTGCGATTTTTGAATTACATATTGTATTGATGTGCTTTGCATATGGATACTGTGGATTTGTCTTACTTATTTTCTCAAATTGATCCTTATTATCAAATTTTCCATTCAACAGCGTAACAAAATTTATCAAATTAGCCATGATCTTATGCCTCCATAATCTTTATCATATAGTTTTCATTCACTATACACCTTTCATATAAAAGAGTCCATGTACAAAATAAGGGAATATATAAACAAAATGCATCAGTTAACAAACATCGGCAGAGGGGCATATCATTGTCCAATTGATATGCCCCCTCTTTGTCTGGATTACTGTTCCATTTTATAAATTTACGCATAATATTTCGTACCACACCCTGTTTCTATGGCTGAAATAAGAACGTTACTGTTAATTGTGTTTGTATCTACTTAAGGCACGAATCAGTTTTTCTGACTCCAGTGGTTTTGTAAGATAATCGTCCATTCCAGACTTCAGTGCTTTAGTCTTATCTTCTGTAAAAGCATTGGCGGTCATAGCTATAATCACAACAGCAGATGCATCACTTCTGTTCATTGTACGTATTTCTCTGGTAGCTTCCAGGCCATCCATAACTGGCATCATAATATCCATCAGAATTACATTGATCTCACCAACACCTGATTTTGCAAATGCTTCAACAGCTTCCTTGCCGTTTGAAGCCTTTATAATTTCTGCTCCTGCATTTGTCAGAAGGAATTCTGCAATTTCCATGTTCAATTCATTGTCTTCGGCCAAAAGGATTCTCATGCCTTCAATTGATACATCGTCTTCCTGGCTTTCTGCCTGCTTCATATCAGCAGAAATAAGGAATGGGAGCTGTACCATGAATGTGGTTCCTACATTTTTCTCGCTTTCAAATTTAATCGTACCGCCCATTTTCTCTATTAGTTTTTTTGTAATTGGCATACCAAGACCTGTTCCTCCATAAACAGATCTTGCACCGCCTGTTTCCTGAGTAAATGGTTCAAAAATATGGTTCTGAAATTCTTTACTCATTCCAACTCCGGTATCCTTGCAGTGAAACTCAAACAGTATATGCCTGTCATCCACCTGTGTTTCATAATAGCTAAGCAGTATTACTCCTTTTTCTTTATTGTATTTGACAGCATTACTTATGATATTCATAAGGATTCTTTTTAAACTTTAATCACAGCACTTTTGCATGCTCTGCCAATGTGTTTATTTCCATAAATAAATTTTTCTTTGTACCCATTATATGGTTCCAGTATTGATACGTCAATCCCATTAATGTGCCTTCTCTTCTTCACTCTTTGTGAAAGGAAGAGATTGCTAGCTTTTACCAATCGCTCTGCCACTTCCACATCATGCCTGCTTTGTTCTGGATTACCGAAATGGTGATCATGTGCCAATCTGATATTGTTGACAATGAAGGACAGGAGCCAACTGCATTACTACTTAGCTCCTGTCCTGTTCATCTTGAATATAGAATTAGTAAAAACAAATTATCGGGACATCATACTGAATAAGACTATAAAGCTGTCCGGCATTTTCTGGTGGAAGATTGATACATCCATGAGAACCACCTGTAAGATATCTGTCACCGCCAAAGTACGGCTGCCAGTCTGCATCATGAAAGCCAATTCCTCCATTGAATGGCATCCAGTACGTTACCGGCTGTTCATAAGAATAGGTTCCATTTGCTGTCATTTCACCTCGCAGCACGGACGGACTGCTCTTTGAATTCAGTGTGAATATTCCAGGGGGTGTTTTTCTATCCGGATCGCTTGGCAGTCCGGATACGATTTCTGATTGGAAAATAATATTTCCATTCTGATAATACCACATATACTGCTCTGTAAGATCTACCTCTATATATGTATTTCCGAGATCATTGATCCCGTGTGCATTTGCCTCATAGAATATACCGGTTCCCTGGTTGTCTGGTTCCTGACTGAATTTCCTGCATGAGCTGTGCTACTTCCTTGTCCTGATCAATCTTCCATCCATAGGCTGAGCCATATACATACACTGTCCTTCCGCTTGTGGTCTGAAATTGTCTTTCAGTGCCAACTGTATCATGATCTGCTGCAAGCTGTGCCACATAATCCACTACATGCTGCCGGAAGGCTTCATCATTCTGGAGCAGCTGCCCTTTCTCGTCAAACTGCAGCCAGTTTTTGATGGTATTCCCATCGAGTGTTACCGTTTCGTCTCCAAATGTATATGTGATATTTGCTTTTGTCAGGTTCTTATATGTATTTACCATATTCTGAAGTTCTGAACTTTCTTTCGTTACATCTGCTTTCTTATAAGCCTTTGGATCACTCTCTAAGTCTACCTCTGCCGCCTCATTATCGATTGCTCCGCTGATCATCTGATAAGCTTCTTTGGTGTTTAATTCATTTCCTTCCGTTTCCGGCACAATAGTGAATTCTGAGTTAACAAAACTTACATACGCATTTTCCGGTGCTATCTGATTCTCTTTTTTCGCACAATTTAATGAATTTACCTGCTCTTCCAGTTTCTCCCGGCTGAAAAAAGTCTCTTCTTGAACCATATAGTTTTTTGTTTCAAAAAGACTGCCGATCCATTCCCATGATTTCTGAGTTTTCAGCAGCTGGAGAACCGCACCGCTGGATACGTATTTATAATCAATGTCTTTTCCTGTAATGGCCTGCGGGTCCTGCATTCTTGCCCTTACCTGAATAGTATAGTTATCCTTTTTCCCAGCAATCTCCTGCTCAACCTCATATGCTGTCTTATTTGAACTGTCAATCCCATTGATGGTCGTCCCATAAAAGAAGTGATATGAGTAATAATAAGATATACCTGCATACATACAACAGCCTATAACAAAAATCATCAATATAATCAATATTACAATTTTCTTAATTTTATTTTTCTTCTTTTCTGAAAATATAATAGATCTGAATTCCGATTTATCCATCGGCACATACACAACTGAACCTGGTCTTGCCGATTTTGTGGTTCTCATTGACTGCCCTATCACTTCTTTTTGTCTCATATCCTACTTATCTTTCTTTGAATCACTTAGTTTTTTGCACTGTCTCACTGTCATTATCAAAATGTAATGTCTTATGATATTTCGCATTCTCCTCTAAAAGTTTTTTCCATTTCTGTCCATCCTCTTTTGTCGGATTATTAAAATTCTGCTGCCCCTTCAGTTCATCCATATACTGGATATAATCCAGGAAATAAATATCTACTGTCGAAATATCCCTGTCCTGAATTGCGAAGTTATTACAGTTTCCAGTAGACTCATTATATGGAAGTGTGTTTCCGTTGGCATCAAGAGCTACCATGAAGCAGTCACTGTTGGATCCTTCCTTATAAAGTTCATTTACCGTCAGTTCATACGGAGAACGAATTACGGATTTGAGTCCGATACCAGCATCGTTTGTATCATTCAGTTCCAATACTTCTGTCCGGGAATCATCTACTGTAACCGGGATATCGAAACTCCAGTCACCTTCATATTTGTAGTAGCCGGCATCCCTTCCATAGTTTTCATCATCCGCTTCTGACCACTCATAGTCTGCTTCCAGCCCTCTTACCTTCGAGATATCCAGATGCAGATTAAAAGTATCCGGAATCTCAATATCTTTAATATATTTCTGATATGCTCCACCACGCTCAGATACTTTATTGATAAACTCTTCCAGCAGTGCATAACCTTCATCCGTCTGATCATCTAAGTCCGCCTGAGTTATTCCCATCTCATCCATTACCTGCTGTGTCATTTCATTGTATTTCTCATTATATTCCGTATAGTCTTTTGCCGCCTGAGCAAGATCATAACGGAAAATGCATGCATAGGTGTTGTCATCCAGAAACTGTCCTTCCACCTGACCGTCGATCACCGGACTAGCTTCTGAATCAAAGTCCACACCGCCAGTCATATCCAGATCAATGACCGGTGTTCCACTTTCCGCCCTGGTTGACGTTTCTGGAAATGGCTTATCACTCTTAAACTGCATAGTTATATAGACTGCCTGGCTGTTGGCATATACCTCAGAACATGTAATTGTCAGCCCATCTGCTGTTTTAATGTAAGCATTCTCACTAGTGGCATTACCTGTCTTGTCCCCATCTGCTTCACTGCCATCTGCCGTTGTTCCATCAACGGATTCCAAGGTTGTTGCATAATCCGAAAAATCACCAAAGAAACTTACATTATCCTGCAAGATTTCAAAAAGCCCTCCTACAACCGGAATATTCTTTGCCATTACTGGATTGGTTGCACAGAATATAAATCCGACTGCCAGTACCGCTGCCATACCTCCTGCTACCCTGCCTCCAATTTTCATCCAGTGATATGGATCCTTTGGTGCTTTTTTCTGTAACACAGCATTATTTTCAATCAATCGATATGCCTGATTGATACGTTCATGCACGATTGCCGGCATTTCTGTATCCTTTTGAAGTTTTTCCTGGAAGTCTTTCTCATTATTATTTAAAGTCATCATTAAACACGTCCCTCCTTAACCTTATATCCATACATCTCTGCAATCTGTTTTCTACCACGATGAAGACGAGATTTCACAGTGCTTTCCTTCATATCCAGAGCGTCACTGATCTCCCGGACACTAAATCCTTCCATATAGTACAAAAGAACAACCAAACGATATTTGCTATCCAATGTTTCTAATACTTGTGCCCATTCCATTGCCGCATATTCTTCTTCGTGAAAAGGTGTTTCCGGCATCTGATCCGTATAAGTAACCAGCTTTTTCTTCTGTATCATGTCCTTACACTTGTTGATCAAGATTCGAATCATCCAAGTTTTAAAATATCTGTTCTGTTTCAGACTTTTCAGATTTTCATAACAGGAAAGAATCGTATCCTGTATTGCATCCGCAACATCTTCATCATTTTTCAGATATGCTGCCGCAATCTTATACATACTCTGTACATTCTCATCCATAAGTCGGCAGAAAGCATCTTTGTCGCCTTTCTTCGCTTTTCGTATCAAAACCTCATTCATTGTAGTTCCGGCTCTCCTATCTCAGACTAGTCATCCGTAGTATACTATAGAAGCTTCATTTATGTGCTTCTACTTATTAGACGTGCGAATCCCTAAAAAGGTTGCAAATATTTTTAAAAAAATTATCCCAGATAAAAACACCCCCGAAATCGTTCAAATTTTATGATCATCAGTTCCTATTAGGGTATAAAAACAGCCGTACCATGTGCGTTTTACATGATACGGCTGTCAATAATTCTCATACCCTCAGGATAGATTAATTGAATCGCCAACTAAGACTCTCCATTTTTATTTATGTAATAAAGTTTGATCCAGCATGTTTTTAATTTCATCCGGAAGACTGTCTATCATTGCATTTTCATCCAAAAACAGTAAAGTTGTATATTTTTTCGCATCATTCGGTGCTGAGAAAATATGAGTTACTGTATATGCTGTTGTACTTTTAGAAAAACAATCTTCATCTCGCAGTGATTCTACTACAAAGCAATCGCCTTTTTGCTGTCCCTGATCATCATACTCTTTATTTAAGCATAGAGTAAAATTAAGATCTGTTGTGCCAAACTTATAAGTTCTCGTATCTGTAACAATCTCTTCCAACATAAAGCCTTCTGAGCCAGCCAGCATTGCAATCTGTCCGATATGCTTAATTTTACGCTTACACAATGAAAAAGGGTGCTGCGGTGTAAAAAATATCTGCGAAGCCTGAAGCAGTTTTTTTGCTGCATAACTATAAAACTTTTTTGCGGAAAGGTTTGTGGCCACACCTGTTAAGTGCCTGAAATTGGCAGCTTTATAAAGCACCTCAATATATCTGCCTTCAAATACATATAGAAATCTTTTACCTACTAAATGCTTCCTATACAGATCGGCAGCTATTTTAATCTCCTGTACGATTTTCTCTCTATCCTGTTGTTTTCCCATCTATCTTTTCCCAATCATCACTATAATATAAAAACAGCACCGGACAACTTTTTGTTATCCAGTGCCCATAATCTTAAAAAGCGGTTTTATGCTGGCTGTCAGCCGCGACATCCTTCCGAACGTCTAAAATGTCGCCGGTATCATTAAGTCCCCGGCGCGGACTCACCGTATCTCCCTGGTGTGGGCGTAATACCCTTCCGAGTATCAAATAGTCCCAGTAATTACCCTGCCCGGGCACAGTACAGCTTTTACGTGCCGCTACACGAAACCTTTTGGTTTAACTATATTATATGCGATACCCTAAGAAATATCAATAGTTTCTGGCAAAATCGATTGGCTGTATTTTATTGTACCCCATTACTTACCACTGTCTATGATTTCCAGGCCCTCAGGACAGATCAATCAAAAATCATATTCTCTGTCCCATCAGGTTTTAAAAATACTGTTTTCGAAATTCCATTGCATTCCAGCGTTACTTTCTGCTCACGGGAAGAACAGAGGCGAACCCTGTGTATCCTGCCCTCTCTCCATTCAAAATCAACTGTGATGTCACCCTGTGCCTTCATTCCCCGGACTTTTCCGTCTTTCCACTCATCCGGAAGTGCCGGAAGCAACAGGAAATGCCCTTTCCTGCTCTGGATAAGCATCTCTGCAACTGCAGCTGCAAAGCCAAAATTCCCATCGATCTGGAACGGAGGGTGTGCACACAACATGTTGGGATAAATGCCGCCTCTCACACAGGAGATATTTTCCTCCCTGGTATAACGGAGCTGGTTTGATCGAGTAGGAGACGGCTTTTGCCGCCGACCTCTCACACCACCGGACATGCGGTTCCGCATCCGGCGGTTCAGTTAACTTGACATCTCGCTTTACAAAGATATTCCTCGGCTGAGAGTAAACCAAATTTCTTCAAACGTGCATTTGACATCGCATAACAAACAGTTTTTGTACGGCACACTCGGGCATATCCATGAAATTCCGCCGCACACCTTGCATTCTTTTTACTAATACCCAGTTTTACCAAATTTTTATATCTGGTTTTTGGATTTTTCCAGTGTTTCCATATGCACATCCTGAATCTATACCTGATTACTGTATCAAGTTTTCGGCTTACTGTAAGAATTGAGCCAATTTTAAAGTAATTAATCCATCCTCTTACTACCTCTGCTATCTTTTTCGCTTTGTATGAATTACTCACGCTCCACTTGCGGCTCGTAAGTTTCCTGACTTTCTTCTTTACTTTATCCAATGACTTTTTCGGAACTTTCATCCTATATTTCTTTTCCTAAAATTGATAATAAAAAGCAAATCCCAGATATTTTGCTTTTGTCGTACTATCATTATACTTTTTTATTATAAAAAAATACATAAACAACATTCGCCAAAACATGCACAAAATGTTATACTTTTACATAATAGCCAACTATTTTTTAACAATATTTTGTAGAATCGTAAAATTGCATAATTCATATTGTTGTATTTTGTGCAATATGACAAGGAAGACATTACTTGTATACATTATCAGCATACTATCACAAATCCAGGGTTGATTTTATGGATAAAAAACATCCCCTGTTTATTGGAAGCTGCGGTACTTATCATCTATACACCGTAGAAAAGCTTCCTACCCACCGCCCGAAAGACCGGCTTGATTATCAGCTTCTTTACATCGCATCCGGACGGGCACATTTTATTTTGATGGAAAACCTACTGTTGTAGAAGCCGGCAATATGGTACTCTACCGTCCACGTGAGGAACAACGCTATTATTATGGAGCGGATCAGACCGAAGTTTACTGGGTTCACTTTACTGGAAATAATGTAAAGAACTTTCTAAGAAGATATGGGATTGCCGACGATACCCGCATTATTTATACCGGTATCTCCATTGAGTACAAAAATCTATTTATGTCTATGATCGAGGAACTGAATCTGCAGCGAATTGATTACGAGGAGATGCTGATAAATTATTTCATGATTCTCCTGATCAGCCTCCATAGAATAGCACTGCAAAAGCCACGTAAAAAGAACCTTCAGAACATGAACGATATGGAACAGGCTACACAGTACTTTCGGATGCATTATAATAAACCTATAAGTATTGAGGACTATGCTGTTTCCCACAATATGAGTACCAGCTGGTTCATCCAGAACTTCCGTCAGTATGCCAATACTACACCTGCTCAATACGTGCAGTCTCTGAGGCTTACCAATGCAAAAATGCTTCTGGAAACGACCAATTATAATATCACAGAAATAGCAAACCTGGTCGGGTACGAGAATCCATTATATTTCAGCCGCTTTTTCCGAAAACAGTGTGGCATTTCCCCTTCACAGTTCCGCAAACAGCTGGTGCCGAATGCAGAAAGCTGTCCAAAATAAAACCAATCAAAAACGCTGGGAGCAATTCTCAGCGTTTTTGATTGGTTTTATTTAACATAATATTATGATACTTTTTTTACCTTAGAATTAATGGACATAAAGCCTGTTTCAGGATGTCGCGGATAAATATTCTTATACCTGTAAGTACTCAGCACGATCCCCATGAGTCCATAAGAAATTATGATACAGCTTCCTCCGGCTGAAAAAAACGGAAGAAATGTTATTGATTGCGGAAATACGCCAAGATTCTCAAGGACATTTATCAAAAACTGATGAGAAATACATTCCGCACCCGCATCCCATCATCATGCCCAGTCTGAATTTTTCTGTACGTAATGCAGTGTTGAAAGACTGCAAAAATCAGAAACCGCAAGAACACAGCACAAAAGATATAGCTGCAATTATTCCATATACAGATGACAGATAGGTCAGAATGTAATCCGCATTAAATGCTGGCACGGATTCCCGTTACATCTGATTTGCTTTTCCCGATCAGCTTATTT
>ENA-OQCE01000378-OQCE01000378.1-human-gut-metagenome-genome-assembly--contig:-NODE-378-length-21831-cov-2.989956_pt1 | contig 21831 bp, 28 predicted proteins | sample MGYA00242495_ERZ504572 | MGnify/ENA primary metagenome ERZ504572 (study PRJEB26092, sample SAMD00036228) | human gut metagenome | host: Homo sapiens | study: EMG produced TPA metagenomics assembly of...
AGCGCTTTCGTAATAGGATCTTGTACATTAACACACGCAACGAAAAAGGACACGCACTGTATTCAGTGCATGTCCTCTCCAGGAGTGCATAGACACTTTAGCACCCCAAAATTTGACAAAGAACCTAAAAAAACGGTGCTTACGGCACCGTTTTTTCATTCCAGCCCTTTCTGGTCTTTCATATAATTGACAAAATCCTCAAATTCCAGGGTCTTGTGGTTGAGCAGCTCGTCAATCCGCATCCGAAGAATGGGCTGCGTTGTCAGTTCCCGCGCCTGACAAGCGCCATTTGCAATTTCCCGTTCCACTTCTTATCGGGCCAAGCCTCAAGGACCTCCACAGCCACGCTGCGGGCTCCTTCGTGGAGGGAGCTCAAGCACTCGGCAATAATGTCCCCGCCCCAAGGGGGAACACTCATAAGCCTCGCAGAAGAGGAATGACAAGCCGTTCATCCTGAAGATATGCATCCAGATGAAGCATAGCAAAATCCGTGACCTTTTCAAGACGTGCCTTGCTGCCCGACTGGAGCAAATAGGGATAAAGGAGGGTTCGCATGGGATCTTTCTTAAGCAGGTTCATACCTGGGTATGGATGTCTATGCCCAGGATATCTGCCAGCTGCAGAGGCAGGATATTGACGGATCCATCTTTTGAGAGGATTTCCTTGGGAAGGATCTTCTTCCAGTCCCGTCCCATAACAACACCGTCCAAGGTCCCCACATAAAGATGGCACTGATTCATGCTGAGATAATCCCAATTTTCATGATCGATCATTTCCTGCAGTTCTTCCCGAAGGCTCATGAGACCTGCCACTTGTTCGAGGGTCGTCTGATGCTGCCTAGCGTGTTCAAGAAGCCGTTCCAGAACGTGGCTATAGGAAAGAGGCGGCAGTTCGAGGACCTTATCCACCCCGCCTTCCACTGGCTGTGCTTCAAAATTGACTAAAAAATCGAGATAATCAACCATGGTGTGAAGCACGGCATCAAAGGTTTCATCATCCATCCGTTCTTTTTCAAGCATTTCGAGAAAATTGCTTTTCTCGATGACAAGAAGAGCCACTGCAGGATAATCAACCGTGAGATCACAGCCATGGAGGAGAAGCCAATGTTTTTCTTCCGGCGTAATAAAATCATAGGTCGACATAGCACAGACCCGACCCCAGCCCCGCGTATGGGTCAAGATCTCCCACAGGTCCTCATTTTCAAGGAGATGCCCCAGTTCCAGGGCATAGACACAAAGCTTGTCAGTTCCTCACAGCGGGCAAGAAGCATGAGATCCTTGTGGAGGCGTTCCACTTCGTTCAGGTTCTCCTCGTTCAAGAGATGAAGACCGGTCACGGTAATGGCAAGTTTCAGGACCTCCGGGGCAAAGGCATGATAGAGCCAGCGATGGCAAAGGTTCCAAAGGGCGTCAGGGATTTCCTGCGTGGACAACAGGTCGACAAGGTAATCATTATAGATAATAAATGGAACGCTCGAGATGGAAGCATAGAGCTCCTTTTCAGCCTTGGAGTCGGGATTTTTCGCATACGCCGCAAGGCTCCGGCGATAACAGAGCCACCTCTTCCTGAGGTCGGTCGGGCATGCTGGCCATGTAAGAGTCGCTTGTTCCCGGTTCCCGAAACAGGACCGCATACGTGTCGACAAAATTTTGATCTTCAATGAGGTCGGGATCAAAATACCCTTCCTGATCAAGGTGATCTTTTATGATTTGGTAGAGACTGCTCTCTTCCTTCCAAAATTCCATAGTGTTCCCTTCTTTTAATCGGAGGATTCCCTCGGCTTTCCGTAGGGTAGTTCGCTTATTATATCACACTTGTCCCCGTTTGTCAGAAGGCGTCGTTTCAGAAAAAAAGCCCCGTCCCTTGCAGGGCAGGGCCAGCTTATTTTTTCACGCCCCTTCTTGGGGGCTGTTGGGAACTTGTTCGGCTGCAGCAGAGGCTGGGTCCGTTCCTTTCAGGATGGCCATGAATTCATCGCCCGTAATGGTTTCCTTCTTCAAAAGATACTGGGCAAGTTCATCCAGCTTCTGTCTATGGGTCTCAAGGATAGTCCGGGCCTTCTGGTGGGCTCCTTGACAACTGAAAAGACAGCTTCATCAATGCGGGCGGCCGTTTCCGGCGCGCAGGCAAGGGAGGTATCACCACTCAGGTAGGCATTATTCACGGTTTCAAGGGCGACCATATCAAAGTCGCTGGTCATGCCAAACCGGGTAATCATGGCCCGAGCAAGTTTTGTTGCCTGTTCAATATCATTGGACGCACCGCTCGTGACCTTGTTGAAGACAACTTCTTCAGCAGATCGTCCCCCTGTCAAGGTAACAATCTTGTTGAAGAGTTCCTCTTTCGTCATAAGGACCTTTTCCTCTGTGTCAACCTGCATAGTATACCCCAAGGCACCGCTCGTCCGGGGAATAATGGTGATCTTATGGACCGGTGCCGATGCGGTCTGACTTGCAGCCACAAGGGCATGGCCAATTTCATGATAGGCAATGAGCTGCTTTTCCTTCTCTGAAATCACGGCACCCTTTCTCTGGGCCCCGGCAATGACCACTTCCACAGATTCTTCAAGATCCTCTTGGATGACTTCCGTACGGCCCATACGAACGGCGCGAAGGGCAGCTTCGTTGACGATATTGGCAAGTTCCGCACCGGAAGCACCGCTTGTAGCAAGGGCAACCGTATGATAATCCACATTAGGGGAAATCCGCACATCATGGGAATGAACCTTCAAAATGGCTTCCCTTCCCTTAAGGTCCGGCAGTTCCACGGGCACACGGCGGTCAAAACGGCCCGGCCGCAGGAGGGCCTTATCAAGGACTTCCGGACGGTTGGTCGCGGCAAGGATAATGACGCCCTTGCTGCCGTCAAAACCGTCCATTTCAGAAAGGAGCTGGTTCAGGGTCTGTTCCCGTTCGTCGTTGCTGCCAAAGGCGCCATTATCACGCTTTTTGCCAATGGCATCGATTTCATCGATAAAGACAATGCACGGAGCCTTTTCCTGAGCTTGTTTAAAGAGGTCGCGGACACGAGCTGCCCCCATACCAACGAACATCTCAATGAATTCTGAACCGGAAATAGAGAAGAAGGGAACCTTGGCCTCGCCGGCAACAGCCTTGGCAAGAAGAGTCTTACCCGTACCGGGAGGGCCTACAAGAAGCACGCCCTTCGGCATGGTTGCCCCAATGGCCTGGTAGCGGGATGGGTCATGCAGGAAGGACACGATTTCCTGAAGGCTTCCTTCGCCTCGTCTTGACCCGCTACATCCTTGAACGTCTTTCCCGTCTGGGCTTCAATATAGACCTTGGCATTGCTCTTACCAAAGCTCATCATATTGCCGCCGCCCAGTTTAGGGCCCAAAAACCGCATGATCAGCTGACCAATGACCATAAAGAGCAGGAAGGGGAAAATCCAGTTGTTGAAAAATTTGGTCAACGGCGAATCCTCCCGAGGGATAACCTGGGAAAACTCCACATTAGCCTTGACCAAACGATTGACAAGTTCTGGATCCTCAACGCGGCCCGTGACAAAGATTTCATCTTTACCATCCTTGTTGCACAGAAGGGCGATGCGGTTCTGATTGATTTCTACTTTGGAAGCCTTGCCTTCATCAACCATCTTCAGGAAGTTGGTATAAGTAACTTCCTGGACGCGAGGTTTAAAGAACATGGGCGTAATGATCGTATTGATGACGAGAATGATGAGGATGGCCGCAAGGTAATAATAAAAGACACGTTTGGAATGATCTTGATGAGGAGAATCATTCATAGTGATCACCTTCTTATTCTAAAAAAATAATATCATGGATTAAGACGTATTATATCATATGAATCCGCACTTGTATACCCCATAAGGGTACTTTGCAGTTCACCGCGTAAGTATGACTCCTGGAAGGCAAGCAGCAAGACATTTTTCTGCGGGTCCACAAAGGGGCAAGGTCCCGAGGGTCCCTTCATCGACCACACATAAGAGGGATCGGGCAAGCTGCAGGGAATCGTTCCTAAGTAGACCGTCATCTGCCAAATTTGATGGGTAAAGACATGACGATGGGTCCAGATGATCTTTCCTTCAACTGTTCCAAGCATCCGTTCCGCTTCCTTTCGGCTTTCCTTTTCCGTCTTGCCGAGGAAGGTCGGAAGCTCCCATAAGGAAGCAAGGAGACCTGTTTCCGGTCTTTTATGAAGAAGCAGGGCTCCTTGCTTACGGATGAAAAGACTTGTCACTTCATAAATGGTCGGTGCCTTTTTCTTTTTGCGGACTGGCAGCTCGCTGGTCCGATTTTCCAGGAATGCGGTACAGAAATCTTTAAGAGGACAAGATCCGCAGCGCGGGACGTGGGGAATACAAATCGTGGCACCAAGGTCCATCAATGCTTCATTGAAGTCTCCCGGCCGGTCTTGAGGAATGACGGTTTGAGCGATTCGTCCTATGATTCGTTTGCCCTTAAGGGAAAGGATATCATCCGAGATCCCAAAAAGACGGGCCATTACCCGCAACAGGTTGCCATCCACGGCGGGGACAGCGTGTCCAAAGGCCATGGATAAAATGGCACCTGCCGTATAGTCACCGATGCCGGGCAGGGCACGCACCGCCTCCAGCGTATCGGGAAAAATTCCATGATATTGGAGGACGATTTCCCTTGCCGCTTTATGGAGGTTTCTAGCCCTAGAATAATAGCCCAGGCCCTGCCATAATTTGAGGACCTCCTCTTCAGACGCCTGCGCCAAAGCGCTTACGGTAGGAAAAGCGGCCATCCAGCGAACATAATAATCCTTTACGGTTTCCGTCCGCGTCTGTTGGAGCATGATTTCCGAGACCCACACATGGTAGGGATCACGAGGATGATTGGCTCGCCAAGGAAGGTCTCGTTTGGTCTCATCGAACCAATGCAAAAGGGCGGGAACCCACTCATTTTCGACTGTCAAGATGAACCTCCCGGAAAACGGCATCAAGGACCGTGCTGCCATCTTCAGCAAAAGCAATGGTGCCCCGAACCTGTTTATTCTGAAGAATCAAGGAATCCACGTTTTATCCGCTTCCCACATGTCCTCATAAGGCAGGTCTTCCAAGGAAAACCAGCGAGGTTCCATTTCGTCGCTGGCTTCAATAGTACCGGTAAATTTCTTGAGTACATAGACCATGCCCCCATGGGACCAATTCCCATCAGACGGCTGATCAAAATATAGGTCTGCCACGAGGATCAGGTCCTTTTCCTCGGCAAAAAGACCGCATTCCTCAAATAGTTCCCGCAGGGCACATTCCCGCATGGATTCGCCGATTTCCATCTTGCCGCCAAAGCCGTTCCATTTACCATAGCCCATACCCCGTTTCTTGCGGCCCAAGAGGATCCTGCCCTGTCCATCCAGGGGGAAAACCAAGGAAGTATCACGCATATTTGCTGCCCCCTTCACCTTTGAATAATTATCGAATGGAATGATTTTTCGCTTTCTTCTATCATACCACAGTTTAGGTGCCTTTGCCGGTTCCGCCTTCATTTTACGTAAAATTTTTCCCAGTATAAAACCTCATTACCTTATTATTTTTAGGTTTTTATTTTTGTACTATTCATATTATTAAGTTTTTGGTAAAATAAGGTTGGAACTGATACAAAACTTACGGAAAGGAGGTTCTTGAGACAGAGGGGAATTGTCTCATCACTTGGAACAACGTGCCTATCATGCTCATATCATCATCCAGATTCACATTTCAGAACAAGGAAATCCTCTTATGGACCCTTGTTCCACATGTACCCAAGGAGAGAAAAAATGTCTGAAAAAGAAAAAATGAACACACAGAACAAGAAAGAGATCAGCGGCTTTTTAAAAGGAGTTGAAATCATCGGCAATAAATTGCCCCATCCTGCCATGCTCTTTCTGCTTTTAGCGGTCATCGTCGTCATCATATCCCATTTTGTTGCTGCCCAAGCGTCTCCGTCACCTATTTTGACGCCCGTGCCAAGGCCGAAGTCACCAAAAAAGCCGTGTCCCTGCTCACCCCGGATGGCCTGCGCTACATGTTCAACTCTGCAACCAAGAACTTTACCGGATTTGCCCCTTTGGAACAGTCCTTGTAGCCATGCTCGGTGTCGGTGTTGCTGAATGGACGGGACTCTTCAATACATCCCTGAAAAAGCTTCTCATGAACGCTAACCCGAAGTTCCTCACCCCCATTGTGCTTTTTGCCGGATCATGTCCAACATTGCCTCTGATGCAGGTTATATCATCGTTATTCCCATTGGCGCCTTGATCTTTGCCATGGCCGGACGGCATCCGCTGGCAGGATGGCAGCCGCTTTTGCCGGCGTATCGGGCGGCTTTTCTGCAAACCTTCTCATCGGCACGACGGATCCCCTCCTGACCGGCATTACCAACCAAGCCTCAAGGCAGCGGGAATTGATATGACCCTTGACCCAACCTGCAACTGGTACTTTCTGGCTGCTTCGACTTTCGTCCTGACCCTTATAGGAACCATCGTGACGGATAAGATTGTCGAACCGAACCTGGGCACCTACACCGGTAAATACAGACCGGACAACGCCCCTGTCACAGACCTTGAAAACAAAGCTCTCCGCAATGCCACCATCGCTCTTATCATTTACGTCCTGATTATGGGACTCCTGATGTTCCCAGCCAATGCCCTTTTCCGCAGTCCTGAACCAGATGGGGTCCTGACCCTCAAAGCCTTCCTTCATGACGGACTCATTCCAGCCATCCTGCTTCTCTTCCTCATCCCGGGCGCTGCCTACGGCTGGACGACGGGCAAACTCCGCACCTCACATGACCTTGTTGCCGCTATGACGGAAGCCATGAAATCCATGGGCGGATACATGGTTCTTGCTTTCTTCGCCTCCCAGTTCATTGCCTACTTCGGGAAAACCAACCTGGGCCTCATTGTTTCCTTCAAAGGTGCCGATGCGCTTGAAGCAGCAGGCCTTACAGGGCTCCCACTCATTATTCTCTTCATTTTCCTGTCCGCCTTCCTTAACCTCTTTATGGGGTCTGCATCGGCAAAATGGGCCATCATGGCCCCCATCTTCGTTCCCATGATGTATCGGCTCGGTCTTTCCCCTGCCCTGACACAGGTTGCCTACCGCATTGGGGACTCTTCCACCAATATCATTACTCCCCTCATGTCCTATTTTGCCATGATTGTCGTCTTCATGAATAAATATGAAGAAGATGCCGGACTTGGGACCCTCACTTCCATGATGCTGCCTTATTCCATGAGCTTTCTCTGCTTCTGGACATCATGATGGCTCTTTGGATGATGCAGGCCTGCCAGTTGGGCCGGGGGGCCGGTCTGTTCCTCTAAGCACGGTTTATTCCCTGATCCTGTCTCATCTTGTTTCAAAACCATCGAATACCCGATAGGGTCCCTGCCTCTGCTGGGAGAAAAGGGACGAAAGAAACGCAAAAAACCGCTGTGGCTTATGCTGCAGCGGTTTTTCGTATTTTTCCAAAAGACAATCAGCGCGTCTTCTAAACAGCCAAAGAAAAACAGATGCATGGATATTCCCCCAGCCTTTACCCTCACTTTGTTTTATCGGCGCTGTATATTCCTTGTCGCCAGTTGATCCACCGTCCCCATTTAATGGGCAAAGGGGCAGACCGAAGGCCATCACATTCCATTTTCAAGGCATAATCAACAGGAAATCAAGAACAAGGGGCCGGACAGGGCCCCTTCATCTAGGACCTATGAGAACAAAAGGCGAAAACAAGGGCCTTTTCTCAGACCCATACAGATTACGACCGTCTTTTCTCAAAGAAGGCTGTCAATGAGCGCTTTAACAAAAGCATAACGCGGCATGATGCTGCTGATCTTTCCATATTCATCCACGGAATGCGCCTTGCCGCCAATGGGTCCCAATCCGTCGATCGTGGAAATTCCAAGGGCAGCGGTAAGGTTGCCGTCACTGCCTCCGCCGGATTGGTCCAACCAAAAGAGAGGCCTACCTTTTTTGCGGCTTCTTCCGCTTTCCGGCAGAGGGCCTCTGTTTTTTCCGAAGGGTTCATGGGCGGTCGTTTCATTCCCCCCTCGACCATAACTTTGACGCGGTCATCAAAAGGCGTCTTGGCCCAGGCACGAAGCGCTTCATCGATGCGATGCCCTTCTGCCTCATCCTTGACGCGTGCGTCAATGACGCATTCGCAGTGGTCCGCGACCACGTTAGCAGCGGTTCCTCCCATAATGGTGCCAATATTGACGGTTGTTCCTTTTGGGGATTGGCAAGGCCAACAATCTGCTGGCCCCAGCGCATACATTCATGAACAGCGCTGGCCCCTTGATCGGGATTGACGCCGGCATGGGCTGCAATCCCCTCAAAGATAAGTCGGTACTTGCTGATGCCTTCCGTTCCTTGACAAGATCCCCATTGGGGCGCGCTGACTCCATGATGAGAACGGCCTTCGCCTTTCTGGCTTCCCCTTCAATGACAGGACGGGAATAAACAGAGCTGATTTCTTCATCCGGCGTGAAAAGAAGGAGGACATGGCCGGAGCTTTTCTCTCGGGCCAGGTCTTCTGCCAAATGGACCATGAAGAGGTCGCCGCATTTCATGTCCGAAGCACCAGGTCCTTTAAAATCATCCCCCTCCGTGGAAAAAGGCCGCTCCACGGCAGTGCCCGCCGGAAAGACCGTGTCCATATGACCTAATAAGAGCACATCATAGGTCTTGCCTTTGCCCCATTCCGCACGCAAGATAGGCCCCACTTCCTTACCGACAGAAATCAGTTTGGTCCGCCAAGCTGCCGCATCCAGACGTTTTTTGATCCACGCCGCTACCTTACCCGTACCAACCGCATCCCGACTGAACGATTCCAAGGCTACAAGTTCCTTGAGTTCTTCTAAAAAGATAGTTTCATTCATGAGCTACCCTCCTGTGGAAATTAAAAAGACAAAGACTTGAAAAGGGAGCCCAGCCGCAGCGGGGTTCCCCTTCAAGTTAATTTTTTTTCTGCAAGGTTGCCGCAAGGGAGTCCTTAAGTGCCGCCAGATAAGTTTCCTGCTTGGCATAGCTTTTTTCTGCCTCGGTCAGGGTGTCCATGCAAAGCAGATCTTATCACCCGGCTCATCTGAGCAAGACGCGGCAAATCCACCAAGGCCACCTGACCAATCTTGGCATAGCGCCTGTCGTCTGCCGATCCGCCATAAGGATGATGGGATTGCCGTCAGCCGGAACCTGAATGGCACCAAAGGTGACCGGTTCAGAAATAAGGTCCCGTTTTTCCCTAAAGGTGAGCTTCACACCTTCGAGGCGATATCCCATGCGGTCTGCCTGCATCGTAATGGTATAGGGTTCCGTCACAAAGGTGCGCTGGCTTTCCTCTGTGAACCAATCGTATTGGAGCCCTTCCATGATGCGGATGGGGCCTTTAGCAAAGACAAAGCTGCCATCAATGGACCAGGGAACCGTGACAAAGGAATCTCCTTCCTTGGCGCTGCGTTCCATTCTTCCCACAAACGCTGCTTGATGAGGACCAATGGTTCCGATAGGAAGTTCATCCCCTTTATCGATGGGACGGCCCTTGACTCCGCCGATTTTAGCCCGCAGATAGGTACTCTTGCTTTCCATGACCTGAGGCACGTCAAACCCGCCTGCAACGGAGAGGTAGGCCCGGCTGCCGGTCTGGGCAAAGCCAAAGGTCAGGATGGCCTCCTTACGGACATAGATAGGACGATAACGGGGCACAGGCTTACCGCCCAAGGTCGCTTTCATATCGGCACCGGTCAGGGCAAAAACCAGCCTGCCGGCAGTACCAGAACAGGCCCGCTCATGGTCATTTCCAAAGCCCCTTCACCAGGATCGTTCTGGACGAGCAGATTGGAAAGGCGCAAGGATACATCATCCATGGCCCCACTGACAAGAACACCAAATTTTTGATAGCCGTAGCGTCCCAGGTCCTGGAGGGTCGTCAGGGGTCCGCCTTTTTTAACGAGGATTCTCATTGTGGCCGGCCTCCTTCCTCTTTCTCCTTAAGTTCCTTATATTCTTCCGGCGTAATGGAATAAAACTCAATGCGGTCCCCCGCTTCAAGCATGCTCGGATGAGCCAAGTCGTAGGGACGGAAGAGATCCAACGGGGTACGACCAATGAGCTGCCAACCGCCCGGCGTTTCAAAGGGATACGCCCCCGTCTGGGAGCCCGCAATCCCTACGGAGCCAGCAGGGATGACAAGACGCGGTGTATCCCGCCGTGGTGTTGCAATTTCTGGGGGCAAGCCGCTACATAAGGAAAGCCCGGAGCAAAGCCAATCATATAGACGAGGTAATCCCCACTGGTGTGGATGGAAACCACTTCTTCCGGCGTCATCTTATGGTACTCGGCTACATATTCCAGGTCAGGCCATATTCACCACCGTAGCAGACAGGAACGCGGACCTTTTCCCGCACCGATGCTTCGCCAAAGCGCAGATCCTTCAAAAGCGCCTCCACACAAGCCTTGGCTTCGCGGTAACCCTTGGAAAGGCGGCTGTCTTCGGCAAGATGACTTGTGCGCGATAGAATCAAGGGATCATAAAAGACCGTGACTCCCGTATAGGATGCTTCCACTTCCCGAAGTCCCGGAAAGGGATGATCCTTTAAGGCCTCTACAAGGGCACTGGCGCAGCGCAGGATCTCAGGATGGATGCATCGCCAAAACTGACCATGAACGCGGCCTCCCCAATAGGTTGGAAACGGGGATGACAAACAAGTTCTTTCGCATCGTATTCCATGAAGTTTCCTCCTTAGCCCAACAATTTTGGCAGCATCTTCATGACGGTCTGTCCTGCCATGTAGAGCATGACCAGGAAAACGCCCCAACCAGCATAGAACAGGAATGAAGAATGCTGGTAGCTTCCCACAATGGATTTTTTTCGGGCCGCAAGGAGCAGGGCGCCCAGCACAATTGGAAGGATCAGTCCATTGAGTGCGCCAACCACAACAAGGACCGTGACCGGGCGACCAATAAACGAGAAGATGAAGGACGAAAAAATGATAAAAGCAATGATGAGATAACGATGGTATTTTTCAAGGACAGGGCTGAAGGTCCGAATAAAGGACACAGACGTATAGGCGCAGCCTACAACGGACGTAATGGCCGCTGACCACATGACAATCCCAAAGATCTTGTAGCCCACATCTCCCACTGCCAGCTGGAATACAGAAGCAGGTGGGTTCTTTGGATCAAGAGTCAGTCCTTGGGCAATGACGCCCAAAGCAGCTAAAAAGAGCAGGATACGCATAAGGCTCGTGATTCCAATGCCCATGAGGGAGCTGCGGTTGACCTGGTCCAAGTTTTCTTCACCGGAAATCCCCGCGTCAAGAAGACGGTGACCGCCGGCAAAGGTGATATAGCCGCCAACACTGCCGCCAACAAGGGTTATAATACTCATGACGTCAATTTTTTCCGGCATGAAGGTATTGGAAAGGGCAAGCCCAATGGGCGGGTGGCTCGTAAACGCCACATAGATCGTAAGGAGCACCATCAAGCTCCGACAATCTGGGCAAAGCGGTCCATAAGGCGCCCCGCTTCCTTGTTAAGGAAAATAAAAACGGCAATAACCGTACTGATGAGAGCACCAGCAACAGGGGAAATCCCAAAAAGAACATTCATACCGAGACCGGCACCGCAATATTGCCGATGTTGAAGGCAAGTCCGCCGGCAACGACAAGGGCCGAAACGAAGTAGCCAAGACCCGGCAGGACTGCGTTGGCAATATCCTGACCTGGTTTTTTGGAAACGGCGATGATGCGCCACACATTGAGCTGGGTAATCGCATGGATGATGATAGTGACGAGGATGACAAAGCCAAAGCTCCCTTTGAGCTGGCTTGTAAAGACCGTTGTCTGCGTGAGAAACCCCGGTCCAATAGCACTGGTTGCCATGAGAAAGGCGGCGCCCAAAAGGACGCTGAGGTTGGATTCTTTCATATTGGTTGCTCCTTTTCAGCTAATATTCAAAAGCAAGGATCGAATCAGGAAGGACCCATGGCCCCAACCTTACCGCAAAAACGAACCAGCGGGGGCAATCTCCACACCTTTTTCCGCAAGGGCCTTACGAATCTTCTGCACAAAGAGAAGAGCCTTCGGGCCATCACCATGTACGCAGATAGAGTCAGCCTTGATGGGAATGACCTTACCGGACAGGCAGGTCACCTTGTGGTCAAGGACCATGGAAAGCACCTGGGCGATGGACGCGTCTTCATCGGTAATCATTGCACCGGGTTTGGACCGAGGCGTCAGTGTGCCGTCTTCCTGGTAGCTTCGGTCAGCAAAGACTTCCGCAGCCGTAAGAAGGCCAATCTTTTCTGCCGCCTTGATACTTTCCGTTCCTGGCTGGGCAAAAAGGATCAGGTCCTTATCGACATCATAGACAGCTGGGCAATGGCTTCTGCTAGGGCAGCATCCTTGGCCGCCATATTGTACATGGCTCCATGGGGTTTGACATGCTGCAGCCGTCCACCAGCCGCCTTGGCAAAAGCAGCCAGGGCACCCACTTGATAGACCACCATGCATAAACGTCCTTAGGACTGACGGCCATGGTCCTACGGCCGAAGCCGACAAGGTCGGGATAACCGGGATGAGCCCTAATCCAATCCGGTTTTCGTGGGCAAGGGCAATGGTTTTCTGCATGACCGCCGGATCGCCGGCATGAAAACCACAAGCAATATTGGCACTTGTGACCAGGGGGATGACCTCTTTATCCATACCAATCGTATACGCGCCAAAACTTTCACCAAGATCAGAGTTCAAATCAACCTTCATGTAACTGCACCTCCCAAAAATAACAACCTAACCGCTCGGACAGTCCCTTTAAAAGTGGTCCTCTCCCTGCGAAATTTTTTTCGCACCATTTGTTTTACCACACTAATACGGAACTGTTCTAAATCGACTTCTTTATTATACGGTATCGCCGATTCTTTTGCCTACTAATTCAAAAAAATCCATTCCCCGAAAGGAATGGATTCATAAAACTGTCAATTTTTATACAATTCATCGGGGGTTTTTTCACCTTTCCCACAGGCAACGCGAAAAGGGTTTTATCTACCCGCGCTTGCAAGAGCGGATTCAGTATCCCAATAAACGGACAATAAAATAATAAATGACTGCAAGGATCACAAAATAACAAAAAGCTTTGCCGCGATCCTTTAAATCAAAACGGGTCTTTGGTGTGTGGAGAAAAGCCCAGAAACCGCGGGCTTTTTCCATAAGGATTGATTCTCTCTTATTCATAACGAAGCGCGTCAATCGGATCAAGAAGAGCCGCTTTCTTGGCAGGATAAAGCCCAAAGAAAAGACCAATTCCAACAGAAAAGACGACTGAAATAATGGTTGCAAGGACCGAAATGACAATCGGCCAGCCAATGATCCGCGCGGCAATGACAGAAACAATTGTGCCTAGGATCATGCCCGTCGTTCCGCCCGTGACACCAATGACCATGGATTCAACGAGGAACTGCAGCAAGATATCATGGTAGGTCGCCCCAAGGGCCTTGCGGATACCGATTTCCCGCGTCCGTTCCGTTACGGAAACAAGCATGATGTTCATAATACCGATGCCGCCGACAAGAAGACTGATGCCGCAATGATAGCCAAAAGCAAGGTGATGGACCCGTCGTTTCCTGAGCGGTCTTGATGATTTCTGCCAGATTCCGAACACTAAAGTCATCGTCTTCGCCCGTACGGATCTTGTGGCGTTGCCGCAGCAGCGTGACTACATCGGATTGGACCTGTTCAATCGTATTTTCATTCTCGCACTGGATCGTGATATTTCGGATATAAGTAATGCCCATCAGCCGCTGCATAGCCGTAGTAAGGGGAACAAAGACCACATCATCCTGATCCTGCCCCATAGAGGATTGTCCTTTGCTGTTTAGGACACCAACAACCTAAAAGGGGCTTTATTGATACGGACAGTTTTCCCTACAGGATCTCCTTCGGGGAATAGATTGTCTGCAACCGTCTGTCCTATAACACAAACCCTGTCACGGCTCGTCAGTTCTTTTTCCGTATACATACGGCCTGTCTTGATGGTATAGTTCCGGATGTCAATGATATTAGGCGTCATGCCCTGGACCTGCGTATTCCAGTTTTGGTTTCCCGCAACAAGCTGGTAGCTGCTTTGTACGCCAGGCGCCACGTATTTGATGCCATCGACATTCTTTTCAATGGCCTTAGCATCATCATACGTCAAATGTGCCCCGCTGCCGCTGGCAATCCGCTGTCCATTGGCGGTACGTCCGCCGCTCATGACAATGAGCAGGTTACTTCCCATACTGGAGATGTTTTCCTTGACTTTTTCCTGCATCCCAAGGCCCAAGGAAACCATGGCAATGACAGCACCGACACCGATGATGATGCCCAGCATGGTAAGAAAAGTCCGGAGCTTATTGGAAAGCATGCCTTCGAAGGCCATCTTGATGCATTCCTTCAGCATATCATTCCCTCCGTTCATCCTTGATGAGCTTCCCATCCCGGATGGTCAGGATGCGCTGCGTCATATCAGCCAGTTCCGGTTCATGAGTAACCATGATGACGGTCTTGCCCATATGGTTCAATTTTTCAAAGATATCTATGATTTCCAAGGTTGATTTGGTATCAAGGTTTCCTGTCGGTTCATCGGCCATGATGATAGCCGGGTCATTGATGAGCGCCCGCGCAATGGCGACACGCTGACGCTGCCCACCGCTCATCTCATTGGGTTTATGGTAAAGCCGCGCGCCGAGCCCCACTTCAGTAAGGGCCTTCTCGGCCCGCTCGGTCCTCTCCTTGAGATCGACCCCAGCGTAGATCAGGGGAAGAGCCACATTGTCTACAGCCGACAGGCGGGACAGGAGATTGAAGCTCTGGAACACAAAGCCAATGCGGGCATTGCGCGTATGGGCCAGTTCATCATCTGTATAACGGGCAATATTCTTACCTTCGAGGATATACTCCCCCGATGTCGGGCGGTCAAGACAGCCCAAGACATTCATCAACGTCGACTTCCCGCTTCCTGAAGGCCCTACGATGGAAGTAAATTTACCCTTTTCGAAACTGACAGTAAGATGGTTCAGGGCATAAACCGTCGTATCCCCCATCGCATAACTTTTTACAATATCCTTTAGTTCAATGACGTTCATGGATTCGCTTTCCTCCCTTCATCAAATGGGAGGACCTCCGCGCTGCTGCGTCTTAACGGTCACAGTCTTGACTTCAAGTTCATCGCCCTCCTCAAGGTCACCGCTCACCGCAATCCGGTCTTCACCCTGCATAAGGACCTTGACGTCCACTTCCCGTGCTGTGCCCGACGCCCGATCAAGGACCTTCACATACTTTCTGTCCCCGCTGGTAAAGAGGCATTTGGAAGAAATGGAAAGGGCATCATCACTTCCCCGATGATGACATTGGCCCGTGCCGTCATGGTCGGAAGGAGCTTGTTGTCCACATTGTCAACATCGACATAGCAAGTATAGTAATTGACATTGTTAGTTGTCGTCGCACTTCGGCTGATGAGGGAAATGATTCCCTTAAACGTTTCATCAGGATAGGCATCAACGGTAAACTCAACTGTCTGGCCGTCCTTGATCTGGCCAATATCGGATTCATCGACCATGAGCTCAATCTGCATCTTATCCAAGGTCGCTACATTCATGATGACCTGCGGCGTCGAAACACCGGGCGATACCGTCTGTCCTACAGGAGTCGGTTTGCCAATGACATACCCGTCAATCGGGGACGTAATGATCGTATCGTTGGTATTTGAAACAGCCTGTTCATAGTCTGCCTTGGCATAATCATAATTGGCCTTGGCCGTATCAAAGACGCTCTGGGAAATGGCGCCTTCCTCGAGAAGCTGCGCATCCCGCCGATAAGTGGCTTCCCGGTCTGACAGAGTAGCTTCTTTCATCACCTGGGTCTTCATCAGGGACGTATCATCAAGTTTCAAGAGCGGCTGTCCTGCCGTAACATGCTGATTTTCCTTGACATAGACCGCAACGATACGACCCGTAATCTTCGAGTTGATTTCAACATTGTCTTGGGCACTCAGTGCGCCTGTAGCCGAAACAGTCTGGCGTACTGTTTCCCGGCTCACCGTGTCCGTACGGATCTGTGCCAAAACCTCTTTGGCTTTCTTGTCCTTGTACCAGAGGCCGCCAGCTGCCGCGGCTGCCAAAAGAACGGCCAAACAGCCGACAAGGATACGATGTTTCTTCAAAAAATCCACGTTATTCCCCACCTCATTTACTGTAAGCGGAAGGAACCCTTGGACCAAGCTCCTCCCGGCAGGAAAAAGGTCCTGCTCCCCACTCCACATACTGGGTTTATGATAACAATCCTTCATGAAGAAATCATGAAGGATTGTAAAAGATTCCGTTACGAACGGATCTGTCCATTTCCACAAATCAGGTATTTGGTTGTCGTCAGCTCCGGCAGGGCCATAGGGCCGCGGGCATGGAGTTTCTGCGTACTGATGCCGATTTCCGCGCCAAACCCGAATTGGAACCCGTCCGTAAACCGTGTCGATGCATTCACGTAGACGCAGGCCGCATCAACCACTTGCTGGAAGCGGCGGGCTGTTTCGTAATCGTCTGTCACAATGGCTTCAGAGTGCCCCGTTCCATAGCGGCGAATATGGGCAACCGCTTCTTCCATGGAATCAACGATACGGATGCTCAGGCGAAGGTCATTGTATTCCGTGGCCCAATCTTCATCGGTAGCAGGAATCATGCCTTTTTCATAAGCCAAGGCCCGATCATCACCAATCATCGTCACATGAGCCTTTTGATAAGCTTTCACCATAGCCGGCATAAAGGCATCCGCAATTTCCTTATGGACAAGAAGCGTTTCCATGGAATTGCATGTACTGGGCCGATTGACCTTGGCATTGAGGGCAATGGAAACGGCCATAGCCACATCGGCCTTTTTATCCACATAAGTATGGCAGACACCGGATCCGGTTTCGATAACAGGCACCGAGGCGCCGCTTACAACCGTGCGGATAAGTCCTGCACCGCCGCGGGGAATGACCACATCGACAAGACCGTCGAGATGGATCAGTTCCGTGACCGCTTCCCGCTCTGGAATATTGATAAACTGGACGGCGCCTTCGGGAAGACCGGCCTTGCGGCCTGCTGCAATGAGGGCATCGCTTACAGCCTTATTGGAATGGAGGGCTTCCCGGCCCCCCTTCAAGATCACGGCATTACCGCTTTTCACGCAGAGTGCGATGGCATCGGCCGTCACATTGGGGCGAGCTTCATAAATGATGCCAATCAGTCCCAGAGGACGGTAACCTTTGTGATTGTAAGGCCATTGGAAAGCGTCCGTCCGCTCAGGACTTTTCCCACGGGTCCTCAAGGTCTGCAACCTGCCGAATGCCTTCGGCCATCTGGGCCAGCCGCTCATGCGTGAGCAGCAGCCGATCCAGGAAGGAATCCTTAAGCCCGCCTTGACGTCCATTTTCCATATCAGTGGCATTGGCAGCAAGGATTGCCCTTTCTTCTGCCATGAGTCCTTCAGCCATGGCAAGAAGGATCTTATTTTTTACATCCGCACACAAAAGGCCAAGAGTAACAGAAGCCTCTTTTGCTCCTTCAGCCTGCATCCGGACCATTCCCTGTTCGTACACGGTCACGCCTCCTTACATGATGACGAGATTATCTCGGTGGATGACTTCATCCGTATGGATATAGCCCAGAACTGATTCCACATCGCCCGTCTTTTTCCCAAGGATCTTACGGATCTCCTGGGCATCGTAGTTTACAAGTCCCCGAGCCAGTTCATGTCCCTTTTCATCAGCCACGCTAACAGTCACGCCGCTTTCAAAGTCCCCTCTGACAGCCTTGATGCCGACCGGAAGAATGCTGCAGCTGCCTTTTTGCTTGAGGCCTTTTCAAGGCCAGCATCGACAATGAGCGCACCCTCACCTTAGCGCCAAAAGCCAGCCACTGTTTCCGGGCCTGGAGATGAGAAATATGGGGAACAAAAAGGGTCCCCACGGCATCTCCCCGAAGGATCTGGCGCAGCACCTCCGGGTCTTCCCCGGAAGCAATGACAAGGGCAATCCCCGAAGAATTAGCGACCTTTGCCGCTTGAATTTTCGTAATCATCCCGCCAGTCCCATTCTTGGAACCAGCACCGCCGGCCATGGCTTCCAGTTCCGGAGTGATTTCGGGCACCTCCGAAATGAGGCGGGCATCAGGATGGCTCTGAGGATTGGCAGTATAAAGACCGTCCACATCAGAAAGAAGGATATCGACATCAGCGTCGACGATTCCGGCTACCAAGGCGGAAAGATTGTCATTGTCACCAATCTTGAACTCATCAATAGCGACAACGTCGTTTTCATTGACAACCGGAATGACGCCCCATTCAAGCAGTTTTTGGAAGGTATTGCGGGAATTGGCATAATGATGGCGGTCAAGCGTGTCCGCACGGGTCAGGAGGACCTGGGCCACGGTCTGGCCATACTCGGCAAAAAGCCGCTCATAAATATGCATCAAAATACCCTGTCCCACGGCGGCGCAGGCCTGTTTACCTGGCATGTCCTTGGGCTTTCCCTCAAATTTTAGGCGGCCAACGCCAACAGCACCGGCACCGCTGGAAACAAGGATCATTTCATGGCCGCTGTTCTGCAGATCCGCCATAATCCTTGCCAGCTTTTCAATCTTTTCGTAATTGACCTTGCCATTGGGGTAGGTAATGGTACTCGAACCTACCTTGATGACAATCCGTTTTGCCTTTGCCAGTTTTTCCCTTTCCATCTGCTCACCTTCCTATTCCTACTCGTTTGGGATACCTGCGTTGGGGACCCTCAGTAACGATCCTCAAACTCAAAGATCATGTCACCGATCTTGACTGACTGTCCTTCTTCAATGCCCTTTTCCTTCAGGGCCTTTTCAATGCCGAGACGGCGCCAGATGAGCTGGAACCGGTACACCGCTTCTTCGTTATCAAAATTGGTCATGGCCACAAGGCGCTCAATGTTCTTGCCCTTGACTTCAAAATCAGCGTCCTCTGCATCCGTAAGGATCTCAAATGAATCGGGATCCACTTCCTTGAGGTGCCCCACTTCCAGCATCTCCTCGTCCCGCGGGGCTTTTGAAGCATTTCAAAAGCCTTATACATGACGGTACGCAATCCATCACCCGTTGCAGCTGATGCTTTCATGATGGGATAGCCCTTTTCCGTAACATATTTTTCCAAGGCAGGATAATTTTCTTCTGCTCCAGGCAAATCCATCTTATTGGCAACGACAAGTTGGGGCCGTTTGACCAGTTTGTCACTGTAAAGGGCCAATTCCTCATTAATTTTCTTGAAATCTTCCACAGGGTCACGTCCTTCACTGCCGCTTGTATCGACAATATGAAGGATGACCCGCGTCCGTTCTATATGACGCAGGAAGTCATGCCCCAGACCGACCCCTTTGCTGGCCCCATCAATAAGTCCAGGCAGATCGGCAAGGACAAATGAGTTTTCCTCATCAAGCGCACCACGCCAAGGACAGGAGTCAGCGTCGTAAAATGATAGGCCGCAACCTCTGGTCGTGCCGCTGAAACACGGGCAACAATGCTTGATTTGCCCACACTGGGATAGCCCACCATACCGACATCGGCCAATAGTTTCAGCTCTAGCGCAGCCAACCTTTAGTCCCCGCTCACCTTTTTCCGCGAAGGTCACGCCCTGTTTGGTACTTGTCACATAGCAGGCATTGCCTTTACCGCCGCGTCCGCCCTTAGCAGCAAGGAAACGGTCCCCTTCGTGGGAAAGGTCCGCCAAGACGACCCCCGTTGCATCATCAATGACAACAGTGCCCATCGGTACCTTGACTTCCACATCGGGAGCCTTGGGACCTGTGCAGTTTTTGGCCGAACCATTGCCGCCGCGGGAAGCAACAAATTTCGTTTATAGCGAAAATCAACAAGGGTATTGAGATCCTTATAGCTACCAGATAAACACTCCCACCGCGTCCGCCGTTACCGCCGTCAGGACCGCCGTGAGCGACAAATTTCTCACGCCGAAAACTGGAAGCTCCGTCGCCGCCGCTTCCTGCTTCTACATAGATCCTAGCTTTATCCGTAAATAACATGATTGTATCCTTCCTAAAAACATAAAAATAATGGAAATGTAGGGTTTTATTATACAATAAAGCCAGTAAAATTACCACGAGGAGCCCCTTTTCCCTATGAAATACGGGCCTAGGCGCATAGCAAGTAACAAAAGAAACAAAAGGCCAAGAAAACGGCTTGCCGATAAAAAACAGGGAACCCTTTGCAAGGGAATACTGACCCAGGAAAATATTTTAAAAAAAGCGTTGACAAAAATAAGACCATCGAGTACAATAATGACTGTTCGGTTATGACTCCGTAGCTCAGCTGGATAGAGCGTTTGGCTACGAACCAAAAGGTCGAGTGTTCGAATCACTCCGGGGCCACCAATTGAATTCAGCCGTGGAACAGACGTTCCACGGTTTTTTATTGTCCTTTTCGAAGGTTCCCAATTGACAAAAGGGGCAGGCTGGCTATACTATACTCTTGTTAGGTATAACTAACTTTTCTTGCAATCTAAAGAAGGAGTGACCCTTATGGTAAAAAACATCATCCATATTGAAGGCATGTCCTGTGGGATGTGCGAAGCCCATATTGCCGATACGATTCGGCACGCTTTCCCCCATGCCGCCCACGTATCAGCTTCCCGTTCCAAGAAAGAAGCCACTTTTGTGACAGAAACCCCTGTCGAGGAAGCCGTGATCAAAAAGGCCATTGATGAGACAGGCTACACCTATAAAGCATGAAGACCGAGCCTTATGAAAAGAAAGGCTTCTTCTCCCGCCTTTTTGGCTAAGCCATGAATGGTTCTGTTTTCTGGGGCGTCATCATCCCTTTATGGGAACAAGCCTCGGCGCCTGCTTCGTTTTTTTCCTGAAAAAAGGACTCAGCGAAAAAGTAAACCGGGCGCTCACGGGATTTGCGGCCGGGGTCATGACGGCGGCTTCTTTCTGGAGCTTCTCGCACCGGCTCTGGAATTTTCACAAGCCCTCGGCCGCTGGGCCTTTCTGCCAAGCTTCATTGGCTTTTGGATTGGGGTCTTCTTTCTTCTTATCCTAGATCATGCCATCCCCCATCTGCACCAGATGAGTACGGAACCGGAAGGCCCTGTGACAAAACTCGATAAGACTCTCCTCATGCTCCTTGCCGTCACGATTCACAACATTCCGGAAGGAATGGCGGTTGGTGTCGTCTACGCCGGTTATGCAAGCGGCAATTCCCTCATTTCCCTGTCCGCGGCCCTCGCCCTTTCCCTCGGGATTGCCATCCAGAACGTACCGGAAGGGGCCATCATTTCCATGCCCCTTTACGAACGAGGCTGGAGCCTTAAAAAAGCGGCTTTCTACGGTATCCTCTCGGGCATTGTTGAACCATCGGCGCGGTTCTAACCATTTACTTTGCCACGCAGATCATTCCTCTCATGCCTTATTTCTTGAGCTTTGCCGCCGGTGCCATGCTCTATGTCGTCGTCGAAGAGCTCATTCCGGAAATGAGCCAAGGCCACCACTCTGACATTGGTGTCCTATGCTTTTCCTTAGGATTTTCCGTCATGATGGTCCTTGACGTCGCCTTGTCCTGATAATCCTCTTTTCTTACTCGGAGCAAAAATCAATCCGATTCGCTGCCATTACGTGCCCCCACTGCTTAAGAATGGAAACAATGCCGTAAAAAAAGAGGCTGTAAAAAGTGCACCGTTCATTTTGAAATGTACCCTCTTTACTGGACACCCAGTAAGGAGGGTACATTTTGCGTTATACGACTGAATTTAAGCTGATGTGTGTAGAACTTTATCGTCAAGGTAAGTGGGTAAAAACACCTAAAGGAAT
>ENA-OQCE01000379-OQCE01000379.1-human-gut-metagenome-genome-assembly--contig:-NODE-379-length-21789-cov-2.418936_pt1 | contig 21789 bp, 32 predicted proteins | sample MGYA00242495_ERZ504572 | MGnify/ENA primary metagenome ERZ504572 (study PRJEB26092, sample SAMD00036228) | human gut metagenome | host: Homo sapiens | study: EMG produced TPA metagenomics assembly of...
CACTTGGCGCTGCTTCTGACACCAGTTCTTTGACGAATCCGGAGAGTGGTACAACAAACCATTCCTCCCGCATGGACAGATAGACGTTCTATCTAGCATGGTTAACGGCTGTCCCAGCCGCATCCGCAAAATCCTGCTGTTTCAATACTGTATTGTCCATGCTCATCCCTCTATTTATTCCACAATGACTTCTTTTCCCAAAAGGGTAATGGTCTCATCTGTAATGTCGATAAATGCCCGATCCGTCCCCAGGGATATTTTTTCATCTGCGATCAATTTAATTGTTTCTGCTTGAACTTTTACCTCGCCCTCCGCATTGACGTTGAGATCTTTCTTGCAGGAAATTGTAATCCCTTCATCTGGTGTAAGATCAATAAAAGCTTCCTCACCATCGCATGAGATTTTAATTCCCTTCTCGGTCAACTGGATACACTTGCCGTGAGCCATCCAGACCTTATCTTTAGGGCTCTGCCCCATAAAGCGCGGAGCGGAACTGGATGCAAAACGCCTGGCCTTCATTTCCAGACGGGAAAAAAACACGTACTGTATCTCCCACCTCAGGCATACAGTACCATCCACTCTGATCCGATGAAGAGTATGCGGTGGAATATTCAAACCAGTGATTACCGCTAAATTCTGAATCGAAAGAGAACTGCACCTGCACCTTACTTCCGGACACGTTCTTGACTGTGCCAGTAAACATTTTACCGCTGCAATTTTGGTTCACGCCAGCAGAAACAGCAAGGCCCTTTACATCTGTTGTGGCTCCAGCAGTCGGAGCCTCATTTCCCATTGGAAGCAGGCCGTAGTTCATTTCCAATATGCCGTCCTTCATCTCAGCAGATATGCTTTTGACCGCATAAAACCTGGCATCCACTTTCACGAAATTTCCGGCAAACACATAACAGTAAGATTTCAGTCCAGCATCAGAGGCATCCTCGCTCACCACGATTTTTCCTGTCTGCATCTGATTGCTCATGGTGCTCTTTGCCATCTGAAATTCCGCAGTGCTTAAATCTTTGACCTGGTCAGAGGGAGGAAGTCCTACATAAAGGTGAGGTTCATCGGCCTGCACATCGGAAAAGACAGGCGCCCCCAGCTGGGAAGCATGCGAATGCAGAAATCCCAGTTTGTCTCGTCGTACTGAACAATGAGTTGTCCAGTCTGCTTATCTGTAACGGTGATTTCCGCTGTTCCTTCTCCGGAAATACTTTTCCGAATCAAATCCCCATAGGTCGCCGTAGTGTCCTGGTATGAACGCTGGTGTGTTTGAATATCCAACTTTTTACAGGTTCCTTCCAGCACCACAGTAACTTTGGCGTACTCGTTCTGGTGATTTACCGAAACATTCTTGACCACACCGCAAAACAGTCTGGCCGGCTGCCCAGACGCAGTAGTGACAACCTCTGTCTCACTGGATTCGTCCGTCCTTTGGGCAATCTCGTCTGCGCTTTCGTGATCCATCTCTCCGACAATGGTGCAAAGGCCAAACACATTGGGCCATGATCAATGTTCAGGTTGAGAATTTTGGTAAAGGGGAACAGCCCCACCGAAACATTCAGATGGGAAATAACCTCCATCTCATTCATCGTCGATCCCCTCCTCCGCAGCTTTCTTTGGAATATTCAGTGTTTCCATCATTTCTTCCATGATTGGCTGGTACCGCTTTTTCAATCTGGAAGGGCAAGTAATACATCCAATCGTTGTCTTGCCATCCAACGAAAAAACAAACACTTTTCGATAGCTCGGCTCTGTAATCGCTTGCGCGATAGCATCAAACCAACGCACATAGATGCCGTGAATTACCTTTTTCCCTGTAGAAGGATACGGATATTCGGCCCGACGGTCTTTACCGTATTTACCATATAGGGAAACATCTGCTCGATCCGAGCTTCATCACCTTGGATCTCCGTCAGCATAAAGGTGAGTCCAAAGGGAAGGTAGGGAAGTTCATAAACAAATTGAGGTTTACTCTCCATAAGAAACTGTTGCCTCACAGCGTCATCCGTTAGCTGGCTAAGATCTCTCGGCGCCCGCATTACGATTCGGCCGTCCAGCAAATCCCTCTCCTCAAATACTACAGGGATTTTGGTAATGTGGGTCACCGGGTCATGGATGGATTCTTTCAGTTCCTCTGCAAGTGTGTCCTCAGAAACCCGTTGTTTATTAAACTCTTCCGCCTTCTGCCGCAGCCGCAGCAATTCCTCATCCTTGTATCCCATCTATCTCGCCTCCGGTCAGTCCATCATGATGCTCCAAGATTTGCGTTTCGCCGACGCTGCCCGCCGGTCCCCGTTAAACTGTTTCAAACAGGCGATAAGCCCTTGATACAGGCGAAGGTTGTCCCCGCATGAAAAATCAGCTCCCTGCTTTGATTGGATATACGCCTCCAGCGCCTCCGCCTGGACAGGCTCTTTGGATGAGAGCAGCATCATGCAAAAGAGCGCGTCTGTTCCATCCGCTCCGGCGGCCAGGGCCTCCCGGGCAAAGTGGGCGGTGATCTCAGGCGAGAGCGTCGGCCGGCCCATTCCACAAAACGGGGCGTGGATGGTATTCAGGGTGTCGTACTCCGTCTCCCGATCCGCAAAGCTGGTATAAGTGTACCTCAAACGTGCGCCTGGCTGGAGCTTGAAGCGGCACAGCTCCAGATAGCGCGTTTCGGAGGAAGCCCCTTCCGTAAATGCAAGCTCCATCTCGCGGGTCACAAAAGAGTCCGTTTGTACCTGGTCATGAAACACGATGTTGAGGACCCGGGTGGTATTGGTTGGAGTGTAATGAATCAGCTGCGGCTCCCGGATCAGATAAAGCTCACCCTCGTAGCGGATCACCCCAGGGTTGACCACGATGCTGTCCTCCGTCGTTGTCAGCGTGCAGCCGCTTACGATTCCATCTGTACAGTTTTGGTATAAAAGGGGCCCCAAGTGATAGAGGTAGGCGGAGAGCTCCACCATCATTTCCTGCTTCAAAATGTGCCCACTGTGAAATTCCGGAATCTTCTGTACCCACATAACAAATCCCCTTTACTTCGTCCCATCAAAGAAGTTGGTGACCCAGCCTCTGTCTCAAAACGGAAGAACTGGTCGGGGCCAAGCTGAAGCTGCCCTTCCCGGCGGAGCACAGGTACACTGTAAAGCCCCAGCGGTCTTCATCCGCCAGGATAAAAAATTTCAGCTCCCGGTCCACAATATCGTCCAAATCATCCTGGCGGATCTGGCCGCTGTACCGGGCCACGATCTCCTCGGCCTTCTGGTTTTTGAATTTGTCCGGGTCGCAGGAGCAGTTATAAATATACCGCTGCCGCCCCTCCAGATCCTTCAGGTAGAGCTTCAGAGTCAGGTCAGCCATATTGCGGGAGATAAACCCGCGGATGTTCTCCCGATCCAGGCTGTGGATCAGCGTGACTTCCTGATTGGTGTGCGTAAAGGCGGTGACCACATAGGGGAACGCCGCCTGCTCGTGGGTGATCTTCACATCCGCGTAGCCAAACATTTTATCCTTCAGGTACTCAATGGCCCCGTTCAGGCAGATCAGCTTCAGCTCATAGTCATGCTCCTGGCCCTGGTCGCTGCGGGAGGACTTGATTATTTTTCCAGGAATAAATTCCTTCAGGGCGTCCCGGAAAATGTCGATCTTGCAGGACTGCCCCGTGAGACGCAGGATGCTGTACTCCGGCAGCTCGTTCTCCTGATAGGGCCCCTCCATGAACTGGCGCACGATGCCGTAAATATCGGCTCTCAGGAGAAGATTCAGCGCGTAGATGTTGATATAGGCGGTGGGCACATCCTTGAGCACCTTCAAGACGCCGTCCTGGAAGGCCGACAGCTTCCAGCGGTCCACCAGCATACATTCCGTGGCGGTCTCGTGGAGCGGCACGCTGGAAACCGCCATGCGCAGGACGTTGGCGTGGCTGTAAAAGCTGGTCTTGATCCGCTCCGCCGTTTCAAAGAGGAAATAGAAGTTGTTTTTGACCGCGTAGTAGTCCGCCCGGCTCTTATGCTCGTAGTCCCGGAAGCGGGTGGGGATCACCCGCTCCGCCTGGGCGTACGCCTGATCCAGCCCGGCGTAAACGCTGTCGGTGCCCAGCCGGTCTACGGTGCGGAACACATCGAGGTCAAAGGCCCGGATCAGCGTGTCCACATCGGGCAGCTCCTCGCTGCTCAGCTGGCAGGCCATCGCCAGCTTCAAAAGCTGCATCACCCGGTAGGTCAGGTTGTTGCCGCCGAAATCTGTGTTGCCGTTTTCATAGGCCGTCGCAATGTCGATCTGGTAGGCCACCCGGCGGTCGGTGATCCGAAACCGGCAGGAGGAGAGGTCGGTGGTGCCGCCGCCGCAGTCGATGATCAGCGCACGGTATGTCTCGCCATCCTGATACTGCTTCTCCTTGATCAGAGTGGAAATCGTATTGTAGAGGACCGCCACCCCTTCATCCAGCATATTTTCGCTCTCCAGGCGGTAGTCCGGCAGGATCTCCTGAAACAGCTTGACGAAGAGCGGCTTCTGCTTCACCGGCGCGGAGATATGGATGGACTTGAAGCTGCACTTGAATCTCTGGCTGGCGCACCCGATGACATATTCCAGATAGCCTGGATGATCTCCTTGCGGGGGACAAAGCTGCGGTGTCCCTGGCGGTCCACCACCTCCTCCGTCCGGTCCGCGTCCCCCACCCAGCGCTTCAGGTCATAAAAGACGCAAAAGCCCTCGTCGATATAGCTCAGATGGAACAGGCGGTTGGCCTCATAGCCGAATTTATACTGCACATCCTGCCCGTTCACCCCCACCACGGCCACGGCGCTGGGCAGGATCAGGGCGGCCTTGTCCTTGTGCTCTACATCCAGGTGGGGCACATAGTTGACCTGGTCCCGCTTGAGGAGCTGCGCGATCGGGTCGCCGGAGAGCTGTTCAAAATAGGCGCTGTCCAGATAGACACCCGCCGTGGTATTCGAGGAGCCGAAGTCGATGGCAAGCGGCATCCGGCTCTCCAGCAGCGGCCGCACCTCAAAATTCAGGACCGGGACCGTGCGGAAGCGCAGGTGGTCCGGCACGATGGAGGACTCCCCCCGATAGACGCGGTAGAGGAGGTCGGACTGCTGGCGGTCCATGCAGTAGAGGGAATAATTGCGGATCGTGGACTCCCGGCACTCCATCTCCGCGGATTTTGTGATGAACAGCTTTCCGGGCTCGCTCTGGTAGGTGCGGAGATTGAAAACAGCGCAAATCTCCCCGCCGCTGACCAGAAGGGCGTTGGTGTCCACCAGCTCCTGCATATACCGATCGTATAGCGGTCAAAATACTCCACGGAGATGCCGTGATATACGATGAGCTTGGCGCAGCCCTGCAGCGCGGTGTCCACCAGGTCCAGCTTGGCGGTGGCAAGCAGGGACTCCAGACGCTCCAGGCCATCCTCTGACGGCTCGGTAATGAACAGCCGGTCCGCACGCCCCCGGAAGCGCATGATCTCCCGGATGAGCACATCCTTGTCCAGCGGCGCGTGGATGCCGTTGATGATGCGCTCCCGGTAGCAGATGTCCCGCAGCTGATAGGTCGTCATGAGCTCCAGCTCATCACGCGTATAGTAACGCAGTTCCGGCTTGGGCCCCGCGTTTCGGTTATATGTATAGGAATACTTGCTCAAATTCCCCACCGCCTCTGTCCGTTCTCAGTAGATTTCTATTTCATCAAATACCAGGGTGGCGTCCACATCCCAGACGCCGAAGTGCTTTGTCCAGAAAATCCGCACCTGATACTGCAGGGGGAGGAACAGGTCCTCCAGCATCTGCACGATCCGGCGGTCCGCGTTGGCCAGGCCGAGATAGAGCAGAAGCTGTTCCGGGTGCGGCTTGAGCTGGTAGAGCATGGCCTGGGGATACAGGGCGGTCAGCGCCTGACGGAATACCAGCAGGGAAGACCCTGTCTCATACTGCGCCAGGAGCAGGGAGGCCACGCCTCTTTTTTGTTCCTCCGAAAGAAGCTGGAGCGCCTGTGCGATCGAGCGGAAAAACCGCCGCCCTCCAGCTCCCTCTTGAGCATCTGGACGTAAAAATCCCGCTTGCTCAGACCGGAAAGCGTCTCCTGCGCCGCGAGGATATGGACTGCGGCATCAAACAGGTGGCGCAGATATTCAGAATCCCCCATGTTGTGCAGCAGGTCCTGAAAGATCTCAGAAAAGCGGTACAGGCTGTTGATCTCCACCACGGGGCCGGTCACCGTGTCCTCATTGAGGCAGGGAAAGGACTGTTCATACCAGGGACTGCAATCCTCAGCCTGCGCAAAAAACAGCTCATTGTCCGATAATCCCTGCGCTCTGGCCCTCAATAAGATTTCCCAAATATAATTCATAAGGCAGCCCCCGCCTTTAAGCATCCAGCACGCCGGCGCAATGGTACTCAGGGAAGAGCTTCTGTGCCTTGGTCACCAGAAAGCTCATAATATCCATGTTCAGGAAATTCCCCGGGTCCGCCGCGGCAAAATGGAGCAGCATCGTCTCCTGCGTCTCCCTTTTCCTCAGCTCATCGGTAATAAACTGATCCATGTCGTAGGTTTCCGCCTCGGCCGGCCCCGCTGCGCCCAGCTCGACATCCTGAAAGGAAACGACGCTGTCATACCCATAGCTCAGGATGACCCGCCGCAGCTCCCCTCTGGTTTTCACGCCCTGCTGGTATAATGCGCCCAGATTGGAGCAAAGCTCTCCTCCGGTTGGTTGGCCAGGAGCGGATACGCATAGCGGAGCTTCCGGTCCGACGGATTTACCTGAATCAGCTTCCAGTTCACCGGCCCCTTTTCCTGGCAGGTGATCAGCATATCCCCCGCCACCAGCCGCACATTCTGGAGCACACGGTCCACATCGGCAACCAGATAGCTGCATCCGGGGCTCAGCCTGTGGGCAAAGATCCGGTGCTCATAATGGACATGGTCCGCACAGGGGGAGGGGTACATGCTGGTGCTGACCTCCACGCGCTCCAGATTCCAAAGCGGATCATCCCACGGTGCAGGAACGGCTCGTAGGCGCCGAAATCGACCGTCACGGACTGGACCTCGACGCCAGTATCCTGTCCAGCGCCCTCCGCGTCCACCAGGTAGACATCAAACATCTTGTAGAGATAGGCGGAGCATACCGTAGACCAGGGGATATGGTTGGCGTGAAATACCTGATACAAACGTTCGACCTGCTTCAGATACCGCCGGCTCCTGCGGATGGAAAAGGTGGCCGGGAAAGCGCCGGCCTGCGTGGTCAGGGTACCTTGGTACACGGCCCCCTCACGCTCAAATTTCAGCGCTTCCTGGGCGTTTTGGCGCAGGAACACCCGGTCAACCGGGACTGGCTCGTTCTGGTCCAGGCAGTCGGACAGGGTGGGCCGGACGTGCTCCACATCCTCCGGGCAGATTGGGGTCAGAAAGCGGTCGCTCGCATCGTAAAGGTCCGGCTCCGTGACGCCGATATGGATGGTGAACTCGCTTTCCCTCGACTGGATCTCGGACAAAATCCGCTGCTCCAGCTTTTTCTGCTCATCGCCCAGATATTGAAAGAGATTGACCATCAGGGTGTCGGTGACCTGCCTATACAGCGCCCGCTCTCTCAGATCCTGAATATCCAAGGACCGTTTGTGGATATAGTCCTGCAGGTCAAAGCCCGCTCCAAAGACGCTCTCATCCATTGCATTCCCTCGCTTTATCCAACAGCCTCCGGCTGGGATGTTTCTGACGGCGCCGGCTCGGTGGACTCACCGGCGGCCTGCTGCTTTGCTTCCTCCGCCGCTTTCGCGGCTTCCTCCGCCTCCCGGGCAGCCTGCTCCTCCTCGCTGATGCCCATTTCAATCAGCTCCAGCTTGCGCGTGACCTCAGATACCTTGCTGTCGTTTTCCAGCTCGGCGTACACATCCTTTGCCAGAAGATAGTATTTCTTCGCCTGGACATAGTTCTTATCCGCGTATTGGCTCTCCGCCTGGCGCATATAGCCCTCCGCCTCCGCCGCAAGGCCGGCCTGCACGGAGAGCTTGCTGTCCACGGCGGCGAGCTTTACATTGATGGCGTCAATCTGCGCCTGATCCTCCAGCTCCGTATATTTCTGAAGGCCGTGGTGTAAAAGGCGCGTGCGCCCTCATAGTCCCCCTTGGAAAAGGCGGCGTCGCCCTCGGCCAAAACGCTGGCGGCGGCAGTCTGCGCCTGCGCGGTCTCCTGGGCCTTTTCATCCTCCTGCGCCTGCTGCTCCGACTGGTCTGCGTACATCTGCTCCAGCGCCGCCATAGCGTCGTCCCGACCGGTGTCAAAGTAGAGCTGCGCCGCCAGGGCCTTTCGCGGTCAGATACTGCTCCTCGGCCTTGTCGTACTGCTGGCCCTGCGCAAGCGTGTCGCCCAGGGAGATCAGCTCATAAACGCTCATGTACTGACTGGTCTGCTCCAGCCGGTCATCGATGTAGTCCAAGCCCAGGTTGTCAGCGTACCGGGTGCGGTTTCTGGCGTTAAGGAAATTGCGCTGGGCGTCGCTGTACTCCCCGCCGGTCAGAGCGTCATCCCCCGCGATCACGCTCTCGATGAGCTTCATATAATTTCCGGCGTCCTCCTGAATTTCCTTGTCGCTCAGGCCCTCCGCGAGATCCAGCGCCTTTTGGCACTCCTCCTTGGCCCGGACGTAGTTATCCGCTGGATATACTCAATCGTGTCATAGAAGCTCTGTTCCATAGAGTCGATCTTTTTCTGCCGGTTGTGGAAATACACGGCCAAAATGACGGCGACAACTACAAGCACGAGATGATGGGAATGGCGATCATAATGGCGCGCTTGATTTTCCGCTTGCGGTTTGGGTCGTTGTAGGTCTTATTGAAGAAGATCGTCGCAAAGGTGTATGCGCCCAAGTCCTTAGGCTGCATAGACAGCAACAGGTCCTCTACCGCGTCCACCGTCTCCTGCGGCTCGTCCGAGGCGTCCGCAAACGCGTCCTTCAAAAGCCCGTCGTCCAGATGCTCCCACACGCCCCGCGTCATGAGCGCGGCCGCGTCTGAGTCGGACAGCTTTAATTTCTTGGAGATAAACGGGCGGAAGTCCTTGTCCTGCCCGAGATAGCAGTAGAGGTTATGGCGCTCCTGGTGCTGGGTAAGCTTATCCGGCTCCAGTTTTTCCGCTTTCACGAGGTCCATGCTCAGGGACTGATCTCTGGACTGAGCCCGGAGGAATCCGTCCCGGTACAGACGGAAACGGGTGTTGCCCGCCTGCCCATACCGCATCTTTACATAGTTTGTCACCACCACAGTAACAGACGCCTTCAGGCGCATTTTACTGTCGGCAGTCAGCAGGGCCTTGTTGGCGGAGCGAAGGTAGCGGCGCAGGGCCCCCTTCCGCATGGAAGCGCCTCAGTAAAAGCGGAGATAATGGTATCCACCGCCAGCTTGGCGCTCATCCCGTCCACCTGGTCGTCTATCCCATCGGCAATGACATAGCAGGCGTATTTGTCCAGTTCCACATATCCGAAGGAGTCCGTGTTTTTCAGGTTTTTATCCGCTTCGGATGTAAATGCTGTTTTGAAGACCGAATTTTGCTTTCTCATGTTGTGCTCCCGTCCCAGCGCAGCAGGATCACGCTGGCATTATCTCTGTCCTCTGCGGAGTTCTGGTTGACCTTTTCCATGAGGCGTAGGCCATGCTCTGACAATCCTGCCCGCCTGAGAGGACATCCTCGATCTCCTTCCAGGGGATCAGCTCATAAAGCCGTCGCTCATCAGCACAATGATGTCGCCTCTCTGCAGGGAGATCGGCCGGTCAAAAATCTCAATGTCCTTGAAGCTGTCCTGCCCGAGATAGTTATAAAGCCGGTGGTTTTCCAGCATGACCAGCGCGTCCTCCCGGGAGAGCCTGCCGGTCCGGAACGACTGTTCCGCCAGCACATCCAGGGTGTGGCCTGCGGATACCGGCACCAGGTCGCCGTTTCTGAACACGCATAGCTTGACATTTCCCACAACGGCGTAAAAAAGCCAGTTTTCCCGAATCATCGCCACGCCGACGCTGGCCGCGCCGTATCCCTCATCGCCAAGCTCCCGCAGGATGGCGCGGTTAGCCGCATGGAAGGATTTCCGGAAATAGTACTGGGGATTGTCAAACGCATTATAATCCCGAAAAAGATCCAGGAACGTCTCAACCGCCGTCCGGCTGGCGATCCGTGCGCCATAGGCTTTCCCCATCCCATCCGCCAGGACGGCGACTAGGCCGTCTGTGTAGCCAGCGTGCCAACGAAGTCCTCCTGCACCTCGCGTCCGCCGATGGTCATGGAGCTTCCCACATCGGGCTGCGTAACCGCCTGCCGCTGCCGCCGATGGACAGCCGGATGAGCAGCAGGACCGCTGCGGCGGCGCACAGGAGGATCAGGATTGTTTGCGGCGTCATATGCCTTGCCCCCTTCGAGTGTTACTCTGTCTTTCCGCCCCACATAAAGTTCTCTCCGCAGAAGGGGACAAACAGGAATTTAGACTTGCCGAGTTCGATTTCATCATATTTATTGAGCGTGGCCGGCGCGTACACCGCGTTGCCGTTGAGATACACGATCCCATTGGCGTCGCCGGGCAGCAGCACGGTTTCCTTTTTCTTGGGGTCAAATACGATAACCGCGTGGTTGCGGCGGGAGATCTCATTGTCGCCCAGGATCTGAATATCCATGTCGTCGGCGCGGCCAACGAAATTTTTCCCCTGGACGATCTGATAGTCCTTGCCCTGGCGCGGGCCGTCAATGCAGACAATCCAGCCGCAGACGGGCTTGATGTCCTCCCGGAATAACTCTTCCTCGATCTCCACATCGGAGCGCTGCGTCTCCCGCTTTTCTTTCGTGTCGGTTTCCATATTGCAGTAGGGGCACACGGTACCGTACCGCTTTTTGCTGAAAACATGCCCATTCTGGCAGTGGATCAGATTTGAAGTATTCGACATGATATAGCCATCTCCCTTTTCTCTTTTTTACCGGATCATCAGCCGGACAAGTCCTATATAGAGGATGTCGCCGCGGGCCAGCAGGCACGGGTGCCCAGGCGCCAGCTTATATTTCCGCTTGTCACCCTTCTGTACGCTCACTCCATTCTTGGAGTTCAAGTCCTCCACGTACCAGCTTCCGGCAGAATAATTCAGCACCGCGTGCTCCACGTCCACCGTGCCAGCATAGGTCGAGTTGGCGAGATTGATATTGACCTGGTTTTCACCGGAATCCCGGCCAATCACCATGCCCGTCTTTCCATACAGCGTCCAGGAGGACAGGGCCTGGTCTTCCTCGTTGAGCAATACGATTTCCGTCAAACTGCCGGCCGGTGGGTGTGCCATGCCGTCCGCCGGTCGGACCGGCGGCTCCGGACCGGCGCGGCCATCCCGCACCATGAGGATAAGGAAGATGAGCATCAGCAGGCCGCCGCCGAGCGCCACAACCCAGTAATACCAGTCCTCGATGTAGAAATACCCCACCAGGGCGATTGCTCCGCCGGTGAGAGCGAGCAGAAAATCAACCACACGTTTTTTTGTCATCCCGGGCACTCCCTCACTGTCTCAGATACTCAGATTACTTAAAACCCATAAACCGCTCAAACAAGTCTGTGGTGTCCAGCGGATTTTTCTTTTTTCCAGATACCTTCTCCTCGTCAACGACTTTTCCGGTCGCAGGGTCAAAGCCGAAAAATTGCGCAAAGCCGCCCTGCATTTGGGAAAAGTCGACCGGGCCGCCTGTCGGTGTCCGCGTCCGTGCGGACGATGCGGACTTTTTCTGTGGCTCGCGGCCCTGCGTTGTACGTTGCTTCTCGTCGTATTCCTTCCGTTTCTGCGGATCGCTCAGGGTCTCGTACGCCTCGTTGATCTCCTTAAAGCGAGCTTCAGCTTCCTTGTCTCCCGGGTGCAGATCAGGGTGATATTTTTTTGCAAGGCCCCGGTATGCCTTCTTTAGTTCCTCCGCAGTGGCGCCGGGCTGTACGCCTAGGCTCCGATAATATTCATTCATGATGCGCTCCTCCTTGCACGGATGCTTATGGCCCTTGTGGAAGCGTCCGTCCCTTTGGCCGGACCGGCGCTTCCGCAAAAGTCACATACGGCCTATTATGGGAAAAGGGCGCGCCCAACCATGGGTCGGACGCGCCCCTCTCCTCATGCGAAATGCCGCGTCACAGGAAGCCTTACGGCATCAGGCAGCAGGATAGCCGCCTTCAATCGTGATTCCGCTGATCTTATCCTTTTTCTGCTTGATGGTCAGCCGGAAAGTGCCCACGCCGTCCGTGTCTCCGAAATCCTCATCGTAGTTGACCACGAAAGCGTTGGGGAAGTAATACTTCCGCTCCACAATGCCGGCCTGGATGATCTCCACCGTCACCTTCCGGTAGCATGCCGAATTCTCGGCGGGCACCATGGACCACAGCCCCATCTGGCGGTGGAGTCAAAGGGGTCGCCGTCGGTGGCCGTGAGGATCTTGCCCGAAATCTCCAGCGTGCTGCCCACGTCCTTCGTGCGGGCGTTGGAATCCAGGGGAATGTCTGTCTTGTAGACGACCTTCTTTACGCACTCCTTCGCGACCTCAAAAGAGCCCTGGCCCTCAATCGTTACCTTCAAAGACATAGTTACATCTCCTTTCCGCGTTAAGCGCTGAATTCGCCGTCAATGGTGACCTTGGCAGTCTGATCCTTCTTCTGCTTGACATGCAGATAGAAACTGCCGACACCGGTTTCGTCGTCCAGCTCCTCAGCATACTCCACCACAAACGCGTTGGGCAGGGTAATCTGGCGCACGATCTGAGAGGCCGAGACTACATCCACCTTGACATTCCGGTAGCTGTCGGGGGACTCGCTGGGGACCAGGCTCCACTGGGCCAGGTTAAGCGTGGAATCCTGCTCCTCGCCGCCCAGGGAGAACAGCAGCTTGCCCCAAATCTTGATCGAGGCGCCATTGTCGGTGGCACGGGCGTTGGAGTCCTGCGGGATCTCACTTCCGAACTTTACGCTGGTGATTGCGCGTTCAGTGAGCTTGACGGGCCGGCCCCGTCGATTTCAAGTCTGAATCCCATAACTTACTTTACCTCCAGTACATTTTATTTAGAAGAAACGCGGCTGATCATGACTTCCAGGTTGCGGGCGTTACCATCAAAGTAGATGGTAAGGTCGCAGATGCCCGTTGTCTCGTCGATACTATAGTCAAGACTGTCGCCCTCTTCTACCACAGCATTCACGCAATCCTTCTTTGCCAGCCACAGGCTCTTCTGGCTCTTGGGGTTGTTGGAGAAGAACTGCACGATATTGTCCTGCTTAAAATCGCCGGTGGCATGGCGCAGGATGCGCTCGATATAGGTCGTCACCTGGGTCTTATAGGCAGCTCATAAGTAGATTTGTCCGGATCATAGAGCAGGTTGCGGGCCTTGTAGACCGTAATCTGCGTGATGTTCATCCCGTCCAGCGCCGCATTCTCCGAGGCAAAGATCCAGCCAAAATTTTTACGGTTGATTTGATCTTTGATGGAATTGGTGAAGCCGGTGATCTCCTTGGGCATGGTGGTCCGGGTGCAGAGGGCGTGGTTTCCTGCCTCCACATCATACCGCACGCCGGGCAGCTCCGAGTCCACCTTTAGTCTGCGGTAGTGGTCCTTCAGGTACTCCGGGCACTGGCAGGCCCCGCGGAAACCGGCGGCGATATAGGCCGCATTGATGTAGACACCTTCAATCCACAGCCGCATAATATCTTCCTTGGCCTCAGAGAGCTGTGCGCTTGTACTGTCTTCGGAAATCGTCATGAGCTTGTCCAGTGTGACGCCGGACTTGTTCTTTGGGATAACGGTAAAGTTCGGCAGGCACGGGATGGCGAACTCACTGTAGGGCTTTCCGACAAGGGGCTCACAGCGGTCGATGAACTTCTGGATTCCCTCGGCCGCCACCGCATTGAAAGTGGTCTCCTCCCGGGTCTCGAAGGAGAAGAAGGTCTCCACCGGTAGTCCTTGAGCACATCCAGCAGGGTGGACAGGGTCTCCAGGCTGTTTACATCCTCGTTGACCTTGTGGACATTGCCGGCAAACCGTTCCCGGCGCAGCTTGGCCCCCGCCTGGAGGCTGATGGAGAGGTTGGGGAAGATAGCGTACCAAATCGTATCCTTGAAGTTGTTCTTGCTGTTGACCGTGTTGAGGTAGGCGTGCAGGGTGGGCAGGCTGCTGCTCTTGGCCAGCATTTCCGGCTTGAGATTTGCCACCAACAGGGTGGGGATCATACCTTTGGTCTTGCACTTATACTGGTCAAAGAACATCTTCACCCCCAGCAGCTTCTCCACCAGGGGCTTGACCACCTTGATGAACGCATCCTTTGAGTCCTTGTAGAACTGGAGATAGGAGTTGTAGTTGGCAACCTCGGTGGGCACGTCGATTTTGGACTGGGTCGTGGAGGGCAGTGGGCAGAAAGTCCGGACCACCAGGGACTGAACATAGTCTGAGGGGGATTCGTTGATGGCCTGATAATCTTCCTGGAGGGCCGCGATCAGCCCGGTGTTGACGTTATCATCCAGCGTGGCCAGCGCTGTACTCTCCTGCTTTGGCGCCTCCAATACCTTCAGCTCGCCTTATCGCCCATGGTCAGCATACCCAGCGCAATCTGGTTTCCGCCGCCCTGCTGCCCGCCGGCGCCCAAAAGCAGACGGGTCTTGATGTCCTCAATAGCCAGCGGCAGCATTGCCATGACGTTATTGTAATTGTTGGAGGCTTCCTCAAAGAGCTCATTGAGCTTATCCCCACGTCCAGCTTGGCCGGATCTCCGTCCTCCAGCTCCGCGTACTTCGCATAGTTGTAGCGGATTTCCTTACGCACCTGGCGGATGTCGTCCATAACCTTTTTCGGAGAGATCATGTCCAGCAGATTCTCAAAGCCAAAATCCACATTGAGCACACCCTGGGACTTCTTGCTCTCCATGAGGGTAAAGAGCATTTTCAAAAAGTCGTTGCTTTGATTTAGCGGGATCTCCGTGAGCATATTTTCCGGGATGTTTTCCGGCTTTTTCAGGGTGTAGCGCACCGACTGAGTGTTGGCATCGAAAAAGGAGTAGATGCAGGGAGCGAACTTCTCCTGGAACTCCTCATAACTCCGGCACTCCAGATACTGGTTGATCTCCTTGATCTTGTCGTCACTTAGGCTGTCGATGCCCTTCACATCCCCAATCAGGGTCAGCAGATCCAGCTTTTCCGGGTTGATCTCCTCCAACAGCAGGGTGCGATTTGTCTGGTTGATGATAGTCACTCTAAACACTCCTTACAACAGTTGTTTTTATGGCGGCTGAGAAAATATCCGTGCCTATTGACAAAGTGCTTTTTGAAAAATGGGGCCAATCTTTTAATTTGATATTCTGAATTCTCGGGGAATACGGTTTGTTTCCAGGACCTTGTATAAGTAAAATTCTTAAAACTGTCTTTGCCAATAGGTCGAGAAAAATCTCAGGTGCGTGCGTAGCTCCTCAATTCATTTGGCTTCACCTCGCGGTACTGAAGCGCCATCTCGCTGACCTCGTCCTCAAAGGTAATGTCTACCTTGGAATCCAGCCCGATCAGATAGCTGCGTCCCTTCATCAGAATCTCCCGGGCCTGCATGATGGTGCAGTCCGACTCATTTGACAGCACCAGGCACCGGTTGCTCCCGCTTTGAAGTAGATGCGGTCCGCGCCTTCCAGAGGCTCGCTGACATTGCAGCCGTCCAGAATCTCCTGCAGCGTCAGAATTTTTCCGCCCGGAATACGAAACAGATTATAGGTAAGCGGGGGAACGTCCCTGCCGGATTTGGTCCGTGTGATGTAGAGATTGAGGCGGCCGGTATAGCTGTATTTGCTCGGGGCCGGAGGGGGCGGATCTGGGATGGACCGCGGCCTTTTCCTCCGACGCGAAACCACAGCGTAGACCGCCCCAAGAATCAAAAGCAGTACAAAAAGGGAAACCCCGATGATGACCGGCCGGTAATCGGGCGGCTCAGGAAGAGGGGGAGCCCCTTCCAAAGGAACCAACACGGTCTGCTGCGCGATGATGTTCGTATCCAGGTTATCGAATGAGATGTATATCGCCTTGGTTTTATCCGAAGAAACCTCCTCCTGAGGGGGAAGCGCCACAGAGCCTGCACGAATCGCCCCAGACCACGCCTGCCCATCCACCGTCCCGGTCAGGGAGCGGCCTTCAAAAACTGAGTCGGTAAGCACCTGGCGCTCCGGATTCTCAGCGTCATAGAAGCTACGGAGATCTGTGCTGTCCGGTCATATGATACCGCGTCTTCATCCGCCGGCTCGGTATCCTCATAGACGATACCGGGCGTCAGGATGATATGGTATTCTGTGATCACATCCACCTTGACCTGGCTGCCGGCCGCCCCCTGGAAGCTGACATGCACCTTTTCCGCGCTGGGGTGGTCCAGCTCCAGAAGCTATAATGTGTGCCGGAGACCTGCCGTACACTCCCTGCGCTGAAATCTGCGTTCAGATTCCGAATGGGGCTGTCGCTGATAAATAAAAGCCTGGCGTTGGTTGCGTTGGCGGTTGGGATCGTGATGTCGAGTTCTTCCGTCCCGCCATCGGCATCCACAACTGCCGCCGTTGTTTTTTTGATGTTCAGCTGCTCCAAAAGGATGGAGTCCACTGCCTGCTGAATATCCTCAGCCCTGGGAGCGTGGTAATTTGCGCCGCCGGTCTCCGCCGACGCGGAAAAAATCGTGTTTGCCTTATTTTCCATATCAGCCCAAGGCCAATTACATGGATCACAACTCCGGAGTTCTTTGCCTCTGTGACCGCATTTTCAAACTGACCGGAGGAAACCGCGGTTGCTGCGTCATCCTGCATTACAATTTCGCCGTCCGAAAGCATTACAACGGTTTTCTCGGACGCCTCTACCGTGTCCAGAAGCTCCAACGCCTTCGTAAGCCCCGTGCCTGCGTTGGTATAGCCGGTATAGCGGACGGAATCCGCCGCCTTCATAATGCTGTCCCGGCTTCCGCTGTCCGCCATGCCTTGTGCTGCAACTACGTCCGTGTTGTAGGCCACCACGCCGACAACGTAATTGGAAGGGAGGCTGTATATCAGCTGCGCAATGCTGTCGATTGCGAGACGGTTTCGGTCGTTGCCGTTCATGCTGTTGCTGGCATCCAGCGTAAAAACAACGGCTTTTTGAATGGAGCCGCTATTCTGCTGCGGCGGAGCGGAGGAACTCACTCCCTCTGCGGCCGCTGACTGGCATAATATCAACGGCGCCAAAACAGCTGCAAGCAACAAGGAAACGATGCGCTTCATGGGTTACGCCAACTCCTCCCTCTAATGTTCTGTTGTATGGTTATATTATCCCATCTATTCGACACTATTTTACAATATTTGTACAAAGAAGTCAATTAAAATCCGATATTCTTATATCATTTCACTTAGTAAATCGTGGTTTTCTTTTTTGGCTGAAATAGAGCCGCTTTTGGCTTGTCTTGCGTTTATTTTTCGCAAAAGCTGAACAATCTCTATATTATTCTTGCTGACCTCTTGTTTGTTTTGTGGCGAAATGCACAAAAATATTTTTTACATCTTTCTCTTAACTAGTGGACAAAATGTGACGATGTTATATAATAATTGTGTTTTATTCTAAAATAAAGCATATAGCTATTGCGTTTCCAATCCAATTTCTTTTGAGAATTATAATTGGGGCAGCTTTTCTTTCTGGAATATGACGTTTTTACTATTTTTCCTACTTGCCTTGTTTTCTTTCTGCTGCATTTACTCGCACGGACACAGACAAAAGGCGGACGCTTGGTCTGTGTTTTATTTTTGATTGAGCTGCGCAATACTGTATCTGCTAATCGCAAAACGTAAGGAGGAGCCTTGTGACATACGATTTACTGATGCTGATGTTTGACGACCCGCATGCGGAGGAAGTTGAGCGCTATTTGACCTCAAAACAAATTAAAGTGGTGCGGGAACATACGGTGAAGAAAGCGATCCAGTGCATTAGGTACAATTCATACCATTTCGTCCTGCTGGACCAGCGATTGGAAGGTGCCGACTTCCTGATGGATATTGTCTACCAGGGTTATTACGGGATATACACTTACCTGATTGCCGCCGGAGAATTTCGGCATGCGGAGGAGCGTGCAGCCGTTTTGCGCAGCGGAGCGGATGTCTGCATCTGCGCTCCAGTTTCCCCCGATGAGCTCTACGAGCAGATCAGTGCAGTCACCCGCAGACAGCACCGGCAGATGCGGCATTCATTGGCCGGACCATCATCGCTGCCGATTCTGAAATTTACAAACCTCTCGATTGACCCCATCCGAAATGCTGTGATGAGTTCGGGCCGCGAGATCCACTGTACACCGAAGGAATTTGATGTGCTGTATCTGCTGGCGACCTATGCAGGCACATATGTTCGGCCCAATATATCTACGAAAACGTATGGAAAGCCCCCTTCATCCATTCCGGCACCAGCATCCCCGACTGCATCTCCGCACTCCGGAGACGCTTGGGCAGTAACTCAGGCTATATTGAAACAGTCTACGGGCGGGGATACCGCTTCATTGACTTTTTGGAAGAAAGACGTCGATAATTTCCAATCTTTCTCCTAAATTTTTCAAAGTAATTCCGAGGTTTTCCCTTTATAATATAATTTGACAAAATTGATTTTATTTTGTCAAATACGAGTAGACGGAGGGACGACACAGTGAGAGTACAGAGCGCGCAAGGACTTCTTGGATACATAACGCAGACGCCGCAGCCGTGAGTGCTGCGGCGTTTCACTATTCGACGATATTCGACATCTCTCCGAATCGGCCGCCTCCATTCCCACCGCTGCATCAAGTTAGGGGGAAAATCATCTGATAAAGATGGGAGGGAAACTGAATCCATGCTGGAAACAAGGAAAAAGGTAGAAGCAGACTTGAAAGAATATCCCATGCTGAAAAGAAAAGAAACCATACTGAAATACGAGAGCCAACATCCCCAGCACGTAACGGAGCATGAGGTGATCGGCGCACTGGCATTATCTCATTCCGTGCAGGAAATGGCCGGATCAGCTGGTTATATATCGGACAAAACCATGCGGATTGCCCTTCAATTTCAGGATGAAACCGAACGCCTCAACCGGGATGCATCTTTTGAAATCGCCCAAGAACTGTTCAATGTCAGGCGGAAAATGAAGAAATTGGAGTTCTATGTTTCCCAGCTTCCGCCCAAGCAGGCCGAAGTGATCCGAAAGCATTATTTTGAGGAGTATAGCTGGCCGGCGCTGCAGAAGGAACTTCATGTCTCCTCCCGTACCTTGATCAACCGCAGGACGAGGGCCTCAATGAGCTGGCAACCATGTACCAGTACATGGAACAGGTAACGCAGTCCTCGAAAAAAACGCCAGAACAAAACGGTAGATTTCCACATGGACTCGTCCTGTCAGACGGCGCTTGCATAACTGCAAGAGAAAGAGCCTGCTGTGAGCCGTGAAAATATCGGGTCACAGCAGCTTTTTTTGTTGTAAAATAGTTCCCGCCTGAGCATGAAATATTTTACAATCGGCCCTTTGCGCTTTTTCCTGCGGCGTCTCCACACCGCTGTCAGCGAATCCACCAGGGGCGCCTGCTGTTTATTCGGCAGGTCAGAGGGGAGCTGTACTCATGAAGATCGTATCCTGGAACGTAAACGGCCTCGCCGCCTGCAAGCGAAAGGGCTTTTTGCGCGTCCTTGCCAGATCAGGCGCAGACATTTTCTGCTGCCAGGAGATCAAGACCCGGTGCCCCCTCTCCACCCAGGGTACCTCCAGTTCTGGAATCCGGCCAAACGCCCAGGCTACTCCGGAACGCTGACACTTGCCCGTAAGGAGCCGCTTTCCGTTCGGTATGGCATGGGGATTCGGGAATTTGACGTGGAGGGCCGCCTAATCACTCTGGAATATGACGGCTTCTATGCCTGAATGTCTATGTCCCAAACTCCCAAAGCGGCCTGGCTCGCCTGGAGTACCGGACTGCCTGGGATGCCGCCCTGCGGGAGTTCCTGCTCACACTGGACAAGCCGGTGATCCTGTGCGGCGACTTCAATGTGGCCAGGGGGTATATCGACATCTACCCGGAAAACCTGCGTAACGAGGTGGAGCCACCCGGCTTCCAGTCACAGGAGCGGGAGGGGATGGACCAGCTATTAGGCTTGGGACTGATCGATGTCTTTCGTACCTGGTATCCGCAGGTGGAGGGCGCTATACCTGGTGGTCCATGCGGCTGAAAAAGCGGCTGGAGAACCGTGGCTGGCGTCTGGACTATTTCCTGATCTCCGAGACTCTGATGCCCATGGTGCAGAATATCACTCACCACACGGACATCCTCGGCTCCGACCATTGCCCCATCTCTCTGGTACTGCGTCCGATGGCGCCCCGCAAGGAACTGTCAAATGAGGATATGGCGGCCATGTGGCGTGGACTGGACTGGACCCAGCTGGAGGACGAGCTGCTGGAGTACCAGCGGAGCCTGGCCCGGGTGGCTTTTGCCGGCCACTGGGGCCATGTGGCCGAGCTGCAGAAGAAGCTTGTGCGGTCGCTGGCCGCCAAGGCGCTGGCCGTGCGCCATGTGGTGCAGAATGACTCAGAGCCGGGGATAGACGGGGTGCGGTGGCAGACGGACGGGGAGAAAATGCGCGCCGCCCTCTCCCTGACCTCCAAGGGCTACCACGCCAGGCCCTATCGGCGATTCCTGCTGCAAGATGGTGACAAGGAGCGGCGGATCAATGTGCCCACCGCTTACGACAAGGCAATGCAGGCCCTCTACGCCTTTTCCCTGGACCCGGTGGCGGAGTCCACCGCCGATAAGAAGTCCTTTGCCTTCAGAAAGGGGCGCTCCATCTATGACGCCCACGCCTGCCTCTGCCGCGCTTTGGAAGGAACGGGAGCCCCGGAATGGATCGTGCGTGCTGATGTTCGGGCCTGCTACGACTCCCTGAGCCAGGAGTGGCTGCTGGCGCACATCCCCATGGACCGGAAGGTGCTCCGGGAGTTCCTGAAGGCCGGCGTGGCCTTCGGCGGTGAGCTGTTCCCCACGGAGGTAGGTATCTCCCAGGGGGCCTCGCTCTCTCCTATCCTGGGGAACATGGCGCTGGATGGGCTCCAGGCGTATCTCTATGAGCAGCTTTACCCCAACAGGTCCCCGGACTATGGCGGCGGCGATTTGACGCGGTTTGCCGACGACATGATTATCACCGCCCGCAGCCGGGCGCAGGCAGAGCTCATCCTGGAGCTCCTGGAGCAGTTTCTGGCGGCCCGCGGTCTAAAACTGAACTGGGACAAGACCTACATCAGCAAAGTGAGCATGGGCTTTGAATTTCTCTCCCGGTGGTATCGGCGAGAGGACAGCGTCTGGTGGTGCGGCCCTCGGATCAGGCGGTCAAAAGATTTGAGAACAGCTGGAATCCTTTATCCTGGGCCACAAGCTCCCAGCAGACCCTGATCGAACGGCTCAACCGGAAGCTGAACGGCTGGGGCAGCTACCACCGGGTCACCGACGCCTTTGACGCCTTCCGGCGGATCGACAGCTGCGTACAGGCGCTTCTAATTAAGAAGATGCGCCAGCTCCACCCCAAGCGGAAGTGGAAGACGATCCAGAATATGTATTGGTATGAGCAGGACGGGCACCATATCTTTGCCCTGCGGGACAACAAATCTGTGCGGGTGGCCCGCCTTGCCGAACTGGAGATCACGGAGCATAAGCCCATCCGGCTCTCCTTCCATCCGTACCTGGATCAGGCTACTACCTCTGGCTCCAGCGGCGGAGGGACGATCAGAAGGTCAGCGGCGCCAAGCGGCGGGGCATCTGGCGCAGGCAGGCCGGCGCTGCCATTACTGCG
>ENA-OQCE01000384-OQCE01000384.1-human-gut-metagenome-genome-assembly--contig:-NODE-384-length-21520-cov-16.252653_pt1 | contig 21520 bp, 22 predicted proteins | sample MGYA00242495_ERZ504572 | MGnify/ENA primary metagenome ERZ504572 (study PRJEB26092, sample SAMD00036228) | human gut metagenome | host: Homo sapiens | study: EMG produced TPA metagenomics assembly of...
GGAGCCCCGCCGCCGGGCGGCAGACATATAAGGTCGCCTGCTCGGACAGTCCTGACTCGCACGGAGAGCACATTAAGTGCTCTCCGGCTCGTGCGGAACTCGCGATCGACCTTATATGTCTGCCGCCCGGCGGCGGGGCTCCCGCACATCTCAACCTTGGCTGGGTTCTGGCTCAGTGGCAGTCGCTTCGCTTCTGCCCGCCTTGGTTGGTGTGGCGGTTTGGCGTTGGAGCGGTTCTTTTTCTGATATATGCTGGTTGCGGCTCTTCTTTTGGGAGGAGTCGCTTTTTTGTTGCTAGGAGGTTGGCCCGTGGTTGATGGGGAGATTCGTTCTGAGCTGCTTGCTGCGGATTGGAATGGCGAATGGATGCGTCTGCAGGCCGCTCGGCATCGGGCTGATGATTCTTTTGAATGGGATAAGCGAGCTCGACATTTTCGACCTCTTGAGACTGCCCCTTATGCTCGGGATTTTATAAAACTGTTGGCGATTGAGCCTGGTGAGTCGGTGCTCGATATGGGGTGTGGAGCTGGGTCGATTGCTATTCCGCTTGCTCAGGCTGGACATCCTGTGATTGCTGCTGACTTTTCCCCTGCCATGTTGGGCACGCTTGATGCTGGCATTGAGTACTATGGGCTCGAGAATCGCATTACGCCGCTTGAGCTTGCTTGGGATGATGATTGGGATTTGGTTGGACCGGTCGCGAAAGCGGTGGATGTTGCCTTTGCCAGTCGGTCGGTTACGACGACCGATCTAAAAGGTGCGCTTGCCAAGCTTGACCGTGCGGCTCGTCGGCGTTGTGCTGTCACGATGGTCGCCAACTCCAGCCCGCGCTATGATCTGCACTTGATGAACGCTATCGGCGCCTCCGTCACCTGCAGCAATGGCTTTGTGTACACCTTCAACATCCTCATTCAGATGGGTGCGTTGCCGCAGGTTACATACTTTGAATCGCCTCGTCGCGATACCTTCGATAGCCTTGAGGCAGGCGTGGCGGATTTTTCCCGTATGCTCGAGCATGGCAACGAGGATAAGATCGACTGCCTGCGCGACTACATCGCTCAACACATGATTGAGAACCCCCATGCCGGTGAGCCGGGCTCCAAGGGCGTGCCGCAGGGGCGCTATATGCTCGACCATATCCGTAAGGTTCGCTGGGCGTTTATTGCATGGGAGCCGGTCTCTGCGCCCAGCTCATAGCCTGTTCGCAGCCCACGCCGCCCACTCACTCGGCATCCGCATTCTTTTTGAACTGGGCAAACGCGCCCCACACCGCGCCGTTCCTGCGCTATCGTGGGACAGCTCACTAGATTAAGGCCCCGTCGCGGGGCGCCCCATACATAGAAAGCGAGAACCCATGGCACTGACAGGAGCCCAGGTCAAGCAGCTTCGCAGCATGGCCCATCACCTCAACCCCGCCATCATCATCGGTAAGTCCGATGTCAACGAGGGCACCGTCGAGCAGACGGTCGCCTACCTGGAGAAGCACGAGCTCGTTAAGTGCTCCGTGCTCGATGGCTCCAGTCTTTCCGCCCGCGAGGCCGCCGAAGAGCTCGCTGAGCGTTGCCACGCCGAGGTCGTCCAGGTCATCGGCCGCAAGTTCTCGCTGTATCGCGAGTCCTCGCGCAAGGACATCGAGAAGATCAAGCTCGTCTAAGAGCCAATGATCCGGCGAGCCAACACATAGCAAGCTTACGGGTGCCCAAGTACTTCGGGCGCCCGTTTTTTATCGCTCGACCAGCACGCGATTTAGCCGCCCCTCCACCAAGCGCTCGTATAGATGCCGCGTCTCGGGCTCGGGTACGCCATTGACCTGTTCCCTCAGATGGTGCATATGCCCGCTGTACAGCTCGACGATATCGCGCCGCCGCCCCGCCGCACTGTAGACGCGCATGGCACAGCGCACCATATCCTCGCGCGCCGTTTCCTGCCGAAGCCCCGACTCCGCCAGCCAAATCGCCGACTGCAGATCGTTTTCTTCTAGAGCGGCATTTGCTCCCTTAATCATGCAATCGATGTACTTTGACTGCATAATGCGTCGCATACGCAAAAAGTAGGTGGGGTTACAGCCATTGGGAACATACAGCGGCCCGGCATAAAGCTGCTCAATCTTAAGGCACAGCTCGACCAGATGGGGTCCGCGCGCACCTGTGCGATTTCCCAAAACTTCGCGGCTTATCTGATCAAACAACCGCACGTCAGTCTTGACGTAATCGCCGTTAAGCCCAATGCACTCGTTTTGGATCAGCACACACGACTTGCCGTCCGGTGTCGGCCCCAAGGCCGAACGCAAGCGCGATATCGTCGAGTACAGATTGTTACGAGCGCTATTGAACTCGGCATGGGGCCACAGCTCCATAGCCAGCGTCTCGCGGTCGACGAGCGCATCCATGCCCAGTGCAAGCCGCTCGGCAAGCGTCGCCGCCTTCTTGCGGCGCCACATTTTGTCCGTAATGGGAAACCCGTCGCGCTCGGCGCGAAACGCACCAAACATGCGAATCTCGATATGGTCGATGGTATCAACGGCTTCAACCTCGCCGGCCTGAAATAAGCGCTCGCCCTCCCCTTCCAGATCATCGCGCAGCGACTACCGCGACAGCTCGCGCACGGGAAGCTTCTTGCGAATCCTGGTCGCCGGCTCGCCCAGACAATGCATGGCAAGGCGCGCAAAGAGCCGATACGATGGCTCTAGAATCCCCGCACGATTCATGGACATCCAGGCCGCAAGATCGCTGTCTCGGCCCGCACAGGCCAAATGCAGCGCCACCATCCAGGCTCCGCTCCACCAACCTGCGTCTGGCTTATATCGAGTAGCTCCGCTTCCTCGCGCACCGAAACCATCGAGGTGTTACGCAGATACGCCGCGCGCTCCAACAGCAATGCGTTATCGCGCATGTACGCAATCGACTCCTCGACAAGTTTGAGCACTTGGACCGCACGGAACTTTGCATTAACCGGCCGTCCCTCTGCCAGCGACTGCCAGCCTTCTAGCAACAGGCCAAACAGCTGAATCTGGTTGTCGCGCATGCGCACGGCAAAACGATCGAGCTCGTTGAATGCCGCGTCGTCGGTTACCGGCAAGCCGGAAAGGAGCCGCCGTGCCGCCAACACCATGCGCACCCAGATAGCCATCGCCTTAAGCCCACGTACGTCGAGCGCCTCCCGCACCACCGTCATCTCGTCGTCGCGCTCGTCGGTTCCCGCAAACGACCCGTCAAAAAGCTCCACCAGCATGCTATCGGCCCGTATAACAATCCCCGCGATGTCGAGCTCGCAGTCATAGGCCTTGCTCGTTTTGAGCTGCTGTAGAACGCCGCCGTCATCTCCCCGTTCGGTCAGGCATCGCTTGACCTCGATATGCGCGGACAGCATGTCGAGTGCGGTGTGGGACATCTCTATTTCTGGCACGGCCAGGTTCATAGGGAGCCCAAGCCCGTTGTCCCCATAGCAAACAGCCGTCAGTGTCTGGGCCACCCTCCATGAAACAGGGTCTATTTCGCAGGCCGCCCGTTCGCCCCCGCGCTCGATGACCGATGCCATATAGCGAGCGAGCTTTGTATTGGACACGCTGACCGCTGCCAGATATACGCCGAGCGCCTCGGCAGGCGTTGGCTCTGGAGCCGGATCCTCGGCATCGATCGTGCCCAGCGCTGCTCGGCAGATATCGGCCCCGTGCCCCGTCAGAGCCAGATCGACCCCATACTGCCCAGCAAGTTCAAGGACCGCATCACGGTCCAAAAAGGCGTCCGCCAGGCCCATCGCCGCATCGCATCGGCCCGCCTTAAGCAAAATCCGGGCCGCCCTCGGAACAAGTTCGGGGCGAACCTCGGCCACCAACTTACGCAAGCGCAAGCGTCCGTTATCCTCCGTGCCCAGACACGTAAAACTCCGCTCGGCGGGGTCCAAGCCAAAGATCGGGTAGTCGCGTACGAAGTAGGACTGGTCGACCATCGATAGTCTCACCCCGCAAGCCTCGAGTTCTGCGATATTGCCCTCGCCCATCAAAATCATGAGACATGCCACGCAAAACAGCGCATTATTGTCGAGCGAAGCCAGATCGACAAGTGCCGCGCCATATACGTTGACAATCTCGTTTTCGAGCAGACCGGCTACGTCGCCTTGGCCATACAGACCCGTCTGCAATGCCGAAACGAGCTCGGGCACGCCCTGCGTGAGCTGATAAAAGTCGAGCGATGTGCTGATCGAAAACGCCGATGCCCACGCCGAATACTCATAGGCATGCACCTTGAGCATCTGCGCATTGATCTTAACCGAATCGCCCAGCCCATGAATCAGTTGACGATTTGAAGGACGGCAGGAGATAAAGACCCCTACCCCCATAGCGCGCAGGCCGCGAATCCTGTCGATGAGGTCTTCGGTATCGTGCTGATCGAGGTTTGGCACATTATCAATCGCGATAAGGGAGTGCGGTTTGTCTTTGAGTTCTTCGGTAACCACCTCGAGCTGCATAAACACCTCGCGCCCAGTGGCGCGATCGGCCTCGATAATCCGCACGGGGCCTCGCGTCGGGTCGCATTTAACCTCATGGGTGTACTGCAGCAGCACCGAGGTCTTCCCAAACCCGTCGGGCGCATAGAGAACCACGATGCCGGCCTTTCGGCCCTTGGCGAGAAGCTCATTCATCAAGCGTTCGCGTCGCACCATATAGCCTCCGCCCAGCGGCATCAGCTCGAGGTCGTCTATACTGTCCAAATCGTTTACCATGCCCGCTCCTCAACTCGACCGTATGGACACTGTAACCGCAAGACCATACAAGCCGCGCTATGAATAGAGCGACCTTGTGTTCTAGGTTGTCTTTTGGTACGCAAGCGGCAAGTTTTTGTACAGCGAAGGCCGATTGTTATTAATCCCCCGACTAATCGGTCTTTAAGCAGGTAAATGAGCTTGTCAGCTTGTCCCATCTAAGCGGCAGTGTAACGCAGATAAACAAGGTTCAGCTATGTCATTCAACTCGCCTAGCACCCGCTACCGTCTACGACCTTTTAGTGGCATTTTTGCATAGAATCTGGTATGGAATGAATCAAACTGTTTGACATCCGGCATTCGCCAAGCTTGCGGCAAGATTTTGGTCAAGCGGGCGGAAAGGGATAACAAAAAGGCCCCCGCAAAGCGGAGGCCTTAGGCAAGGCTATGTCGAGGTGCAGGATTCGCGCTACTCGCAGAGCGAAAGGGCAGCCTCGTCGGCAACGACAACGCAGTTGGTGTGCAGCTGCAGGATCGAAGCCGGGCACGCGGGCGTAACCGGGCCATAGCACATGTCATGCACGGCCTGAGCCTTGGCCTCGCCGTTGGCGACGACCAGGATCATGCGGGCATACATGATGGTCTGGGTACCCATGGTGTAGGCCTGACGGGGAACGTCGTCGATGCTGTCGAACAGGCGGCTGTTGGCTGAATGGTGCTCTCGGTGAGGTCGACGCAGTGCGTGCCCTTGGAGAAGTGGTCATCGGGCTCGTTGAAGCCGATGTGGCCGTTGTTGCCAATGCCGAGCAGCTGCAGATCCGGGTAACCGGCGGCGGCGACGATCTTGTCGTACTCAGAGCAGGCAGCGGCGGCGTCGGGGTTGGAACCGTCGGGCACATGCGTGTTGTTCAGGTCGATGTTGATGTGATCGAAGAAGTTCTCACGCATAAAGTAGTGATAGCTCTGGGGATCGTCGTGCGAAAGGCCGCGATACTCGTCCAGGTTGTAGGTGCTGACCTCGGCAAAGTCGACGTCGCCCTTCTCGTACCAAGCAGCGAGCTGCTTGTAGGCACCGATCGGGGTGGAGCCGGTGGCAAGGCCCAGCACACAGTCGGGCTTGAGGATAACCTGCGCCGAGATGATATTGGCGGCCTTGCGGCTCATATCCTCGTAGTCTTTAGCTTTAATGATCTTCATTACGCGTCCTTTCTCGTACAAGAGAGGCAAGGCTCCCCTTACAAGCACTTGCCCGCGGCCCGCGTCGGCCGCAACCAACGTGTGCGGCCACCAGGGCGAGGTCGCGTAATGTATGTGTCTCGTGTCTAGCCGCGTCGAGGCCCCTGCCCGTCCACGGTGACCCGAAGCCTTTTAGCTTCGGACAAATCCCATCTTGCCACTGAGGGCGTCCTCTTTCAAGGGCGCCTCCGTAAACGTGTTTGAATTGTAGGCTAATGGCCACGTGCACTTGCTAGCGCTCGCGAGCAACGATGAGCTGGTCCATCTCTTCGACATGCACGCCAACGGAGCCCTTGATACTCGAGAACTCAACGGAGTTGCACACCAAGATGGGAACCGTCACATCATAGCCCTCGGCAGCAATTGCCTCGCGATCGAACTCAATGAGCACATCGCCCTTATGGACGATGTCACCCACTTGCGCATGTACGGTAAAGTGCTTGCCCTCAAGCTGAACAGTGTCCAAACCAACGTGGATGAGCACGTCCAAGCCATCGACCGTGTTAAGCGCAACAGCGTGTCCCGTGGGAAAAATGGCCTCGACCTTGGCATCAGCCGGTGCAATCACACGCGTGCCGGTAGGCTGAATCGCCACGCCCTGGCCCAAAAGGCCGGTGGCAAATGTCTGGTCATTGACCTCGGACAACGGAATGACGTCGCCCGAGATGGGAGCATCCAGCGTAAGGACTCGACCACGCATACCAAAAGACCTTAGGACTTTAGTGAACATGCTCCCCCTCGGACATACCAATCGACCAAAATAGCCTTAACAGTTTACCACTTGGCACTCGTTTTTGACCATTAGGGAAGTTCGCGCTTGACAACCTCGACGATGTCGTCAACAACGCGCTGGGTCAGCTCGTGCGTCTCGGCCTCGGCCATAACGCGGACCAGCGGCTCGGTACCGCTCGGACGCACCAGAATGCGACCGCGGCCGTCAAGTTCCTTCTCGGCAGCAGCGACGGCATCCCAGATGGCTGGCAATCGTCCAGACCAGCCTTGTTGTCGGAATGCACGTTGACGAGTACCTGCGGGTACTTCTTCATGATGCCGGCAAGATCGGTGAGGGTACGACCGGTGCGCTTGAGCACGGCCAGCAGCTGCAGAGCCGTCACCAGACCGTCACCGGTGGTGTTGTGCTCCAGGAAGATGATGTGGCCGGACTGCTCGCCGCCGATGACGGCGCCATCCGCGAGCATACGCTCCAGAACGTAGCGATCGCCCACGGCAGTCTGAACCATCTCGAAGCCCTGCTCCTTCATAGCGATGGAGAAGCCAAGGTTGCACATGACGGTCGAGACAATCTCGGAATTGGCGAGCTTCCCGCGGGCGGCGAGGTCAGAACCGCAGATAGCCAGGATGTAGTCACCGTCGATCTCATTGCCCTCACTGTCCACGAACAGTACGCGGTCGGCGTCGCCGTCGTGGGCCAGACCGATGTCAGCATGGGTGCGCAGCACGAGCTCGCGCAGAGGCTCGAGGTGCGTAGAGCCGCACTCGACATTGATGTCGGTGCCGCAGTAATCGGTGTTGATGGCATGGACCGTGGCACCCAGGCGCTGCAGCGCGGCGGGCGTAGTCTGGCAGGAAGCACCGTGACCGCAGTCGACGGCAACGACCAGGCCATCGAGCCTCAGGCCATCAAGCGTATCGATGGCGTGGTCGACGTATGCCTTGCGAGCGTCCTTCATCTTGATGATGTGGCCCACGCCGGCACCGGTCGGCAGCGTGTCGGCAGCCATGACTTCCTCGGACATGACCCAGGCGCTGATCTCTTCCTCGACCGCATCGGGAAGCTTCATACCCTTGCGGCTAAAGAATTTGATGCCGTTGAACTCCGGCGGATTATGCGAAGCAGAGATGACGATGCCGCCGTCGAGCTCGTTCTGGACGGTGAGCAGCGCCACGGCAGGCGTGGGGATGACGCCGCAGCAGTGCGGACGGCCGCCCTCGGCCATGATGCCGGCAGTCAGAGCGCTCTCGAGCATGGTACCCGAAAGACGCGTGTCGCGGCCGACGCAGATATCCGGACCAAGGAACTTGGTCGCCGCGCGGCCCAGGCGAAACGCGAGGTCGCACGAGAGGTCGGCATTGGCGACGCCACGGACGCCGTCGGTACCGAAGATGTTCTGGGGCATAGGATCGCTCCTTCCCTAGCAGGCGATATGCAACCGCCCACCCTAGTCGAAAAAGAAAAGCGGGACCCGCCGAGGAATCGGCAGGCCCCGCTTGTACATTGTATCTCGAAAGGAGATAAAACCTTAGCGCTTGGAGAACTGGGGAGCGCGGCGGGCCTTCTTGAGGCCGTACTTCTTGCGCTCGACCACGCGAGCATCGCGCGTAAGGAAACCGGCCTTCTTGAGGTCAGCACGGTAATCGCCAGCGTTCAGAAGAGCGCGAGCGATGCCCAGGCGCAGAGCGCCGGACTGACCGGAGATGCCGCCGCCATCGCACAGAGCGATAACGTCGAACTGACCGGCGGTGTCGGTCACCTTGAAGGGAGCAAGGGCGTTCTCAACGAGCTGATGACGGCCGAAATACTGCTCGGCATCACGCTTGTTGATGGTCACCTTGCCGGTGCCGGGGACGAGACGGACGCGGGCGACGGCGTTCTTACGACGGCCGGTACCCTGGTAGACAACGGTGTTCTCAGCCATCTTTAAGCCTCCAGCTCAATCTTCGTGGGGTTCTGGGCAGCATGCGGATGCTCGGCACCAGCGTAGACCTTAAGCTTGGTCATCTGGCACGGCCGAGGGTGGTCTTGGGCAGCATACCGCGAACGGCGCGCTCGATGACCTTCTCCGGGTGCTTCTCCATAGCCTGGCGGAAGCTCTCAGCCTTGAGGCCGCCGTTGTAGCCGCTGTGGCGATAATAGGTCTTCGTGTCGGCCTTGTTACCGGTAAGCTGGACCTTATCGGCGTTGATGACGACAACGAAGTCGCCGCAGTCGCTGTTGGGCGTGAACTGGGGCTTGTTCTTACCGCGCAGGATCATTGCGATCTGGGTGGCAAGACGGCCCAGGACAGCACCATCGGCGTCGACGAGAACCCAGTTGCGCTGGACCTCGCCCTGCTTGGCGTAGTGAGTCGATTTCGAAATCACTTAGACTCCTCCATGTACAGTACGTGTTGTTACAGAGATTCACGGGGCTCTGCAAGTAACCCGTCCATATTACCCCGCTCGCCGTACGAGTCAACAGGTATTTTGGCTCCGACCAGAGTTTCTGCACATGTCATCCACGAGCCGTGACGTTGCAGCGCTAGCGCTCAACAAACTCCTGGATCTCCGCGAGTAAACGCTTTGCCTCCTGGCGACCCTGAATATACAGATCGAGCAGCTTTGCTGGATCGTGTTCGACATGGCCGACCTCGACCGGCTTTTGCGGAGCGATGACCAGCGCGCGGCCCTCGCGCTCATACTGCCACAGGTGCATGCGCTGGAGGTTATAGCGGTCGTGGCGCGTCTCGATAGCTCGAGCAGGTAGGGGTAGTCGGCATAGCGGGCGCGCGCGGCAGGCATAAACTCGTAGGGCTTTTTCTCGTACGAGCGGTCCTGCGTGACAATGACAACCGCGCGATCGAAGCCCGCCTCCTCCAGCACGTGCTCGATGGGGACCGAATCGGCTACGCCGCCGTCGACGTATTTGTGCCCGTCGATCTCGACCGGCGGCGTCACCAGCGGCAACGAGGTCGAGGCACGCACGGCGTCGAGGTCGAGCACGGCGCTTTTGACCGGCAGGTACGCGGCGGTTCCAAAGAGCATGTCCGTCGCGACGGCGTACATCTCGATAGGGCTGGCGTCGAACGTCTCGTTATCAAAAGGATCCAGGCGGTCCTGGACGTCGTTGAAGATAAAGTCGTAACCCACGATGGAACCCGTGGACGCAAACGACGCGGCGCCCATGTAGCGGCTGTCGTTGCAGAAGGTCAAATTGACTCGGTTGGTGCGGCCGATCTGGTGCGACTTGTAGTTGACGCCGTTGAGCGCACCGGCCGAGACGCCGTACACCGCCGGAATTTCGACACCGGCCTCCATGAGGACGTCGAGCACGCCTGCGGTAAATTGCCCGCGGAAGCTGCCGCCCTCCAAAACGAGCGCGACCTTGCCGGCATTCTTTGCCTTATCTTCTGCAGTCATATTGACTCCTGCGATTGCGTTTTGACTTTCTTCTACCCAGTTTTGGAATGGAGGGCGCGCAGGTTTTTCGAGGCGGCAGGTGAAGCGGAAAGCGCGTCCCAGTTTGAGGCGGGATTCCGGGATGCGCTTTCCGCTTGGACCGCCGTTGGGAAAGCGTGTCCCGTTCTGAGCGCAGATTCCGGGATGAACTTTCCGCTAGCCATTCATTTGGAAATTGCATCCCATTCCGAATGAGGATTCCGGGATGCGCTTTCCGCTTGAAACGTCATCCGGAAACCGCATCCCAGTCTGAGTCGGAATTCTGGGATGGATTTTCCGCCTTGGGCGACGTTGATGCGGGGCATGGCAGGCTGCAGTCCGATCGGCATCGCATCTGCATAGGGTTGAAGCTTTGCGCGGAGAATCCGCGTATTTGCTTCGCAAATACGCACCGGCTTCGGCCGCCTGCCGGCGTCCTCGCCCGCTCGCTACAAACGCTCCGCGTTTGTTTAACGCTCGCGCCCTGCACAGAGTTCGATTCTCCGCGGTATCTATAAGTAATAAAAAAGCAGGTAGGTGCGTTTACCTACCTGCTTGTAACTATTGGTGGAGGCGCGGAGAATCGAACTCCGGTCCACGAAAGCCCCCTGATTGGCATCTCCAAGCTCAGTCGCTGGTTTAGTCTCGGACGCTTTGCGCGCAGCGACACGCTCGCGGCATCCCAACCGGTTCGGTCTTAGCCCGCGCCATACCGATTACGTGCGCAGGAGCATTCCCCTAACATGACGTCGCGCCGGTGTCGGGGAAATCACCGGGTTGACGCGCCGCTATAAACTAAGCAGCGAGAGCCATAGGCTCAAAAGAAGAGTTGTTGTCAATTCAATTTGACGGTACCCCTGTTTAACGAGGCGAGGAGACCTCGGCTTGCTTCCTCTCTCAGAGCTATCGTGTCGAAACCAGTCGCCCCCGGATGTCGGGAAAGTCTGGATGGTATCGGGCCTGCAAACACCCGATAACCGTCGACTTTTCAAGGAACATACGGGGCGAGCCCCGCTCGTGGAGTGTTATCTTACCACGTTCTGAAAGCGGACAGCTGTTCTATGCACGAGCTGTGAAGACCCCAATGTGCGCCGCACTTCGCACTTTTGCTACCGATCGCGTCACGTATATTTTCGCCAAGCAGAATTGACCCGTCGAAAGGACCGTTATGGATACCAAGCAGCAACTCGTCAATGCCCTCGCAGGCCTGGGCTCAACCATTACCGAAGCTATGGATGTCATCGAGGGCTTTGTCCCCTGCGGACATCCTGCCCTCACGGTATCGAACGCACTCGTCGCGCTGGACGCTGACGATGATGCAGCTCTCGCCCAGCAGCTTGAAACCGTCGAGGGCTTTATCGACCACGTGAGTGAGAACCGCGGCGTGGCCGCCTACCACGGCATCGAGGTCGAGCTCGCGGGTCCCAAAGCCGATCTGCTCGCAGCAATCCGCGAGGTAGGCGCCTTATGCAGACCGCAGGCGTCAAGAACACCCAGGTCAACGAGTGGGTCTACCGCAGTCTGGCAGCACTCGACAGCTCCGACGAAAAGGCAGTCGAGCAGCTCGCAGAAAGTCCCGCCATTAAGGCCGAGCTTTTGTAAATAGCAGACGCGGGTCCCTTGGCGCATCGTCGTCCAAGAGGCCCGCAAACAGTTTGCGTCAACCGATAGCCGCGCCGCCGCGTTCGGCCAAAGCAAGAATCGGCATCATTTGGCGCGGGGTCTTTGCTGCAAGATCGGCATGTTCGAGCAGCTTGCGATCGTTGGTCACCAAGTAATCGACCTGCGCGCGTTTGCATGCGGCGAGTACCAAGTTGTCCTCGTAATCGCGATGGAGCGCTAAGTATTTGTCGGCCAGCCAAAGGTCCGACGCATCTGCACCCACGGCCGTGGCGTTTTCGGTCATGTTCCGAACAAACGCCAGCGCCGCATCGCCAATTGCACGGGCAGATGCCTCGTCGAGCGCTCCCCCACTGGCAAGAACGCTACGCTTCAGCTCGTGTTGGACAACGTACAGCACGTCCTTGGCGATATGCACCGGAAAGAACATCAATGCCCCTGCCTCCGCCGCCTGCCCAATAAACGCACGCGCGGCAAGCGACTCGGCATGGTCGACGCAAAACGAATCAACCCATACGTTGGCGTCCACCATTATTTTGAGGGGAGCCCCGCTCACAGGATCATCTCCTTTTGGCGATAGCGCTCGTCCATGGCTTCGGAATAGATTGTGTCCCAATCGCGATCGTCGGATACGGGCGACGTAGCGATGCCCAAATCTGCATAAAGCCGGTCTGCCGCTGCCCATGATGCGGCGAACGGAGTATCGGGCGCGACGGATTGCCGCCGGTCGTCGACGGCCGCAAGCACTTCCTCGCACGAACCACCGCCCTGCGCGACCTTGGCCACCACCTTTTTGATGAGCTCGGGCAGTGACCTGCCCGAAAGCTGCAGCGCTTCCTCGGCGCGCTCTTTAACCGAGCGATCTACGCGAACGTTCACCTGCGCCATGCCGCTAACAGCACCCATCTCAACCTCACCTTCGACTCCTGCTATCTTAGCTAGCATAACTATATATTGCTGCTAGCACACGGTCAAACGCAAAAGGCCTGCATTCTGGCGGCTGCAACACCGTCCGAATGCAGGCCATTAACTCAAGCAAAAGCGCTAACGCAGGTAAGCCTTCGCGTTGCTCAGGCTGTAGGCAATCGTCGAGCCGTTGTGCAGTAACGACGACGTCTGCGGGGTAATCGCGCCGGTAATACCCAATGCCAACAGCGCCGAGTTGGTGAGCATCACCTTAGAGTAGGAGCTCGTCAGACGATCAATGAGGCCCTGACTCATGCGGCGCAGGCGCACGATTGCGGCCAGATCCGTATCGGTCAGGATGATATCGGCGACCTCCTTGGCGATGTCGCTTCCGCCACCCATCGCCAAGCCCACGTCGGCCAAACCGAGCGCCGGCGAATCGTTGACACCGTCGCCCACCATGGCAACGTGGCGCCCCTCGCCCTTAATGCGCTCCACATACGCGTACTTGTCCTCGGGCAGCAGCTCGGCCTTAAACTCGTCGACCCCTGCCTCGCGAGCAATGCGCTCGGCCGTGCGCTCCGAGTCGCCCGTGAGCATAACGACATGCTTAACGCCCAACGCGTGCAGGTCGGCGATGGCCTCACGGACCCCGGCCTTGAGCGGATCCTCGATGCCGAGCACGCCGACGACCTTGCCGTCGACCGCCAGATACAGCGGCGACAGGCCCTGCATCTGGGACTCGATTTGCTCCTTAATGTCGGCCTCGAGCTGCGCGCTCTCGTCCTCAAACACAAAGTGTGCCGAGCCGATAATCGCGCGACGCCCCTCGATGGACGAAGCGATGCCGTGCGCCACGATGTACTCGACGGCGGCATGGCGCTCTCGGTGCTCGAGCCCGCGCTCGCGGGCGGCGTTGACCACGGCACGCGCCACAGGATGCGGGAAATGCTCCTCCAGGCAGGCAGAAAGGCGCAGGACCTCGTCCTCGCTCCAGCCGTCGGTCGTCAGCACACAAGCCAGGCGCGGCTGCGCCTCGGTGAGCGTGCCAGTCTTATCAAACACAATGGTGTCGGCCTTGGCAAACGACTCAAAGTACTTCGCGCCCTTGACCATGACGCCCATCTTGGCGGCATCGCTCATGGCGGTCATGACGGCGACGGAACCCGTGAGCTTGAGTGCGCACGAGTAGTCGACCATCAGCGCCGCCGAGGTCTTGATAAGGCTGCGCGTGGTGAGCGCAACCAGGCCCGCGAGCAGGAAGTTCCACGGGACGATCTTGTTGGCGAGGTCCTCCATATGCGACTGGCCCTCGGATTTGAGCGAGTCGGCCGTCTGCACGAGCGAGACGATCGAGCGCAGTTTGGTCTGCGCTGTGTTGGCGCGCACGCGCACCAAGATGCTGCCGTCTTCCACGACGTACCGGCGAACACGTCGTCGCCCACGCTGCGCTCAACGGCCAGCGGCTCGCCGGTCAGGGTCGCCTGGTTGACCATAGCGCTCCCCCGCTCGACGACACCGTCGATGCAAATGGACATGCCAGTGCGCACGGCGACCAGATCGCCGGGCTCGAGCTCGGTCGCAGCAACGCTTACCTCGGTGTCGCCGACAACCTTTTGCACCTTGTCGGGTACATCGAGCAGCGAGTTGATGAGCTCGTTTTCGCTCATGGCGCGGGTGTAGTCCTCGAGCAGCTCGCCCACGTTGAGCAGGAACATTGTCTGGCCCGCGGTGTCGACATCACGCTTGACGAACGAAATGCCGATGGCCGAAGCGTCGAGCACGGGAACGGTCAGGCGCGGCTGCGCCAGCTCATGAAGGCAGCGCGCAAAAATGCCATGTAACCGGCCACGACAAACACCGCACGCAGAGGCGTCGGCAAGAACCAGCGGCGCGCGTAGTGGGCGCCGACGAGTGTCGCCAGGTCCATAACGAGTTTGTGCTTGCGCGGCTCAAGCTGCATCACATAGCCCGACTTGGCATCGGCGATAGCTTGAGCATCGAGTGCGCCCAAGGCGTCGAGCACGCTCGCGCGACGTGGCTCGTCGTATTCGAGCGCCATCTGGCCAATACGGCCATATACGCGCACCTTGTGCACGCCGTCGATATCGCCGCTGAGCTTAAGAAGTGCATCGAGATCGCTCTCTGGCACAGGACCCGCCAATTGAAGACGGGTCCTGCCGGGGATCTCGCTAATAATCGAGAATCTCATAGTTTGTGCCTGGGAGCGTTACTCGGCTGCCTCGTCAGCAGCGGCCTCGCTCTGGGTGATGTAAGCAGCCTCGGCAACCATGTCGTCGACATTAGCTTGGCCTGCTCGACCATGTCCTGGTAGCCGTTCTTGATGCGCATGCCGCACGCGATACCCTGCACGCAGGCATTCTTTACCGGAGCGCTGGTAAGCAGCTTGATGCCGGCCGTGCCAAGCAGAAAACCGCCACCGACAAGCAGGGTATTGAACGTCGACTTCTTCATGTTGCTTCTCCCTTTTGCCGCATTGGACGCGGCATGGTGCTTCAGCACCCGAGTAAACAAGTTTGCTCGAGCACGCTTTTGAAATATCTCAATTTTATCTAACTATATAGGTCAGCCATGGCTAACCTTTTGAAAATTAACGATGCGGAGTAACCGATTGTCAATGTGAGAAAGGGACTGTCCCTTTGCCCCTTCTTACAACTGCCAGGTAGCTGCTTCCTTTTGCAGCGCCACCATGCGGGCGAATTCTCCACCTGCCGCCTTGAGCTGCGCCGGAGTGCCCTGCTCGGCAACCACACCATCCTTGAGTACAACGATTTTGTCGGCATTTTCCACCGTACGCATACGGTGGGCGATCACGATAACCGTCTTGCCTGCGAGCAGGCGGGAAAGCGCCTGCTGCACCACGGTCTCGTTCTCCACATCCAAGCTCGCCGTCGCCTCATCCAACAGCACGATAGGCGCGTCTTTGAGCAGCGCGCGGGCGATGGAAATGCGCTGGCGCTCTCCGCCGGACAGCCTGGAGCCGTTCTCGCCGATCATGGTGTCATAGCCCTGCGGCATGCGGCTCACAAACTCGTCGCAGTTGGCGGCACGCGCGGCAGCAAGCACTTCCTCATCGGTGGCATCGCGACGACCAAGACGGATGTTTCCCATCACCGTGTCGTCAAAGAGCAGAACGTCTTGGAACACAATGGCGTAGTCGCGCAGCAGCACCTCGGGATCGACGCTCGCAACATCCACGCCGCCCACGGTGACCGTGCCTTCGGTGGCGTCCCAAAAGCGCGCGGCCAGGCGGCTCACCGTGGACTTACCGGAGCCCGAAGGACCGACCAGTGCCGTGACCTCGCCTTCCTTGGCGGTAAAGCTCACATCGGTAAGAACTTTCTCGCCGGCGCGGCCGTCCTCGCCCGCACCATAGCCAAATGCCACGTGATCGAACACCACATCGTGGCCTACGGGCTCAAACTGCTCGCTGCCCCGCGCCACGGGCTCTTCCATGATGGAACGCATGCGCTTGGCCGACGACTCGGCGGCAAACAGCTCGGACATCAGCATCAGCGCCTGATCAAAGGGCGCATAGATGCGGCTCACCATAAGCAGGAAGGCAAACATCATCAAAAAGTCGGCCTGGCCGGAGGCGACCATCGCAGCGCCCGTGACCAACGTGGTGGCAATCCCCAGGCGCAGGATGGCAAAGGCGGAGTTGACCAAAAGCCCATTGGCGAGCTCGCCCTTGGTGGTTTCGCGCTCCTCGGCATCGATCACGGCGTTGAGCCCTCAAGATAATGAGCCTCCTGGTTGGTGGCACGGATCTCGCGCACGCAGTCGAGCGCCTCCTGGATCGCCTCGGTAACCTTGACCTTCTCGGCACGCACATGGTCGAACACCGGGGTCATGGGGCCGCGTGTCAGATACAGCACGGCAAAGGCCACGGGCACGCTCCAAAACGCCGCGATCGCCAGCTGCCAGCAAAAGAACAGCGACGCCACGAACACAATGGCGCTTGCGATGATGGCACCCCAAAGCTCTCCCAGCACGTGGCTGTAGGCGTGCTCCATGGCCTGGACGTCGCCCATGATGGTCTCGGTTAAATCGGCCAGATCACGACGGCCAAAAAACGACAGCGGCAGCTTGCGCAAGCGCTCGGCAATCTCCATACGCTGCTTGCCGCACTCCTCGTAAAAGATGCAGTAGGTGTAGTAATACTGCTGCCAGTTAGAGGCAAAGAGCAACACGAAAAAGACCAGGAGGCCGCCCACAATCGGCAGGGCATCCGGCAGGTCGGCACCGGTGGCGAGATGTTCGACAAAACCGGCCATGACCAGGAACAATAAGCCCATGCCGGCCATGGTAATGAGATTGGTGAGCGCGGTCCAGAAAATGCCGCGTTTTACGCCGGCGACACCTTTATCGGATAGGAAATACTTCTTTTGGAATGAGGCGAACATTTAGGCCTCGCCTCCCTTCGTGACGGCGGCATCCGCGGTCGCTGCAGTGATTTTCCAGCTCGCGGCCTGTTCGTATTCGGCCACATCTTGGCATACAGACCCTCTTGGGACAGCAACTCGGCATGGGTGCCGGCCTCCTGCACGCTACCTTGATTGAGCACCACGATCTTGTCGGCCCCCACCACGGTCGAAAGCCGGTGCGCGATCATAATGACCGTGCGACCCGCCGCCAGCTTGCTAAAGGCGCGCTGGATGAGCGCCTCGTTCTCGGGATCCGCAAACGCCGTGGCCTCATCGAGCACCACGATAGGCGCGTCTTTAAGGATCGCGCGGGCAAGTGCCACGCGCTGGACCTCGCCGCCCGAAAGATATGCTCCGCCGGCACCGAGCATGGTATTGATGCCCTGTGGAAGCTTGGCCACAATGTCGTCGCACTGAGCTGCGGAGAGGGCCGCACGCACTTCGTCGTCAGTGGCCGTAGGCTTGGAGGCGCGCACGTTATCGGCAAGTGTTTGCCGGAACAGCTGGTTGGTCTGGAACACGAAGGCGACCTGGTCCATAAGCTTGTGCGGATCCATATCGCGAACGTCCACACCACCTACGAGCACACGGCCTGCGGAAACATCCCAAAAACGAGGAATCAGGCTTGCGCAGGTTGACTTGCCGCCGCCCGAAGGACCCACAAGCGCAAGGGCACTACCAGCGGGAACGCTGAAACTTACATGGCTAACGGCAGGTGCTTCGGCACCCTCGTACGTAAAGCTCACGTCCTCAAATCGCACGTCGCCGCCGGCAGGGTGCTTGGGCTGCGCGGGCACGGAGAGCTGCTTGGAATCCATGACGCTTCGAATGCGAGCCAGCGAATCGGCACTCATCTGAGAGGCCTCGCCCACAAACATGAGCTTGGTCATGGCCGTCGGTACCACGGCCGAAAATATCGCGTAAAACGTGAAGTTGGCCATAAAATGCGCGAAGTCCGTCTCGCCCGGCGCCAACAGCAACGCCACGGGCAACAGGAATGTCACAAGACCATTGAGCGCGGTAAGGTTGAGTACCTGCGGGCCTCGGCAAAACGTGCCCGCATAGCTTTGTGCCATGTCGGCGTATTCGGCGATCGCGTCGTGGAACGCCTTAAAGGAATAGACCGTCTGCTGAAACACCTTGACCACGGGAATGCCGCGTACGTATTCGGTACCGGTCTTGTTCATCTTGACCAGCGCGCCCATGTAGGCCTTCATGAACTCGGCGCCCTTGCCGCTCATCATGGTGGCCATGGCGCCAAGCGAAACGGCGACCGAGATAAGGCATGCCGCGCCCAAGCGCCAATCGAGGGCGAAAAGCAGCACGAGCAGACCTGCGACCATGGCGGTGGCGCCGGCGATATCGGGTAGCATGTGCGCGAGCAGGGTCTCGGTGGAGGCGGCGCATCCGTCTACGATACGGCGCAGCTCACCGGTGGCGTGTGTGTCAAAGTAGCCAAGCGGCAGCTTAAGCAGGTGCTCGCTCGTAGTCTTGCGAATATTGGACGCGCAGCGAAACGCAGACAGGTGCGTGCACATGAGCCCCACGAAATAGACCACGATGCTTGCCAGCGCAAACCCCACGGCCCACCAGCCATACGTCGCGATGCCGCAGGCTTCGCTCCAGTTAGGTGCCACGGCGATCAGATCGCGCGCGACAAGCCAAATGCACACGAACGGGCCAAAGCTCAGCAGCTGCGAGAGCGCCGAGAGAGCCATGCCCAAATACGTTAGGAATTTGCGGTCGCCGGCATATGCAAGCAGCTCGCCGATACCGCCGCCTTCCCTTTTTGACCCCTTTGCCATGAGATTCCTTCTAACGGCTTGAGAGTTAACCGTAATGAACTTATCATTGATGTGTTAGCCATGGCTCACAATCGAGCCAGGCGTGGACGTTTTCGCAAATGAAGGGGACGCTTTTGAAAATGCGGCGGGCAGCAACCGATATAACCGAGCTCTACGCACCGCAGTTTGAGCAGTTTGGTCTGCAGCTTTCCGGCAAGGGCGCCGTCTTTACCGGCGAGGTGGCAAACGATCGGGCACACGGACGCGCATGGATCATGCCTCTCTCCCCCGCCTGCATCGTTATGGAGCATTTCATTACCCCGATGCACGATATGTACCTGGCCGAATACACACCCGAACCGTACGCCTGCGTGAGCGAGGTCAGCGCGCCCACACTTATATGCATGCCCGAGGCTGGCATAACGCCTGCGAACCTTAAACCTTGCATGGACCGTGGCCGAACAGCGCGGTGTGCAGCTTTATCCAAGATAGCTGCGGCGAGGAACTAAGTCCGCTGTTTGCAGGGCAGCTTTATCACTCGCGCTCGGTGCTCTTTTTGCCCGGGTATTTTGACGAGCTGGAGCATCGGTATCCCACTGAGTTCGCGGGAGTCTTTGAGGCGTTTGCCGAGTCGTGGCACGAGGAGGCGACGTCTGCCATCTGCCACACGCTGCGCCGGATTAACGAGGACCGCGCCCGCACCGTAGGCGGACACGTCTATATGCAAGGCATCGTGGAGACCATGGTCGCGGAGCTCGCCTGTTCGCGCGCGGCCCACAAGCAGGCGCGGCGGGCGGCAGACACACGCGCCAGCATAACCATTGCCGAAGAAGCAACGGCAATGATTGAGCGCGCGCTCGACAAAGGCAGACGTGTGGGTATCAACGAGGTAGCCGAGAGGCTCTACACAAGCCGCTCCAAGCTATGCGCCACCTTTAAGGCCCAAACCGGCGAGTCCCTGGGTGCCTACATTCGCAGACGCCGTATGGACGAGCACAGGACCTTTGGCCGATAGCTCGCTCACGATAGCGCAGGTCGCAGAGCGTCTAGGCTACCCTCAGCAGGCCGCCTTCGCCCAAGCCTTCAAGCAACACACCGGCACCACCCCCACCGCTTGGCGCTCCCAGCATCAATAAAAAGACGGCAAAGGGACAGCCCCATGAGTTCCACACGCAATGTGACAAAGGGACTGTCCCTTTGTCACATTTACAAAAATGGGCGCGCCAACGGCGCGCCCATTCACTCTATTCAATTCAGCCTGCCTGACCCGAACGGCCGAGTCGTTGCAGAACCGGAAGCCCCGGCAGGGCGGGTGCTTGCTCAAAATGAGTTCCGCACGCAAAGAAGGCCACTAAATGTGGCCTTCGTCTTGCGCAGGACTGTTTGAAATTTTGAGGAAGCACCCGCTGCCGGGGCTCCCGGGTTCCCGCTTACGAGAGCGACGTTCTCAGCAACTCGTTGAAGAGCTTGGGGTTGCCCTTACCGCGGCTCGCCTTCATGCACTGGCCCACCAAAAAGCCGATGACCTTCTGGTTGCCGTCACGATACTGCTGTGCCTGATCGGCACAGTTTGCCAGCACCTCGTCCACGATCGGCTGCAGCGCGCCGGCATCGCTCACCTGACGCATACCGCGCTCGTCGACGATCTTATTGGGGTCGTCGCCGGTCTGGGCCATGGCCTCAAAGACCTCGTGCGCCTGGTTGGAGCTGATGGCGTCGGTCGCCAGCAGCTTAGCAAGGGCTGCCACCTGAGCCGGCGCGATGCCGGACTCGGCGAGCGACACACCCGCGCCCTTAAGGTAGGCGATCATCTCGTTCACCAGCAGGTTTGCGACCGTCTGGGCCTCCTTGCCAGCCATGCCGGCAGCGGCGGCTCAAAGAACTCGGCAAACTCGGGGTCGCCGGCAATCTGCTCGGCGTCTGCCGCCTTAATGCCAAAGTCGGCCTCAAAACGGGCGCGCTTGGCATCGGGCAGCTCGGAGATCTCGCCACGGCAACGATCGATAAACTCGTCGTCCAGGTCGAACGGCGCCAAGTCGGGATCGGGGAACAGGCGGTAGTCGTCGGCCGTCTCCTTGACGCGCATAACCACAGTGCGCTTGCGGCTGGGCTCCCAGTGACGGGTCTCCTGGTAGATAATGCCGCCCTCCTCGAGCACCTCGGCCTGGCGGCAGATCTCGTAGGCAAGGCCGTCGTGCAGGCTCTTAAACGAGTTGAGGTTCTTGAGCTCGGTCTTGGTGCCCAGCTTGGTCTCGCCGCGGCGGCGCAGCGACACGTTGCCGTCGCAGCGCATGGAACCCTTCTCCATGGAGCAGTCGGAAATGCCCAGCGTCACAAAGATGCGACGGAGCTTCTCCATAAACAGGCGAGCCTCCTCGGGCGTGCGCAGGTCGGGCTCGGTGACGAGCTCGATCAGCGGCGTGCCGCAGCGGTTGTAGTCGACGAGCGACTCGGCAGCGGCGGTAATGCGGCCCTCGGCACCGCCCACGTGCACCATCTTGGCGGCGTCCTCCTCCATGTGGATGCGCAGAATGCGAATGGGCACCGTGTAGGAACCGTCTCGCGGCGCTCGGGCATCTGCAGGTTGGACGCATCGTAGCTGGCCAGGTGGCCGGCGCGCTGATTGCCTTCGCGCATGGTCGACGTCATGGACGTGGACAGGCCCTCGGC
>ENA-OQCE01000385-OQCE01000385.1-human-gut-metagenome-genome-assembly--contig:-NODE-385-length-21518-cov-4.448693_pt1 | contig 21518 bp, 25 predicted proteins | sample MGYA00242495_ERZ504572 | MGnify/ENA primary metagenome ERZ504572 (study PRJEB26092, sample SAMD00036228) | human gut metagenome | host: Homo sapiens | study: EMG produced TPA metagenomics assembly of...
ACTTCTAGTATCTTGTTTTAAGACCTCTTTGGTGATTTCAAAAACCTTTCCCGGCTCGACATCCCTCACAAACGAGATAGAAGCCTGTCTGACAGCCCATCGGTCCAAAATATACCACATCATCTGCAATCTCAGAGTTTCTCACACATGTTGCAAACATATGCTCCACTGAGTGCATAGCTGAATTGGTCATATAATCGCCTGCATTAGGTTTTCTTGTACGAAGGTCGTATGTAACGATTTCTCCATCTTTTCTTGAAATATAAAATCCAGGTTTAAGAATATTATGATTGATTGTAAAGCTTTTAATTCTTTCCATAAAAATGTTTCTCCTTACTTAGTTGCTGCCTCAAACTGCTTCAGATAATCCTCAAATACATTGAGTGCATCATCCACAGGCTTTGGTGTGCTCATATCGACACCGGCACTCTTTAGCAGCTCGATTGGATTCTTCGAGCATCCACCGCACAGGAAATTTCCTATATACTTATCCACAGCAGGCTTTCCCTCCTCAAGTATCTTTTTTGAAAAAGCAACTGCTGCCGAATAGCCTGTCGAGTACTGATATACATAGTACGGTGTGTAAAAATGCGGTATGCGCATCCACTCATATGATATCTCATCATCCACGCGCATATCCGGTCCGTAGTACTGCACATTCAGCTCATGCCACAGTTCATTTAGCACATCCTTGGTAACCGGCTCACCCTTTTGCATTTTCCGGTGAGCTATATGCTCAAACTCTGCAAACTGCGCCTGCCTGAAAAGTGTCGTCCTGAAGCCGTCCAGAAAATGTGTCATGAGATATTTTCTCTCATTCTCATCCTCACAATGCTCAAGCATATAGTGCATTAGAAGCGACTCATTGCAGGTGGATGCAACCTCTGCCACAAAAATCAGGTATCCCGCGTAGGTGATGCTCTGATGCTCATTTGAATAGTATGTATGCATCGCATGTCCCATCTCATGAGCCAGCGTAAACACACTGTCCAGATTGTCGGCATAGTTCAAAAGCACATACGGATGAGTGCCGTAAGCGCCCCATGAATACGCACCGCTTCTCTTGTTCTCATTCTCATATACATCTATCCAGCCACTCTCCATGCCAGACTTAAGTGTGCTGACATACTCATCTCCCATAGGCTCAAGCGCCTTTGCCACAAGCTTTTTCGCCTCATCATAGGTGTAGGTAGTCTGTACATTGTCCACAATCGGTGCAAATAAATCATACATATGCAGATGCTCCACACCCAAAAGCTTCTTCCTAAGCGCCATGTACCTGTGCAGAGCCGGCAGATGTGCGTGAACCGTCTCAATCAGATTGTCATATACGCTCTCAGGAATATCGCCACCGGATAAATACATGGCCCTTGCGCTGTCATATTTTCTGACCCTTGCATAAAAAGTGTCATTTTTCAACTTGCTGATGTACATCATAGAAACAGTATTGCTCCACTTCTTGTACGAATCATAGACTCCACGGAACACCTGCTTGCGCAGGCTTCTGTCCTTGCTGCTTAAAAAATCTATGAAATTGCCATGCGTGATACGGATTTTATTTCCCTCGACATCAGTGATATACGGGAATTTGATATCCGCATTGTTGAACATGCTGAATATATTCTCCGGCGCTGCAGCCATCTCACCGCACTGCGCCAGGATATTCTCCTCTGCAGCCGATAAGGTATGCGCTTTCTGACGCATTATCTCATCAATCGCACGCTTATAGTGCACAAGCTCATTGCTCTCACTGTAAAAGCTCTCAAGCCTTTTATCATCTATCTGCAAAATCTCCGGACTCGCAAATGCCAGCGCACCTGATGCCTGAACAGTCAGTGTCTCTGCCTTTGACACATATGCCTGATATTTCGACACGGCAGTGTCCTGATGCGAGCGCTCATTCGCATAAACCACTATACGCTCCAAATAATAAGACAACTCATCCTGCTTCTTAAAAAAATCAAGCAGCGTTGCTGCACTGTCGGCCAGATGTTCCTTAAATCCGGATAGCTTTTCTGCAAGCTGTGACGCTTTTTCACACTCAGCCTCCCACAGCTCATCTGTCTCATACATATCCTCAAGCTTCCATTTGTACTCGTCTGAGATTTCATCTCTCTTTTGAAGCCTTTTCTCACTCATTTTGTGTTACCTTCTATCTTACTCTTTTTATTTAGAATCCCACACATCTGCTCTGCAAAATGCATATAGACGTGTGGGATATGTGTGAATTATAACAATTAAGCTCTACTTTGTAATTAAAGTGCCCATACCACCTGAAACTGTCTTGCCCTCTTTGTTGAGCTTTGTGATAAGCACTGAACGGATGGCAGAGTCACCGATAAAGTCGATAGCCGCCTCAATCTTTGGAGCCATGGTACCCTCATCAAACTCGCCTGCTGCAAGGTACTTCTTTGCCTCATCGACAGTCATGGTATCAAGCGGCTTCTCATCCTCCTTGCCATAGTTCAGGCAGACCTTGTCAACGCTTGTAAGTATAACAAGTCTGTCAGCATCAAGAGTATCTGCAAGCTTTCCGGCTGCAAGATCCTTCTCAATAACAGCGCTTGCGCCCTGAAGCTTATTATCCTGTGCTAAAACAGGAATTCCGCCGCCACCGCATGCGATAACAACCTGATCCGCATCAACAAGAGCCTTAATAGCATCCTTTTCCACTATATCAACAGGCTTTGGAGCTGCCACAACTCTTCTGTAGCCTCCCTCGACCTGTGTCACATGGTTGCCCTTCTTCTCCTCTTCCTCAGCCTCAGCCTCTGTCATAACACGGCCAATGATCTTTGTCGGATGATAAAAAGCCTCATCATATGGGTCAACAACCACCTGTGTAAGTATTGTTGAAACGGTCTTGTAAATTCCTCTGCCAAGAAGCTCTGTACGGATAGCATTCTGTAAATCATATCCTATATATCCCTGGCTCATTGCAGAGCAGACTGCTGTAGGTGTAGCTGTATACTCAGGATAAATCCTGCAAAACTCAGACATAGCGGTGTGAATCATGCCCACCTGCGGTCCGTTGCTGTGTGTGATAACAACCTCATAATCGTCCCTGATAAAATCTGCAACTGCCTTTGCTGTATGCTTTGTAGCCTCGTGCTGCTCCGGAAGAGTTGTTCCAAGAGCATCGTGTCCGAGTGCAATAACTATTTTTTTCTTCTTCATGCCGACCTCCTATGCTGCATCCGCTCAATGTGTATTATATCTCATAATCATAAACCGATGTGTATACTATGATAAATCTAGATATAAACCATCAATTTTGAAGAATTCCTATGCGGTGCAAAAGTAAAATTATTTATATACATTATCTAATATTTTAGGGAATTTGTCTAGTACTTTGAACTGATTTGAACAACATTTCCGCCACAACATAGCGAACGTAAGCCGCGCATAGCAGCGGCGCACACGTAAGCACAATTCCGCCACAGCGTAAGGGACATAAGCCCCGGGCACCGGTGGCGCACACGTACTCTTGCAGGAGCGAATAGCGAAGTGGCTTAGATACTGTAGAAATTATGCCCATGAAACGCAGAAACACCCCTGCATGGACGCAGGGGTGAGGAGAAAACGCGCCGGAATTACTGCTGAATATCCTTTGCAGAGCTTAAGGTTACTTCAACCTTGCTCTCTTCATACTGTCTGCCACTCTGACGGGCAACAGTAAGAGTAACCTTATCTCCGGCCTTGTAGCTCTTTAACGCTGACTGCAGCTCTGTCATAGAAGAAATCTTTGTGCTGTCAACAGCAGTGATGATATCTCCCTCCTGTAAGCCGGCATTTGCGGCACCTGAACCAGCTGAAACAGATGAAACATACACACCTGTGGGAAGCCGTAGGCTACCATCTCAGATGAAACATCGCCACCCTTGATACCAAGGTATGCCTGATTCTCATTAGTATATTTTCCGTCCTGGATGAGGCTCTCAATAATAGGCTTTGCAACTGACATAGGAATTGCATATCCAATACCCTCAACCTCAGTTGAAGAATATTTTACAGAGTTTATACCGATAACCTCGCCATTTTCATTTAAGAGTGCTCCACCACTGTTTCCAGGGTTTATGGCTGCATCGGTCTGGATAAGCTTGTTGTTGGTAACAGTCTCACCTGTCTGTGAATCCTGTGTAGTAACAGTTCTGTTAAGTGCACTTACTATACCTGTTGTGACAGACTGTCCGTATCCAAGTGCATTACCGATAGCAATTGCAGGACTTCCAACAGCTACACTATCAGAATCTCCGATTGTAGCAATCTTGATATTTGAGTAAGTATCTTTTCCAAGGTCTGCTTTCTTTACACGTACAACTGCAAGATCGTCATCCGGATCTGTTCCTCTGATTTCTGCCTTTACCACAGAATCATCATCAAACTGTACTGTGAGCTCCTCTGAATCTGCCACAACATGATTGTTTGTAGCAATATAAAGATAATCATCATCCTCACTCACAATAATTCCTGAGCCACAGCTCTGAGACTGCTGTGACTGCTTCCGAAAAAGCTGTTGTAGGTGACTGTTCCTGTATTTGTGATAGCAACGATGCTAGGCATAACCTCATCGACAACAGATGATACATCTGTCATATCCTTTGCATCCCCTGAGGATGTCTGCTTAGTCCCACCGGATGTTGTAGTGGTAAGCTTTGCACTTGCAGTAGAAGAATTTGAAATAGCTCTCGTGCCAATATAGCTTACTCCTGTGAAAACTCCGCCTCCGACGAGTCCGAAGATAAGAGCTGCAGCTACTGTCTTTGCTGCAAATGGTCCAAATGCACCAGGCTTTCTAGGTGCTCTCTGTTTCTTAGGCTTTACAGTCTGCTGGTATGCCTGACCATTCATATTCATCCGGCGGCTATATGAATTGTCTGTCGAACCTGCTGATGTGCCGCCATATGCATTATTATTTGTGCCTGAATTATACGACTGATTAGAATAAGGCTGATTTGCATATGATTGATTTACATTTGGCTGTCCTGCTGCAGAAGCCTGCGAATATGGATTGTAGCTCTGTGAATAGCTTTCAGCTGATGTATTATTAGTCTGTGCAGCCTTCTGTGACTCATCCGAATTGTAAGGATTACCCGACATTGTGAAATTTACATTGTTTGTATTGTTATTTGTACTGTTAGTATTATTTGTATTATTTGTATCATTCATATTTCTATAATTGTTATCCATAATAATTTCTCCTTTCGTTTACATTTAGAAGTATACTGTCAATCTGTGTTTATTTTGTGACGGGATTATTTATTTTTTCATAAATCAGTTAACTATTTATAGTCTATGTTCCCCATTGCAGGCCACTATGCGATTATAAAAATAACTGCTCATCGGCAGATGCACCTATGAGTCTGCGATAAATAGAAATTGCAGAATATCAATACATCCCTGCTAATGAACAGTTACCATAAATCATATATTAAATTTCAATTCCGTTCTTCTCAAGAAGAGCTCTCGCTGTTTCAACCGAATCTGTACCTGTCGCATTCTTTACAGGTGCAAACTCCTTCTCTCTGTCTACCTCAAATGGCAGGCTATTGTCCATCATGTATACCATATCGAGGATGAGTGTCTCGAACTTGTATGCATTCGGAGTCTCAGGCTTGTGCTCTGTACCATTCTCATCAATGTAAGGTACCTTCTTCTCTACCACATGAAGTGGAAGGCTCTTTTCTGCGATAGCCATGAGCTTGTCCACGCGGAATAAATAGTTTAAGATAACACCAAAACCATACTGCAATGAACCATTCTCGTTCTTTGCCTCTGCCATCTCAGGAGTAAGCTCGTAATACTCAACAATCGAAGGCTTGCCATTCTCAAGACACATAGCGCCGACTCTCTCGTATGGATCGCACTTTCTGACCACCTTAGAACCGCTGACACAGCCGGACTCGATTGTAGCACCTACAAATACAGGATCTGCAATCTGCTGAAGCACATTGTCCACAGCAAATACATTGAGCCACTCAACACCCTTGTCCTTCAAATCCTTGTCAAGACCGGCATTGATGAGTGACTTGAACCATCCACCGTTTCCGTTTGGTGACATGGCAAGTGAATCCTCAGATTTCATGAGCAGATTTCCATCAAAATCAACTGCCGGAACCATCTCCTGCACGAAAAACTTCACATAATCCTTGTTGTATCCAAAATAGTCGTGCTCTTCAAAGAACTCTCTTGTCATGCCATCATTTATCTCGCTTGTCATGACATACAGCGGCACCCATGTACCGGTCTGATTTGTAACCTTCATGAGGTTTGAGACAAGCTGCTCAAAGATGTAGAGTTCCTTTGTCTTTCCGATATTGAACATGCCCTTAGCCTTGTCAAAGCCAAGACGTGTACCCTGTCCACCGGCAAGAAGAATTGCACCGACCTTGCCATTCTTGACAGCATCAAGACCTGTTGCAAGGTATTTGTCCTTATTTGCCTCTATCTCTGAAAGCTCCATAGCAGCAAGCGGTGAAAATGTACCTCTCTGCTGCTCCTTGTTGTGAATCATATCAAGGTATGACCAGTCCATGTGCTCAAGCTGGCTCTCAAGCTTAGCCGGAGCTTCCTCTGTTAAGAATTTCTTTAAGTATTTCTGGTTTGTTGCCGTGATTTTTTCTTTGATTTCCGGTTTCATAATAAATAATCTCCCTAATAGCTAACTTTAATTATTTAATCATCCGAACCATCTGATGATGATTTTTCTTCTGAACCGTTTTCAGATTCTGACTGGCTCTTTTTCAGGGCATCCTGCTTGTCCTTATTTTTTTTCTTTGCCCCTTCTGTTCCATCAGAGCCAACAGTATCATTGTACTGCGTGAGATCAAATGCTGAAGTCTTAGATGTAACACCTGTCTTTTTAGCAATCTTATCACTTACTGTCTGAACTGTCTCTGTTGGCTGGTAATCAGTCTCATTAAACAGGAACTGATGAAGCTTAGAAACATTCTGTGCCAGGTCTATAGGAATTACGGTATCGCCAGTAGTTGACAGATTCATTGTAGTCAGCTCAAATGGGAAGCCTGTTGTCTCCTTCATCTGATATTTTGTAACAGCTGTTGCATACTGGATAATCTCTTTAGCTGTAAAATTAGTACTTATCTGACTCATAATATCCTTACACATCTCTGTTAGAGAGCCTAAATCTGACTGTTTAGCCTTGTCAAGCATAGCCTGAAGCACAATTCTCTGACGGGATGCCCTTAAGAAATCATCACCTGAGGTGCTTCTGATACGTGCATAGCATGTAGCCTGAGTTCCATCAAGATGCTGCATACCATCCCCCTCAAGATAAGGAGTATTATATCCTGTAGTATAATCAACCTCAGGAATCAGATAATTGATTTCCTTCATCTCCGCATTAGTAATCTCAAGATCAAGGCCACCGATATCATCTATAGCATCTACAAGAGCCTTCCAGTCAACACAGACATACTTGGTTATATTCAAATCCAAATTTGAATTAAGCATAGCTACTGCTCTCTTTGCCCCACCATTAGCATATGCTGCATTTGCCTTTGCAAACTTTCCATTGCCTATAGGCAGATACGTATCTCTATAGACAGAAACAAGCTGAACCTCCTTAGTATCATAATTCAGACTAGCAATCATGATACAATCGGAATGCCCCTCATCGTATGAACCATTACTTCTGTTGTCCAGACCAAACAACGCTACATTGAGATATCCATGCATATTGGCAAGAACATCCTCATCAATCTCCTCATTGATTCCGCCTCACTATTTGTCAGCGCATCCTCATATTTAACCTGTCCGAGTGTCTTATTATAAGCCCAAACCACTAACAGAACAATTAACAGCAGCAGGATTTCAAATACAAAGAGTATAATCTTCTTACGTCCACTTCTTCTCTTTTTTCTTCTTCTCTTCTTTGCCATGTTATTTTTCCTTTTTCCTATGAATGTAAAGCCACGCGTCTGCGTAGTCCTGACGTTCCTTCTCTGACATATTGGTATACTTTCCAAACTCCAGATTCGTCAGACGCATCTGCGGCCTGCCACACTTGAAGCATTCAACCTCTTTCCTTCTTGAAACCATCCGTATCCAGCCACAATCCGGGCAAATGTATATTTTCATCATAGTCTTTATTCAAACTGTCCGAGAACCTCAGCTGACAAAGCATCAAGCTTAGCCTGTGAATCTTCAAGAGACACTCCTTTAACTCCGAAATAGAATTTAATCTTAGGCTCTGTACCAGAAGGGCGTACACAGCACCAAGCGTTATCGTTAAGTTCGTAGTAAAGTACATTAGAAGAAGGAAGACCTGTCGGCTCAACCTTTCCTGTTGTCATTTCTTTTCTTGTGTCATTCTTGTAATCACGGATAGCAAGCACCTGATAATCACCAAATTTCTTTGGCTCAGCGGCACGTGCCTTTGTCATAATCTCATTTATCTGTGCAGCACCATCAATGCCCTTTAAGGTCATTGTGGAAATGCCCTCTCTGTAGTAGCCATACTTCTCGTACATGTCAATCATGCCATCCCAGAGAGTCTTACCCTGTGACTTGTAGAATGCAGCTACCTCACACAACATACAAACTGCTGCAGGAGCATCCTTGTCCCTTGCATATGTGCCCGGCAGACATCCGTAACTCTCCTCCATACCGAATACATAATTGTTGCAGCCGGTTTTTTCAAATTTGAGCATCTGCTCTCCGATATACTTGAAACCTGTTAAAACCTCGATATGCTTTACGCCATATGCTGTCGCAATTGCCTTACCCATATCTGTAGAAACAATTGACTCAACAAATGCAGGATTCTCAGGCAGAGTACCATTGGCACTCTTCTGGCTTAAAATATACTCACCGATAAGCATAGCTGACATATTTCCTGTAAATGTCACATACTCACCTGTCTTTGTATCCTTGCAGTATACACCGAGTCTGTCGGCATCAGGGTCAGTTGCTAAAACGATATCAGCATCCTTTTCCTTTGCAAGCTCAAGTGCAAGCTTCCATGCATCAGGATTCTCAGGATTTGGATAAGGACATGTAGGGAAATTGCCATCAGGCACTGCCTGGCTTGGCTCAATGTATACATTCTCAAAGCCATATCCTTAAGTACTCTCTGTACAGGGCGAAGACCTGTGCCGTGGAGTGGTGTGTAAACGATCTTGATATCCTTTGCCATAGCCTTGATAATCTCCGGATGGATAGAAAGCTTGCGGAGCTCTCCGAAATATCCCTCCTCAACCTCATCAGAGATGACATTGTAAAGACCAGCCTCAATAGCAGCAGCTTTGTCCATAGTCTTTACCTGGTCAAATGATGTAACATTTGCCACCTCAGCCATGATGCTTGTATCATGAGGTGGAGTAACCTGTGCACCATCCTCCCAGTATACCTTGTATCCATTGTACTCACGAGGATTGTGGCTTGCTGTGATAACAACACCGGCTATTGTACCGAGTGTCCTTACTGCGTATGACAGCTCAGGAACAGGTGCGAGCTGTGGGAATACATATGTCTTGATTCCGTTAGCTGCAAGACAGAGTGCTGTGGCATCTGTGAACTCATCATGCATATTACGTGAGTCATGTGCGATTGCAACACCTCTCTTTACTGCGTCCTCTCCCTGTGAAAGTATGTAATTCGCCAATCCCTGTGTAGCCTGACGGACTGTGTATATATTCATCCTGTTGGTGCCGGCTCCTATTACACCACGAAGACCTGCTGTACCAAACTCAAGTGTGCGATAGAATCTGTCCTCTATCTCCTTATCATCACCCGCGATAGCCTTAAGCTCTGCCTTTGTGGCCTCATCAAAATATGGGTCTGTACACCATTTCTCGTACTCCGCTCTAAAATCCATTTATATTAACCTCCTGTGTCAGCTAGTAATAAGCCTATTAATGTTAACTATACCGATTTTACCACATTAACGTGCATTTGAAAAGTTTTAGTTCCTTAATATTTTTTTAAACACAAGGCTCCTCATCCAAAGTGGCATCATACAGACAACAAGCTGTGCCGAAATCGTAACAAAATAATCGGCTGCGCTTATGGTCCCTGTCTTTAAAATACGTTTTCTTCCGGCTTTGTATTTAAGGAAATAATCAAAGCCGCCACGCCTCCTTAGCATATCATCACCGGTTCTGGCATACACAAGAGTCTCACCTATATTTGCCATACGGCAGTGATTTCTGATCATATTCGCCCAAAGAAGAGAATCCTCCATAAGCAGACAATCCTGATAATTGCCTGCAGCAAGCACTGCAGACCTTTTGTACATAACAGTCATGTGATTGAACGCATCGCGCTTTCTCTGATACTGCTTTATCACATAATTCCCAAGAGGCACTGTCCTCTCTGATAAAATATTATGCGTATCATCGGAAAACTCGCTGATGTAGCCACCTATGATATCAAGCTTTGGATTTTCCGAAAAAGCATTCAGCTGTCTTTCAAACCGGTCAGGCACACATATATCATCCGTGTCCATCCTGGCCACAAGCTCATTAGAGCAATGCTTTATGCCTTCAGCAAGGGCAAGACCGAGCCCGCTGTTTTTTTCAAGCTTTACCGTAACAAAATTTATCTCCGAAGGCCTGCATTCATACTCACTGATTGCCTCATAAAGCTCATCTGTCAGCCTGCCATCCTCCACCAGCACTATCTCGTCCGGTAAAACAGTCTGTGAATATACGCTTTCCATGCACTCCCTGAAATACTCAGGCTTTTCCTTGTAATAAATTGACAGTAATACTGAAAATTTAACTTTATTCATAAATATTATCCTCCCCGACAAGCAGCCTAATGTATCACCGCAAGCATAGTCTCTATGCACAGCCTGATGTCATTTGTCAGCGAAAACTTCTTTAAATACTTAAGATTGTACCTCATCTTGCCCGGCAGCACCTTGTGGATATATGTGTAATCCACATCATCCGAAGCCTCAAGAAGCCTGTCCTCATCCTTGTACCTGATGCTTGCCTCACTTGTGATTCCGGCTGGCATCAGAAGTGTTGCCATCATCGCAGGTGTATATGCCATGACATACTTCTCCACCTCCGGTCTTGTGCCAACAAAGCTCATATCACCACAGAGCACATTTATGAGCTGCGGAATCTCGTCAAGCCTGTATTTTCTGATGACAGCGCCAACCCTTGTGATTCTTGAATCCCCACCGACAGTCACCAGTGAGCCCTTTTTGTCAGCATCATTCACCATAGTTCTGAACTTGAATATGCGAAACTTCCTGCCATACTGTGTAATACGCTCCTGCCTGAAAAAAACAGATCCTTTGCTATCCACCTTTATCCAGACAGCAAGGACCAGTATAACAGGCGAAAGCAACACAAGAAGAACAGCGGACATAATCACATCAAAAATGCGTTTAAATACCATGCTTGTCCTCTTTCTGCTCAGATGCCTGTAATATTTAAGTGTAAAATCATTTTTCATGAATGTAGGAATCTCTCCCCATGTTCTCCATCTACTCATGTAAAATCTCCAATAAATTGTTAATTATATACTCCACATCCTCATCGCTAAGCTTTGTGTTTAGAGGAAGTGTAATCTCATTCTCATACTGATGATAAGCGTTTGGAAAATCGGCTATATCAAAGCCCATATTCTTATATGCTGTCATCATCGGAAGCGGCTTGAAATGCACATTTGTGGCGATACCTCGCTCCGCCATCTGCACTATAAGTTCATTGCGCCTGTCCACACCGATGCCCGGTATGCGAAGCAGATACAGATGCCCGTTCGATGTATGCTTGTCTGTAAAATGAGGCACAGTCAAAAGTCCAAGTGGCTTAAATGCCGTATCATAGCGCTCTATAATATCACGGCGCCTCTTGAGAAGCCCATCATATCTGTCAAGCTGTACCAGACCAATGGCAGCCTGGATATCAGTCATATTGCACTTATACGAAGGAGCCACAATATCATACTCCCAGTTGCCCTGACCATTCTTGTGGAAAGCATCCTTCGTCTGTCCGTGGAGTGAAAGCAGCATAAACTGCTTGTAGATATACTCATCATCAAAGCCCTCTATAGGTCTCCAGGTGAGTGCTCCGCCCTCTGCAGTGGTCAGATTCTTGACCGCATGAAACGAAAAGCTTGTAAAATCAGCTACATTACCACACATAATCCGCTCACCGTCTCTCATGTATGAGGCGCCAAAAGCATGAGCTGAGTCAGCCGCCACAATCACACGTCCGATTGCCCTCTGCACATCGTTTGACGGATGAAAAAGAGCCTTTTTTCTTTCCACAATATCCAAAATCCTGTCATAGTCGCAAGGCACGCCTGCAATATCAACCGGCACGATAACCTTTGTCTTTTCTGTAATAGCAGCCTCCAAAGCCTCGTAATCCATCTCAAAGGAATCAGGTGCTACGTCTATAAACTTAAGTGTCGCACCGACATGCACAGCAGGGCTTGCAGATGCAGTATAAGTGTATGCACTTGTGATGACCTCATCACCTGCACCTATTCCTAAGAATCTGAGTATCGACTCAAGACACGCAGTAGCAGAGCCCAGAGCCACAGCCTTATTCGTGCCGCATAGCTTAGCAATCCTCTTCTCAAATTCCTTAGTCCTTGGACCTGTTGTAATCCAGTCGCTTCGTAGCACATCAGCAACAGCTGACACCTCTGCTTCTGTTATATCAGGTGGTGAAAATGAAATCTGTCTTTTTTCCATAGTTATGTTCCTCACTTCCCGTGTAAACCATGCCAATCATCCGGCTTTTACAGTCTATATTATCAGAATCAAAAGATATTTTAGTTCTCAAGATCCGGATGATATGTCTTGACCACAGATGCAACTATCTGCTTGATATCCTTTGCTTCTGAGGTGCATGCCTTCTCGAGCATCTCAAGCTGCTTCTCAAAGAGCTCATCATCATCTCAATAGGCTCACCCACATGAATCAGCTTGTTTGGAGTCTCCTTAAGACCCTCCTCACTCATCAGCATCTCCTCGTAGAGCTTCTCGCCCGGACGCAGTCCTGTGTATACAATCTGGATATCCACATCAGGCTCCAGTCCCGAAAGCCTGATAAGATTCCTTGCCATATCATCAATCTTGACAGGCTCGCCCATATCGAGTACGAAAATCTCTCCTCCATGAGCATAGAGCCCGGCCTGCAGTACAAGTGCCACCGCCTCCGGAATTGTCATAAAGTACCTAATAATACGCTTGTCCGTCACAGTAACCGGACCGCCATCCTCTATCTGCTTCTTAAATAGCGGGATAACACTTCCGTTACTTCCGAGCACATTTCCAAAACGTACCGCTACAAAATCAGTCCCAGTCTGCCTGTTCATCATCTGTATAACCATCTCGCACAGGCGCTTTGACGCGCCCATGATATTAGTCGGATTGACCGCCTTATCTGTAGAGATAAGTACAAACTTCTTCACATGGTACTCTGCTGCAAGCCTTGAGAGCTTTAATGTGCCAAGCACATTGTTTTTTATTGCCTCATTCGGGCTCTCCTCCATCAGCGGTACATGCTTATGTGCTGCCGCATGATAGATAATCTCAGGATGATATGTCTGAAATACATAGTGCAGCCTGTTGGTATTGCGCACAGAGCCAATCAGCGTCTCCACCCTTACATAAGGATACTTACGCTTCAGCTCCTGCTGTATATCGTATGCATTATTCTCGTAAATATCAAAAATGATAAGAAGCTTCGGGTCCTCTCTGGCTATCTGACGGCAAAGCTCACTACCTATGGAGCCACCGCCACCTGTAACCATAACCACCTTGCCCTGTAAAAATGAATGAATACCATCATTATCCACAACAACCGGATCCCTGCCAAGCAAATCCTCTATACTGACCGGACGCAGATTAGAAACCGAAACCCTGCCGTCCACCATCTGATATATTCCCGGAACCACAGACACATCACAGCCGGTATCCTTACAAATATTGAGTATATCCTTCCTGTCCTTACCCGATGTGGAAGGTACAGCATACACAATCTTTGTGATATCATACTTCTCAACCATCTCCGGAATGTCGTTTCGATTGCCGACAATAGGCACGCCGTCTATGAAGCGGCCGAGCTTCGCCGGATTGTCATCTATGATACAGCAGGCCTTTGTGTGCAGATGTGAGCTCATGATAAGCTCTCTGATAAGCATCCTGCCCGCATTTCCTGCTCCTATAATCATGACTCTCTCATCACCGTTTGCAAAGCCTCTCTGCTCAAGCATCTTCTGGCCTGTCCTGATAAATCTGTACGCAAACCGGCACGCTGTGCACAGTGCAAAGCTGAGCATCAGTCCGATAATCCAGAAGGCATACGGCATCTTAATCTCATACACCTCATGAATGATAACGCACAGAACCGTAAGCACCAGAAAGGCACCAATAATATGCATAAACTCATTGATGCTCGCAAAGCGCCATATACTGTGATACAGCCTGAAAATATAAAACACCACAAGTGAAATCACCATAAACAATGGCACAATGTGCAGATACCCCTCCAAAAATGAGAGCGGAATATGTGAATATGAAAACTCAAACCTGATCATCAAAGCGAAAAAGAATGAGATTGCAATAATACACATATCAACAAATGCAAGAACCAATGCCCTGAAAACCCATTGCTTGTCATTGCCCATGTATGAATCCGGCTTCTCCGGACCATCGCATTTTGTTTTGTCTTTTAGATTATTTGTATCTTTTTTCATGTCAAGTCTATTACTCATATAGAATTTTCTCCTTTTGTCCTACACTGCAAAAAGCAGCTTCTATATCCCTATGCAAATCAACTTCTCATAAACTGCATTTAAATTTACGCTTTATTATACCATACACACACTATTATAGTTCTTATTATTTTATTAAATATACCACATTTAGCGATTTTTGAAAACAAACAGCTTGCTTATGACATAGTTGAGCACAACCACAACCACCTGTGCTGCAAGCTTCACCCACATGCTTGGATAGTCCAAAAGCGTGATAAAAATAAAGATAATAGCCTCTTCAATAACCAGTGTGATAAATCTGCCACTGAAAAAAGCAAACATCTGTACTAAAAACGCCGTCTTTGTCGGCGTAGCAACCTTAAACACCCACTTCTTGTTGGTAACATATGAGAAAAGTACAGCAAACACCCATGCCAGCGCATTCGCAATCAGCTCATTGATTCCAAACAAAACATTAAAAATAGCATATGCGCCTATGCTGATCACAAAGGTCATATTGCCAAAAACCGCGTATAAAACAAGCTCCTTAAACTCCTCTTTCCTGTTTCGTATTATAATATTATCCATTTCTCCACCTATGTGACAGGCTATATAACTCTGTCGTAATTTATACGTGTAAGTTGATAGTAATGTTAATTTGCGATTTTTATATAATAACTGCATAGCCAAAATAAGTCAATATGTGATATGATATCTGCATGAAAAAGAAAACACAAAAAAACAAGAGTATAAAACTAAACTACATATATAATGTGAGCTACCAGATACTCACACTGATCACACCGCTTATCACAGCGCCGTACCTCTCGAGGGTGCTTAAGGCAGACGGAATAGGTGCATACAGCTATACCTACTCACTGGTATCATACTTTATCATGTTTGCCGCACTGGGCACTGTAAACTACGGAAACAGGGAAATATCATACCTGCAGGAGGACAGAGCAAAACGCACCAAAACCTTCTGGGAGATAGAGCTTCTATCCGTCATCAGCGTGATTGTGTGTCTGTGTGCATATATGGTATTCACACTTGCATTTGGGCACTCACCGCTCAAAAAGCACCTGCTATTGATTGAAGCCGTGTACCTGATATCAGTTGCTTCTGATATCTCCTGGCTGTTTCAGGGACTTGAGGAATTTGGCAAAATAGTCGGTCGAAACGTGATTTTTAAAATCATAAACATTGCTTTTATCTTCATCGCCGTACGCTCAGAGAGTGATTTGCTCATATATGTGGCAGGAATATGTCTATTAGAGCTTTTTGCCAATATATCCATCTGGTTTTACCTGCCTCAATATGTTGACAGACCAAAGCTTAAGGAGCTTAAGCCATTCTCTCATCTGGGGGCTACTCTCACACTATTTGTACCAACTATAGCGACAACCATATACACAGCGCTTGACAAAACCATGCTCAACAACATAACCGGCAGCATGACAGAAAACGGCTACTATGAGCAAGCCAATAAGATATCCAAAATGGTTCTCATGCTCGTAACCTCACTCGGTACTGTGATGCTTCCAAGAATAGGAAGAGCCTTCAGTGAAAATAAACCAGACGAAGTAAAAGCCCTCCTTTATAAGAGCTTTCAATTCGTCTGTTTATAGGTCTTGCCCTGTGCTTTGGCTGATAGGCATCGCACGCAATTTCTCGCCATGGTTTTTCGGTCCTGGATATGAAAAGGTACCATATCTCATCATGATAATGGCTACACTGTTGCCGATTATAGGCTTAAGCAATGTAATCGGTATACAATATCTGGTAACTACCAAGCGTGAAAGCCTGCTGACACGCTCAGTATGTATCGGAGCCGCAGCCAATTTTGTCATGAATATGATTCTCATACATCAGCTCTATTCATACGGTGCAGCCATAGCCTCTGTCATCTCGGAGGTAATAATAACTGCCGTACAGCTTTACTTCATACGAAATGAGCTTAGCATCCCGAAAATATTTTCTCTATCGTGGAAATATCTCATATCAGCAGTCTGTATGCTTATAGTACTGCTGCTCATGGATGCAAGGCTGTCAGTCAGCTTCATGCACACAATGATTATGATTGTGACCGGATTTATAGTCTATATGGTGCTGCTTGTACTGATGCGTGAGAGATGGTGTGGGAAGGCATAAGCTCATCAAAGCCCGAATCAATGCCACTAAATAATACCATTCTGCAACGCTTAATTACCCGGCAGCTTCACTTATTTGGCTGCCTCATACTCTCCAACCACCTGTGCCTCTCCTCTGTCAGTATATTCTCTTGCCATTTTCAGAGCTTTTTTAGTCCTCTTCACAGACTTTTTCCATCTTGAAAGCTCTGATTTTGCCGTATCAGACTTTATACCATATTGATTCACAGCCATATCGCCAATATATGACGAAAGCTTTTGGACACCATAGGCATTCAGGTGTTCAAATCTGCGAAATCATGGGAATCATCTATCCCTACAGAACTCTCATAATCAGTACTCAGATCAAGAAAATCGTATCCATACTCCTTCGTTATACTTTCAATCTGCTCAAGACCCGACTTATCAGCGCCTGTGTCTCATGAGGTGGCTGCAGCAACAGCACATGCTTTATGCCAAGCTTATTGCAGTACGAAAGCAGCTCCTTAAGATATGCCCTGCACTCATCAGTCAGCACATAGGCTTCTTTAGTAGGCTGTCCGATATTTGCCAGATTATCTCTTCCTCCGGTGATGCCTGTCTTTGAATAAAAGCCCTTCAGATAGCCTCCACCGCTGAGCCTCATATAGGCGCGAGTGACAAATGAGGTATACACCGCCTCAGGGTCCTTCCAGTTGCCATGATACTTCTCCAATGGAAAATAAAGGGTATCCGATATGTTATCCTTCACCTTTTCATCATCCTTATTGATATTTTTAGGAATAGTCTTTACCGTGTCAAGCTTGTTCTGTGACATAGGCATATTGTCAATCCACTTTCTCAGATAAACCTCATCAGTCAGATTCCAATTGCCCTGACTAAATGCAGAAGCATTGATTACAAGAAGCTTCGGCTTCTGTCTCTTCACAATCTCCGTGACGATGGACTTGTACATATTGCATGGCACAGCTCCTATTGAAAGATTGCACGACTTAAGCCATACTCCTCCCACGCCAACGCCGGTGCATAGCCCGTGTATACCTCACTTGGTCCAATCATGACCATATCAAGACTGTTCTTTGGTTCTGAGTAAAAGCCATATATATTTTCGATATCGCTGCTGTCAATGGCAATAAATGCCTTTGATACTATTTGCATGAGCAAAAGGAGGACTATTGCAAATGCAGGAATTTTAATAAATTTCATGGTGTTTCCTTTTCTATTGAAACGCTTTATTTTGATATTTTTTCAGTAAACACTATATAGTATATCGGATTAGTATTAAAAAACAACACCCTGATTTCTATTTGTCATTTTCTGACATCGAGCTGTTTACCCGGGTAGAATATAAAATCGATAAGCCTGATTTTCTTTATGATACACTCATACAATATCCAGCATATAGCAGTGCTTCCTGCAAATCCGCATACGCACTGCAGCGCCATATTGGTTATACCGGCCCTGTTCAATATAATCCTGATTCCACCTACAAATATCACATTCATCGCATAAAACGGCATGCTGTCACGGCCGATAGTCTGTAACCATTTAGGGAAATCACAATACCCTGATAAAAAATAGCTTACTGCAAATATAAATACAGTCACTATACAGGCGGTAAGCCGCTCAAACAGACTGCTACACAGGGGATTGCTGCTCATGTCATCCTGTAATACTATGCCGGACGCCTCAACAAGCACACTCATAACGGCAAGGCTCAGCACAGCATACCTATTATACAGTTTATCAAGCCACTTCTTAATCAGGCATCCCAGATAAAAGTACATCTGAAAGCCGGCTATGTAGTTAAAGCCCACATAGTGAAAGCTGCCATAGCATGTGAAAGCAATTATTAAAAACAGCACAAATAAAAGCTCCATTTTATAATTAAAATGTGCAGAAGCCTCGCAAACACATAATCAGCCATATACGCAACACAATATAAGAGAAACAGTGCGTATAAATACCATAAAAACTCTATCGGCTTCCACGGTATGCTTATCAGGCTGCTAACGGCAACCGGCTCCCTTATCAAATTTGAAAGGGCAAATTTAATAATCCAGTAAATAACTGAAATCATCACGTACGGCAGCAGGATATTAAATGCTTTATGACCTATCCGGCTAAAAATGCCTTGTGAAGCATTCCCTACATATTCACTGTATAAGAAGCCTGAAACTGCGATAAAGCAAGGCATGTGAAAGCTGTATATTACATTTGCAATACCATTCATTGTATCATCAAATGAGTACATGTCTGTCAGACCCAATGTAGTGTGACCTAAAATCACAAATAAAATAAGGATGCCCTTTATGAAATCAATTGTTTTATCTCGTGTGGTGTTGGTTTGCATGTTATGCCCTCAAATTTATAAAAATAAATATAATTCATCATTTTTATTTTGTCTAATAGAAATTTTAATAAATATTCTCTTTAATAAACAACTACATGTGTTCCCCTCGGAATGTTATCATATATCCATTTAGCGTTCCCTATTTCAAGCCTTACACATCCATGAGACAGCGGAATTCCGACTCTGCCATCCTGAAGTGTACCATTTTTGTTATACAACACACTATGGAACAGATAATTTCCCTTAAACTGTGTATAATAATAACATCTTGAATTGCCGGAATCAAAATAGTATCCCTTACCGCCAACATTAAATTCGCCTCCAACAGTCGGAGTTGATGCTTTTCCAGGTGCACACGGCCATGCATATTGCTGAGTCCAATTACCTCTACTTCCGTAATAAATGCTACAACACAAGCTTTTCTGTCCACCATTATTAAATATTTTGTTGAACTTGAATATCCCTGTGCATACGAATTCATGCTTGAAAAATCAACCCAATCTCCACTCGCATTAAAATAATACCATGTGCCATTAATAGATTGCCAACCGGTCTGCATAACCCCATTTCCATTCATATAATACCAAAAATTAGATATATACTGCCAGCCTGTTGTCATCGCTCCATTTCCATTCATGAGATACCAGTTGCCATTTATATACTGCCCAACCCGTTGTCATCACTCCACTTGAAGCTATATAATACCACTGACCACCTATATACTGCCAGCCCGTTGTCATAATACCATTGACATCCATATAATACCACTGACCATTTATGTACTGCCAGCCTGTTGTCATAGCCCCATTAGCATCCATGTAATACCAGTAGCCATTTATATATTGCCAGCCCATGGTCATAGCCCCATTAGCATCCATATAATACCAGTGATTATTTATGTACTGCCAACCTGTTGTCATAATACCATTGACATCCATATAGTACCAACATCCATTTATGTACTGCCAACCTGTCTTACAATTACCTTCTGTATCCACATAATACCACAAACCACTTTCACCTTGTGTCCATATGTAACCTGACTCTTCAGCGAAAACACTGGTATTACACAAGCTCAGAATTGCAATCGTTAATAAAACTATTATTTTTTTCTTCATAAATATAACAGCTCCCTTCGTCTCTAATTCCATACACCATTTGCATTAAAATAATACCATCTTTTATTAATATAATGTCTGCCAGTTACCATTATTCCATCTGCATTCATATAATACCAATGTCCGCCTATATATTGCCAACCTGTTGTCATTATTCCGGTCCAGTCCATATAGTACCAATGTCCACCTATATACTGCCAACCTGTTGTCATCATTCCGGTCCAGTCCATATAATACCAGTGTCCACTAATATACTGCCAGCCCATAGTCATGGTTCCACTCTTTTCCAAGAAATACCATTTACCATTTATGTACTGCCAACCTGTCTTCATAGCTCCACTTGCATCCATGTAGTACCAATTACCGTTTACATATTGCCAGCCTGTTGTCATAACTGTATTTCCCGCAAAATAATACCAGTTTCCGTTTATAAACTGCCAGCCTGTTACATACTGACCATTTGCATCAATAAAATACCAATCATTACCATATAGGCTCCAATATCCTATGACGCTTGTAATCGGATTCTCATAATTCTTGTATGCAAAATCCAAGTCCACATTTCCCGATATACCCGGAATTCTGGTTGTAGAGCTACACTGCCATATACCTCTTTTAATATTTGTATCATAATGCGAAATTATATCTTGCAATCCACAATTCCTCTCCTGCAATCTGGCTTACATCTATGTAGTTCTTATACCAGTTCTCATTGCAATAAACCATAGGAGTGTAAACCATATCTCCTGATTTCATCACAAAATGCTTTTGCAATAGCACCAAGCTGCGCCTTAGACAAATCTGTCTGCGAAGAATCCTCCAAATCAATAGCTACAGGATATGAGATTGTATATCCCTTTAACTCACTTACAACGTATCTTGCATCCGAAACAGCATCACTAACGTTTCTCGCTTTACTATATATATATGCACCAATAGGCATACCAGCTTTATTTGCATTTGAAGCGTATTCATTAAATCTTTTATCTGTAAAATGATGATATGAATCAGAATAGTAGCTTGCTGAAACTCTCAGCATTGCATAGTTTATACCACTATTTTTCACAGTAGTCCAGTCAATATCTTTTTGATAATATGATACATCAATTCCGACTAATGTACCATTAGCATAGTTAGACTGTACCCATGCCCCGGATGGCTTATGGTACCACCAAGCCCCTAAATAATACTGCCAGCCTGTAAGCATCTCTCCACTTCCATCAAAATAATA
>ENA-OQCE01000387-OQCE01000387.1-human-gut-metagenome-genome-assembly--contig:-NODE-387-length-21375-cov-2.274426_pt1 | contig 21375 bp, 21 predicted proteins | sample MGYA00242495_ERZ504572 | MGnify/ENA primary metagenome ERZ504572 (study PRJEB26092, sample SAMD00036228) | human gut metagenome | host: Homo sapiens | study: EMG produced TPA metagenomics assembly of...
CCTCAAGTGGTGTTAAATTATACTTGTGGACTAATGATTCTGAAATAATATTTACTCCTGCTCCTGTGTCAAAAGTAATATCAGCTTCAACTCCATTTATATAACTGTCTCTTAGATGCATTAATACCGAATTGTTCTTTTCTGGACCAACAGGAACTATCTCAAATGGAATAGTTCCTACAGAATTTCCAAATGAGATTTTATATGGGTCGTATTTGGATAGTGCTTCGTATTGATTGATAAATTGCTGAACACCTACAATGATTGTACTATCAAGATGAGTGCGTATTGAACCAAGAGTTGAAGATAACATTTTTGCAGCAGCCTTATTATCTCCAATCCTACTTAAGTCCATTGCAAACATCATAGACGAATTGAGCATATTGCCAAAATCAAGATTTTCTGACTGAGTGTTGAATAATTCCGTAAACGCAGGAATAGAAACATCTGGACGATTTAGCTATTACCTATAAGGCAACGAGAATATATTTCAAAAAAATCGCTGATTGAATCTCTGGGTTCTGTTTGATATAAAGAATCCAATGCAAACCAGTCTGAATTATTTATTGCGTCAGCTATTTTTCATCTGAACTTTGACTATATCCAAATGAAAATAAACCTAAACTAAATAATAATGTAATAATAATTTTCTTCATAATCTGTTGTGTTATTGTTTAACATTACCATTACTATCGTAATCCAAACGCAAAAGAAGAAAAAAACTCCGATAATCACTTATCTTGTAACGGATTTCTTCACTTGTTTCGTGAAAAGCCTGTAATGATTCGCCTTACATCTTCATTCCCCCTGCTTTTCCGTTATGGTTGTATGGGCTGTCGCATGCTTTGTTTTAGCCTCTCGAACTGCTCCTTGAACCATTCGCTAACGGGCGTTTGATTGATATACAGCACAAGTCGTTTCGATACGGATTCCTGCCTTATTTTTGCGGTGACGTTTCTTGCCGTGAAACTCCGCCCGTGTTCTTCGGAATAGAGCGTGCTATCGTGCGTCACTTCCCTGTCGGCTATCAGTGTCCGGGTCTGTTCCATGGAAAAGCCCACGATGGCGCATAACTTCTCAACCCGCAGGACTTCTTTCGCCAACGGAAACCATGCGCAGAGCTTCTCCACAAGACGAGTAAGCCTTGATACCTCTTTCTTGTGTTCGGCTTCTTTCGTCTGTTCCTCCTTTTTCTGCGCTTTCGCTCTCCCTTGACGATGGGAACGAGCGTAACGTGTATGTGCGGCGTTTCCTCGTCCCTGTGCAGGTGAGCCGCCACGATGTTCTCCTTTCCGAATGTGTCGGCGAAGTATTTCAGATTGTCGGCGCACCACTCGTCCAAACGCCCCTCTTCCTCTATCCGCTTCATGTCTTCATGCGTTCCCGACACGTTGATTCGGATTGCCCGTACTTGGTTGCTTCCGATTTTGCGTGTCAGCCCCGCTTCTTCCAGTCTTCTCTGAACAGCCGCCGAACGGTCTTTCACTCCGTCGGGGTATTCGATGAGCCTGCAGTTTAGGTGCGTGCGTGTGGGGTCGGCGTTCTTCGGTATGATGAAACGCTCGATATGTGCGGTCGTTCCGCTGTCGCTGCCGTGCGCCTTTTCCATGTGTAAAACTACGAAACCCATATATTCTTCCTTTCTTTTTTGGCTTGTGAAACAATAAATCTAACTATCTTTGAGGGCGGCGAAATACCGTCCTCGACGGGGTGTGCAGAGGGGCTTGCCCCTTGCCCTATTGGAGAATTTTCAGCGATACGGAGTATTGCGGCTCGGAAGTAACAAACGATATATCAGCTGATTATCTACACTTTACCAAAAATTACTTTTTCGCTATGTGTTTATTTTAACTTCATAGGGATAATGAATTTTAGAGTAAAGCGAAAATTCCCGATAAATTATGTAACTTTGCACTCGCTTTTTTGAAAGCCCGAAATTCGTTTAATTCGTTTGGATAAAGTAAAAGACGCTTATGCAAAAGTCCGATTGCATCATCGGTGTGGAACATGTATCGAAATTCTTCGGAGACAAGGCCGTGCTGAATGATGTGAATTTGTCTGTCCGTAAGGGCGAGTTTGTAACAATACTAGGACCGTCCGGCTGCGGAAAGACAACACTGTTACGCCTCATTGCAGGCTTTCAGACAGCCTCGGAAGGAGTGATAACCATTGCCGGAAAGGACATCACACAGACACCGCCGCACAAGCGTCCGGTAAACACCCGTGTTCCAGAAAGTACGCCCTCTTCCCCCACCTCAACGTATTCAACAACATAGCCTTCGGGCTGAAGCTGAAGAAGCTGCCCGGTGCCACTATCGAGAAGAAAGTGAAACAAGCCCTGCGCATGGTGGGCATGACAGACTATGAGGACCGCGACGTGGACTCCCTCTCCGGCGGACAGCAACAGCGCGTAGCCATCGCCCGAGCTATCGTCAACGAACCCGAAGTGCTGCTGCTGGACGAGCCTCTCGCTGCCTTGGACCTCAAAATGCGCAAAGACATGCAGATGGAACTGAAGGAAATGCACCAGAAGCTGGGTATCACCTTCGTATACGTGACCCACGACCAGGAAGAGGCACTCACCCTGAGCGACACCATCGTTGTGATGAGCGAAGGACGCATCCAGCAGATAGGTGTGCCTACGGACATCTACAACGAGCCCATCAACTCCTTTGTAGCCGACTTCATCGGCGAAAGCAACATTTTGAACGGAGTCATGATAAAAGATAAGGCCGTTACCTTCTGCGGGCACGAATTTGAATGCGTGGACACAGGATTTGGTGAACAGATGCAGGTGGACGTAGTAATTCGCCCCGAAGACATCTACATCTTCGATGTATCCGACGCCGCACAGCTGACGGGCACCGTAACCAGCTGTATCTTCAAAGGCGTACACTATGAAATGCTGGTGCAAACGCGCGAAGGCTACGAGCTGATGGTGCAGGACTACCATGCCTTCGAGGCAGGACGCGAAGTCGGTCTGCTGGTAAAACCCTTCGACATCCATGTGATGAAGAAAGAACGCACCTGCAACACCTTCGAAGGAAAACTGGTGGACAAAACGCACGTAGAATTCCTGGGCTGTAACTTCGAATGCCTGCCCGTGCAAGGCATCGAACCGGGCAGCAGCGTGCAAGTGGAAGTGGACTTCCAGGACGTCATCCTCGAAGACAACGAAGAGGACGGCCGTCTGACGGGTGAAGTGAAATTCATCCTCTACAAAGGAAACCATTACCACCTGACCGTGTTTACAGACTGGGACGAAGACATCTTTGTCGACACCAACGACGTGTGGGACGACGGCGACCGTGTAGGTATCATCATCGCACCCGAAAACGTGAGAATAAGGAATAAAGAATAGGGATTAGGGATTAAGGGTTAGCTATTATAAATTCTTTATCCTCCACCCTTAATCCCTAATCCCTAATCCTTAATCCCTAATCCCTTAATCCTTAATAAAGATGATAACTTTCTTTATGCGTCGGCGCAACTGGACGGTACCCTACGCGCTATTTCTGCTTGTATTTGTTATAGTACCGCTGCTGCTCATCGTGCTCTACGCCTTTACGGACGACGGAGGAGCGTTCACGCTTGCCAACTTCCGCAAGTTCATGATGCACCCCGAAGCGATGAACACGTTTGTCTACTCCATCGGAATAGCCGTTATCACTACGCTGGTCTGCCTGCTGCTAGGCTATCCGGCGGCGTATATCCTGAGTCAGAAGCAATTCAACACCTCGCGCACCATGGTGGTGCTGTTCATCCTGCCCATGTGGGTGAACATCTTGATACGTACGCTTGCCACAGTAGCACTGTTCGACTTCCTGAACCTGCCGCTGGGTGAAGGCGCACTTGTGTTCGGTATGGTCTACAACTTCCTGCCGTTCATGATATACCCCATTTACAACACCCTTCAGAAGATGGACCACAATTTGATTGAGGCTGCGCAAGACTTGGGAGCCTCCCCCACGCACGTATTCGGCAAGGTGATTCTACCGCTGTCCATGCCGGGTGTGATGAGTGGTATAGTAATGGTGTTTATGCCTACGGTGTCCACCTTCGCCATCGCCGAGCTGCTGACGATGAACAACATCAAGCTTTTCGGTACCACGGTACAAGAGAATATCTACAATGGAATGTGGAACTACGGTGCCGCCCTCTCGCTCATCATGCTGCTGCTGATAGGCATCACCGTCCTCTTCACCAACGAGGAAGACGGCGCATCGAATGAAAGCGGAGGTGTGATATGATGACACGAATCTTGACCCGCGGCTACTTGTGGCTGCTGTTGGCGTTGCTCTATTCGCCTATCCTGATAATCATGATATTCTCCTTCACCGAAGCAAAGGTGCTGGGCAACTGGACGGGGTTCTCCACCAAGCTGTACAGCTCGCTGTTCACGGGCGGGATGCACCACTCGTTGATGAACGCTATCTGGAACACATTCGCCATTGCCCTGCTTGCCGCCACCGCCAGCACGGCACTGGGCAGCATTGCAGCCATCGGCATCTTCAACCTGCGCTCGCGCACACGGCAGGTAATGAACTTCGCCAATGCCATCCCGATGATGAATGCAGACATTATCACCGGTGTGTCGCTGTTCCTGCTGTTCGTCAGCTTCGGCATATCGCAAGGATTTACCACAGTGGTACTGGCACACATCACCTTCTGCACACCCTACGTGGTGCTCAGCGTAATGCCCCGGCTCAAGAAGATGAACCAGAATGTCTACGAGGCGGCACTCGACCTGGGCGCCACACCGTTCCAAGCACTGCGCAAGGTTATTCTTCCGGAGATATTTCCGGGTATGATAAGCGGCTTCATCCTTGCCTTCACGCTCTCCATCGACGACTTTGCCGTGACCATCTTCACCATCGGCAACCAGGGGCTGGAAACGCTCTCCACCTACATCTACGCCGATGCGCGCAAGGGTGGACTGACGCCGGAACTGCGGCCACTCTCCACCATCATCTTCGTGACGGTGCTGGTGTTGCTGATTGTAATCAACAAGCGGGCCGAACGGACAAAAAACGATTGATGTGAGTGATGAGTTATAAGTTATCAATTGTCAAAAACAAGATGATGAAAAGGATAATAAACATACTGATTCTACTGTGCTGTATCGCATCCCTCTCCTCTTGTGGAAACTCTACAGAAGAGCGCAGCCGTGTACTGAAGATATACAACTGGGCAGACTACATCGATGAAGATGTGCTTGCCGAATTTCCCGACTGGTACAAGCAGCAGACGGGCGAAGACCTCCGTATCATCTACCAGGTGTTCGATATCAACGAAATCATGCTCACCAAAATTGAGCGCGGGCACGAGGACTTCGACGTCGTATGCCCCTCGGAGTACATCATCGAACGTATGCTTCGCAAAGACCTCCTGCTACCCATCGACCGCAACTTCGGCCGCACACCGGACTACATCCCCAACGTGTCGCCCTACATCCGCCACGAGCTGAACAAGACCTCGCAACCTGAACGCCAGACCGAGGACTATGCCGTGCCCTATATGTGGGGCACCGCCGGCATCCTCTTCAACAAGAAGTTCATTACTCCCGAAGAGGCGGGCACGTGGAATATCCTCTGGACTCCCAAAAACCGTAGCAAGATACTGATGAAGGACAGCTACCGCGACGCCTACGGCACTGCCATCATTTACGCCCATGCCCGGGAACTTGCCGACAGCACCGTCACCGTAGAGCAACTGATGAACGACAACTCCCCGCAGGCCATCGCCCTTGCCGAGAAATACCTCAAGGAGATGAAACCCAACATCGCCGGCTGGGAAGCCGACTTCGGCAAGGAAATGATGACCAAGAACAAGGCGTGGATCAACTTCACCTGGAGCGGCGACGCCGTCTGGGCCATCGAGGAGGCCGATGCCGTGGGTGTGGAACTGGACTACACCGTCCCCCGCGAAGGCAGCAACATCTGGTATGACGGCTGGGTAATCCCCCGCTACGCCCGCAACGTGAAGGCAGCAAGCTATTTCATCAACTACCTCTGCCAGCCTCCGTGGCGCTGCGCAACATGGATGCCATCGGTTACGTCAGCGCCGTCGCCACACCGGAAATCATGGAGGCGAAGACCGACACCACGCTTGACGTGCATTCCGACCTCAGCTACTTCTTCGGTCCCTTGTCCGGAGCCGACAGCCTACAGATAGACCCGGTCCAGTACCCCGACCGCCGCGTAGTGGAGCGCTGCGCCATGATACGCGACTTCGGCGACCGCACGGAACTGGTGCTCGAAATGTGGAGCCGCGTGAAAGGTGACAATCTCAATACGGGCATCGTACTGCTCATCTTCGCCGTCTTCGGTCTGCTCTTCATCTGGCTGGTATATACCAAGATACGAAGTACAAGCAGAAACGCCGCCACCGCCTCCGCAGAAAGCGAAAAAGGAGATGATTAATACATTGTTTATCTAAAAAAACGTCAACGTGCAAGGAACTAAGAATTTGACACAAGGCCCCATCAACCGCCAGCTATTCACGCTGGCAATGCCCATCATGGCCACCTCATTCATCCAAATGGCCTACAGCCTGACAGACATGGCATGGGTAGGACGTCTGGGCAGTGAGTCCGTGGCTGCAGTAGGTGCGGTAGGCATACTGACGTGGATGTCCGGTTCCATCGCCTTGTTGAACAAGGTAGGTGCCGAAGTCAGCGTAGGCCAGTCCATCGGTGCACGCAGCGAAGAGGATGCACGCAGTTTTGCTTCACACAACATTACAATTGCCCTGCTCATCTCCGTCTGCTGGGGAGGACTGCTGTTTCTTTTCGCCCGCCCCATCCTGAACATCTTCGAACTGAAACAGCATATCACAGACGCCGCCGTGACCTATCTGCGCATCGTGTCGACGGGACTGCCGTTCGTCTTTCTCTCCGCTGCCTTCACGGGCATCTACAACGCGGCAGGACGTAGCAAGATTCCGTTCTACATCAGCGGAACGGGACTGGTTATGAATATCCTCCTCGACCCTCTTTTCATCTTCGGCTTTGGCTGGGGGACGGTAGGGGCTGCACTTGCCACCTGGCTGTCCGAAGCCATGGTCTTCGGCATCTTCGTCTACAAACTCCGGGGGAAAAGCGCTGTACTCGGCGGATTCTCCTTCCTCGTCCGTCTGAAGAAGAAGTACACCCGGCGTATCTTCAAGCTCGGCCTGCCCGTGGCCACACTGAACACACTCTTTGCTTTCGTCAACATGTTCCTCTCGCGCACCGCTTCGGAGCAGGAGGGCACATCGGACTGATGGCATTCACTACCGGAGGACAAATCGAGGCCATCACCTGGAACACTTCACAAGGATTCTCTACAGGACTGAGTACATTCATTGCACAGAACTATGCTGCCGGACAAAAGTCGCGCGTGAAGCAGGCATGGCACACCACCCTATGGATGACGGGCGTATTCGGAAGTCTCTGCTCACTGCTCTTTATCTTCTTTGGCAGTGAAGTGTTCTCTATCTTCGTGCCCGAAGCCGAAGCCTACCGTGTGGGAGGTGACTTTCTCCGCATCGACGGTTATTCACAAATGTTCATGATGATGGAAATCACCATGCAAGGTGTGTTCTACGGACTGGGACGAACGGTACCGCCTGCTATTGTCAGTATCGGATGCAACTATATGCGCATTCCGGTAGCATTGCTACTGGTACATATGGGTATGGGAGTGGACGCCATCTGGTGGGCAGTGAGTGGAACCACCATTGCCAAAGGTCTGATACTGACAGCCTGGTTCATATCCATCAAAAAGGAAAATTCTCTAAAAAAGAACAGAAACTGACGAACTTTAGGAAGAGAAATATGGTTATATATACATAAATTTGCAACATTAAAGATAAGATCAACTTTTAAAGAAAAAAGAGTTATGAAGAAAATGAAATTTACAGTATTGTTTTTATGCAGTGCATTGCTGCTGGGCAGTTGCGGCACCATGAACAACAAGGCAAAAGGTGGAATAATCGGTGGTGGTTCCGGCGCAGCGGCAGGTGCCATTATCGGCGGACTGATAGGTAAAGGCAAGGGGGCAGCCATTGGCGCGGCAGTAGGCGCGGCAGTAGGTACAGGTGCCGGTGTTGCCATCGGACACAAAATGGACAAGAAGCTGCCGAAGCTGCCAAGATTGAAGGTGCCCAAGTGGAGCAGGTAACGGATGCCAACGGCTTGCCGGCTGTCAAAGTATCCTTTGCGGCAGGTATTCTGTTCGGCTTCAACTCCGCAGCACTGAGCAACGAGGCAAAGGCCTCCCTGCGCGAACTTGCACAGATTCTGAAGGAAGACCCGACAACGGACATTGCCATCATCGGCCATACCGACAAGGTGGGTACCTACGAAGCCAACATGAAGGTTTCCAAGAACCGCGCCTATGCTGTAGAAAACTATTTGCAGGATTGCGGTGTATCTCCTGCCCAGTTCAAGAAAGTGGAAGGCGTGGGATACAACGAATACGATGAAAGTCTGTCTGCCGACCAGAACCGACGCGTAGAGGTATATATGTATGCCAGCGAACAGATGATTAAGAATGCGGAGGCGAATAATTAATGTGCTAATGTGATCAATGTGCCAATGTGCTAATTGGCATATTGACACATTAATCACATTGACATATTAGTACATTAATCACACTGGCACTCTCTCCATGAAACTCCCGAAACCTTTGCGGTTCCTCCGCAACATCATATTATTCTTCTTTATTTCCACTATCCTGGCGGTAGTGGTTTATCGTTTTGTACCCGTCTACATCACGCCATTGATGGTTATCCGCAGCGTGCAGCAAGTCTTCAAGGGCGAAAGTCCCCGTTGGCACCATACTTGGGTATCTTCCGACAAGATATCCCCTCACCTGCCGATGGCCGTCATTGCTTCGGAAGACAACCGGTTTGCCACACACAACGGGTTCGATTTCATTGAGATACAGAAAGCGATAAAGGAGAATGAAACAAGAAAACGGAAACGGGGCGCCAGTACTATCAGCCAGCAGACGGCAAAGAATGTATTCCTATGGCCCCAATCTTCCTGGGTACGCAAAGGACTGGAAGCCTACTTCACCGTACTGATAGAATTCTTCTGGTCCAAAGAACGTATCATGGAGGTCTATCTCAACTCCATCGAAATGGGGAAAGGCATCTATGGCGCACAAGCCGCCGCCAAATACAAGTTCAAGACTACAGCAGCCAAACTCTCTGCCGGACAATGTGCACTGATAGCAGCCACACTACCCAACCCCATACGCTTCGACTCAGCACACCCCTCCCCTTACATAAAGAAAAGGCAAGGACAGATTCTACGATTGATGAAACTGATACCCAAATTCCAGCTAAATGAGAAACAGACAAAAGAATAAAAAGAGGACGTGCCCAAAGTACATGAGCACTTTCATAATGTTATAAATTAGGCGCGATTACGCAGAATAACACGGATTCAGTTTATTGAATCCGTGTTATTCTGCGTAATCCGCGCCTAAAAAAAAGCGTTCAAAGGGGTTGATACATCCCCTTTAATTTTTAATTAATACGCATGGCCTCCCTCTCCCATCTCCTTCGCATCAATCTTACGATTATCAATGCTGCGCCATGCATAGAAGATATAGGCAAGAACGAAAGGAACAAGGATAGAGACATAAGCCATAACCTTCAGTGTGAACTGGCTCGAACAACTGTTTGCCAACGTCAGCGAGCTTTGTAAGTCGTGGGTGGAAGGATAATAGGCTGTATTGTTATAGCCTGCCACAAGCAGCAATGCCAATACCGCAAGCACCGTCCCTGCACCGGCAAACCAGATTCCCTTGTCGAACGTCGGCTTCCACAGCGTACGGATGATGCCCCAAAGCACAGCCACCACACCAATCAGGAATACAAACAGCACTACCGGCATCTGCAAGAAGTTCGTCAGATACTTGTAAGGTTCCATGAACACCTCTCCCGTTTCCGGACGGACAGCGTAGCCGTCGGCCACCAGTGTACGGATGACGAAGGCCAGGAAGAACACCAGAAACAATGCCGTATTTCCCAGAGTGCCCGGCGGCAGCGTCTCACCAAGTCGTCCTCATTGATGTTATTAATAAAATAGAGCGCCCCCAAGATGCGCGCCAGGAAGAACACAGCCAGCCCGAGCACCACATTCCACGGATTGAGCAGCGCATCCAGCCCGTGTCCTGCATTGGCCCACTGACTGATGACCGGCATCACCGTATCTGCCATATTCCCTTTATTGATGTAAAATTCGGACCCCGTGAAGAACGTGGCCACTGCCCCACCCAGCAATACCGGACCTACCACTCCGTTTATCACCAGGAACGTGCGATACGTTGTCTTGCCCAGCAGATTTCCCGCCTTCGACTGGAACTCGTAGCTGACAGCCTGCAACACAAAGCTGAACAGAATAATCATCCACAACCAATAGGCTCCTCCGAAACTCGTACTATAGAACAACGGAAACGAAGCAAAGAACGCGCCTCCAAACGTGACGAGCGTTGTAAACGTAAACTCCCATTTCCGTCCCGTAGAATTAATCATCATCTTCTTTTGCTCCTCCGTCTTCCCCAGACAGAACAGAAGCGAATTACCTCCCTGCACAAACAGCAGGAATACCAGCAGTGCTCCCAGCAAGGAGACTACGAACCACCAATAGTGTTGAAGAAAAATATAGGTATTCATTGTGAATTATGAATTATAAGTTATGAGTTATGTTATGAATTATGCGTTTCTGTTTCCGGGCCTTTGCGAATGGCCTTCAGCATAATTCCCACCTCGGCAATCAGCATGACAGTGAAAAGTACCAGAAAGATAAAGAACGTGGTCTGCACGGAACCGACATCCAACTTGGAAATGGCGGCACTTGTGGGCAGCATGTCTTGGATGGCCCACGGCTGGCGACCACATTCGGCAACCACCCATCCGGCTTGTCCGGCCAGATAGCCCAGCGGAATGGTGAGCATGGCCACCCAATGCATCCACGGCATCCGCGACAAGTCTTTCTTATAGGCCAGGAACAGCACCACGATAAAGAAGAGGATGAAATATCCACCCAACATCACCATCACACGGAACATGTAGAACGTAAGAGGCACATTCGGCACCAATTCGTTCACATCCTTGATATAACCGTAACCGAAATAGGCTACATTATCTTTCAACACTTTGGCAGCCACCTCTGCATCTGCCTCATTGCCCGCAGCCTTGGCTGCACGATAGGCGGCAAACGCACTGATGGCCGTTTTCCCTTTTTCTATTTTCTCTTCTGCCGAAAGCGCCACAGTACCGTCCTTCAACGGGTATCCGCCTTTCAGCAGGTCATTGATGCCGGGAACAAAGGCATCCGTCTTCCGTTCGGCAAGCAACGACAACATCTTAGGGATTTCCACACGGAAAAGGAATGGGTCTACTCCGTCTTGCGGCGTCTGCTTGGCAGGATTCAGCAGCCCGAACGCTACCAATCCGGCACCTTGCCGCCCTTCATAATAACCTTCCATAGCAGCCAACTTCATCGGCTGCTTTTGCGCCACTTGATAGCCGGAGCCATCGCCCGTCCAGGCAGACAGCACGGCGGCACACAGACCTACCCATGCGGCAATCTTTACACTTGCCAGCGCAAATTTCTTCTCGCGCTTCTTCCACAGATACCAGCAGCTCACCCCCACTACAAACACGGCAGCCAGTACCCAGCCGGACAGCACACTGTGAAGAACTTGTTGACAGCCATCGGCGAAGTGGCCACAGCCAGAAGTCCACCATCTCGTTGCGTGCCGTATCGGGATTGAACTCCATGCCTACGGGATTCTGCATCCACGCATTGGCAACCAGAATCCACCAGGCGGAAATCGTGGCGCCCAGCCCCGTAAGCCAGGTAGATGCCAGGTGGAAACGCTTACTCACCTTATCCCAGCCGAAGAACATGACGGCGATAAACGTTGCTTCCATAAAGAAAGCCAAAATACCCTCGATGGCAAGCGGTGCACCAAAGATATCGCCCACAAACCAACTGTAATTACTCCAGTTCGTACCGAATTCAAATTCCAGAATGATACCGGTTGCTACACCAATGGCAAAGTTGATACCGAAAATCTTCATCCAGAATTTAGCAGTACGTTTCCAAAATTCGTCACCCGTACGGTAGTACGCCGTTTCCATGATGCCCATAATTACCGCCAGTCCAAGTGTCAGCGGCACAAAAATCCAGTGATAGATGGCGGTCAAGGCAAATTGGGCTCTCGACCAGTCAATCAGAGAAGTGTCAATGTGTCCAAGCATAAGAATCAAGTTATGAGTTATAAGTTATGAGTTATTGAGTTACTAAGTTATTGGGTTGTCAAGTAAGAACACAGAGACACGGAGAATTTATAAAGGCAAGGACATAAACTCTGTGGCTCTGTGTCTCCGTATTTAGTCACCCAGGCTCCGGTGGATAAGTTCATTACTAACATAGCCTTCTTTGTCGTCACCCACCACGGGAGTATTCAGAAACCGTGGGAAGAAGAAAAGACGGAGAATAAAAAACATGATGAATAACTTCACAAGGATGATAAGCCACAAAGTACGCCCTAACGTCATACTTCGAAAACCTTCCAGATAAAAACGCCAAATGTTTACCGCAGTTCGTTTCATGCTGATAAAATTATAATGATTACAAATATAAAATACTTTTATATAAAGAACAAATAAAAAGGTGAAAAGTTGAACAGAAAAAAGACTTCTCCCATTCATCGGTACAAAAAAGATTTTAGGCGAGGAAAATTCACTCTACGTCTATCACTTTTGCAATCCTTTCTCCACCCTACTACATTTGCAAATGTAAAACCATAGAATAACGAAGATATGACGAACGTAAAAAGATTGACAGTGATAGCGCTATGTATGGCAAGCTGTATGGGAGTGGCCGCCCAAAACGGCACTTCCACGCAGATACCCGGCAGTTCCGAGCAGCCAGCCGACAGCCTGCCCGCCCAATGGGACTTGCAAGCGTGCATCGACTATGCCTTGCAGCAAAACATCACCATCCGCAAGAACCGCCTCAGTGCGGAAAGTGCCCAGGTAGATGTAAAGACCGCCCGAGCCGCTCTCTTCCCCAGCCTTTCGGCCAGTGTGAGCCAGCGTGTCGTGAATCGCCCGAAGAGCGAGACAAACACCATCATCGACGGCGACAACATCACCAGTAGCCAGAGCAAGACTTCCTACAACGGCAGCTACGGCATCGATGCCAACTGGACCCTCTACAACGGCGGGAAACGCCTCAACACCATCAAACAACAGCAACTGAACAACCGCATTGCCGAACTTAGCGTAGCACAGAGCGAGAACAGCATCGAAGAAAGTATCGCACAAACCTACGTACAGATACTCTACGCCGCCGAAGCCGTGAAAGTGAACGAATCGACCCTGGAAGTGAGCCAAGCCGAATGCGAACGCGCCCGCCAGCTTCTCGAAGCAGGAAGCATAGCCAAAAGCGACCTGGCACAACTGGAAGCGCAGGTAAGCACCGACAAGTACCAACTGGTGACCGCACAAGCCACCCTGCAAGACTACAAACTACAACTGAAACAACTCCTGGAACTGGACGGCGAATCCGAGATGAACCTCTACATCCCCACACTCGGCACGGAAAACGTACTGGCACCCCTGCCCACCAAAACGGACGTTTACCGTTCTGCCTCGTGCTCCGTCCGGAAATAGAAGCCGGCAAACTGAATATACAGACATCCGACCTCGACATCAAAATTGCCCGCGCTGGCTATCTGCCTACGCTGAGCCTCAGCGCCGGCATCGGAACCAGCCATGCCAACGGCAATGACTTCACCTTCAGCGAGCAAGTCAAACAGAACTGGAACAACTCGCTGGGCTTCACCGTAAGCGTGCCCATCTTCAGCAACCGGCAGACCAAGAGTGCCGTAGAGAAAGCCAAGATTCAGAAGCAGACCAGCGAACTGGACCTGCTGGACGACCAAAAAACGCTGTACAAGACCATCGAAACCCTCTGGCTCGATGCCAACAGCGCCCAGCAGCGCTACGCCGCCGCCACAGAGAAACTGAAAAGTACGCAGACCAGCTATGAACTGATTCAAGAGCAGTTCAACCTGGGCATGAAGAATACCGTAGAACTGCTGACTGAGAAAAGCAATCTGCTCAGCGCACAGCAGGAGACACTGCAAGCCAAATACATGGCCATACTGAATATGCAGCTACTGAAGTTTTATCAAGGAGAAAAAATCGAATTATAATACCTTATATATATATGAACAAAAAAAGAATCATCCTCATTGCCGTAGCTGCCGTAATCATAGTGGGCGGCGGCGTATGGCTCTTCGGTGGTGCCAAGGCCAAGCACAAGGTGACCTACGCCACAGCAACCATCCATAAAGGCGAGATTTCCGAATCCGTAACCGCCACGGGGACCATCGAACCGGTGACGGAAGTGGAAGTGGGTACCCAGGTGAGCGGTATCATCGACAAGATTCATGTAGACTACAATTCCGTAGTAACCAAAGGCCAACTCATTGCCGAGATGGATCGCGTGACACTGCAAAGCGAACTCGCTTCGCAACGCGCCGCCTACAACGGTGCAAAGGCCGAATACGAGTACCAGAAAAAACTCTACGAGCGCAACAAGACGCTGAACGAAAAGCAGCTCATCGCCGCCACGGACTATGAGCAGTCCGTCTATAACTACGAGAAGGCCAAGAGCAACTACGAAAGCAGCCAGGCATCACTGGCAAAGGCTGAACGCAACCTCTCCTACGCCACCATCACCTCTCCCATCGACGGTGTAGTCATCAGCCGCGACGTGGAAGCAGGACAGACCGTGGCTTCCGGCTTCGAGACACCGACACTGTTCACCATCGCTGCCGACCTGACGCAGATGCAGGTTGTGGCCGACGTGGACGAAGCAGACATAGGCGGTGTGGAAGAGGGACAGCGCGCCACGTTTACCGTAGACGCTACCCGAATGACGTGTTCGAAGGAGTGGTCACACAAATTCGTCTGGGAGATGCCAGCTCAAGCAGCACGTCGAGCACCAGCACCAGCACGGTTGTGACCTACGAAGTAGTCATCTCCGCCCACAACCCGGACCTGAAACTGAAACCACGCCTGACAGCCAACGTCACCATCTTCACCCTCGACCGCAAAGACGTACTGTGCGCTCCTGCCCGTGCCCTGCGCTTCAACCCCGAAAAACCGCTTATCGGCGACAATGATATCGTGAAGGATTGCGAAGGGGAACATAAACTCTGGACCCGCGAAGGCAACACCTTTACCGCCCATCCGGTGAAGATAGGTATCTCCAACGGAGCCAACACGGAAATTATCAGCGGCATTAACGAAGGTACCGTAGTGGTGACCGAAGCCAACATCGGCAGCATGCCCGGCAGCGGCACTCCGGACATGAGCCAGGAAGCTCCCGGCGGTGAGAAGAGTCCGTTCATGCCTGGCCTCCGGGAAGTAAGAAGAAGAGCGGAAAATAATACAAAAAAAGAATTATGAATAAAGCAGTCATTGAACTTCAAAATATCAAACGCAACTTCCAGGTGGGGGACGAAACCGTGCATGCCCTGCGCGGCGTCTCGTTCACCATCCGTGAAGGCGAGTTTGTCACCATCATGGGTACATCGGGCTCCGGAAAGTCGACTTTGCTGAATACCCTCGGCTGCCTGGACACGCCCACCAGCGGCGAATACCTGCTGGACGGTATCTCCGTACGCACCATGAGCAAGCCTCAACGCGCCGTACTACGCAACCGTAAAATCGGCTTCGTATTCCAGAGTTACAACCTGCTGCCCAAAACCACTGCCGTGGAAAATGTGAGCTACCGCTGATGTATAACTCCTCCGTCTCGGCTTCCGAAAGGCGGAGACGTGCCATCGAAGCCCTGCAAGCCGTGGGGCTGGGCGACCGACTGGAACATAAATCCAATCAAATGTCCGGTGGCCAGATGCAACGCGTAGCCATCGCCCGTGCTTGGTGAACAATCCCGCCGTTATCCTGGCAGACGAAGCTACGGGTAACCTGGACACCCGTACTTCTTTCGAGATTCTGGTACTGTTCCAAAAGCTGCATGCCGAAGGACGCACCATCATCTTCGTCACCCACAACCCCGAAATAGCCCAGTACAGCAGCCGCAACATCGTGCTGCGCGACGGACAAATCAAGGACGATACCATCAACACCCAAATCCAGAATGCAGCCGAAGCCCTGGCAGCATTGCCTAAGCAGGAGGAGGAATGAGGGATAAGATTAAGGATTAGGGATTAATTTTAAACTTTCCATTAAAACGATATGAACGGAACAAACCTTTTCAAAATAGCCTTGCGAGCCTTGAACAACAACAAGCTGCGCGCATTCCTCACCATGCTGGGCATCATCATCGGCGTGGCGTCCGTCATCACGATGCTTGCCATCGGACAAGGTTCGAAGAAAAGCATCCAGCGCAAATCTCCGAGATGGGCTCCAACATGATTATGATTCACCCGGTGCCGACATGCGCGGCGGTGTCCGCCAAGACCCCAGCGCCATGCAGACCTTGAAGCTGACCGACTACGAACCTGCGAAACGAAACCAACTTCTGGCTGCCGTCAGCCCCAATGTCTCCTCCAGCGGCAGCTCATCGCGGGCAACAACAACTACCCCTCCTCCGTGAGCGGCGTGGGCACGGACTATCTCGAAATCCGGCAGCTCAGCGTGGAGAACGGCGAGATGTTTACCGAAGCCGACATACAGACCTCCGCCAAGGTGTGTGTCATCGGAAAGACCATCCAAGACAACCTTTTCCCCGGTGGAGAAGACCCCGTAGGACGTATCATACGTTTCAACCAAATTCCTTTCCGCGTGGTGGGCGTACTGAAATCTAAAGGCTACAACTCCATGGGCATGGACCAGGATGACGTCGTACTTGCCCCTTACAGCACCGTGATGAAACGCCTGCTGGCACAGACCTACCTTAGCGGCATCTTCGCCTCCGCCCTCACCGAGGACATGACGGACAATGCCACCGACGAAATCACCGAGATACTGCGCCGCAACCACAAGCTGAAGGAGAGTGACGATGACGACTTCACTATCCGCAGCCAGCAGGAGCTCAGCACCATGCTGAACTCCACTACCGACCTGATGACCACGCTGCTTGCCTGCATCGCCGGCATATCGCTCGTAGTGGGCGGCATCGGCATTATGAACATCATGTACGTATCGGTGACGGAGCGTACACGCGAAATCGGTCTGCGCATGAGTGTAGGCGCACGCGGTGTCGACATCTTGAGCCAGTTCCTTATCGAAGCCATCCTTATCAGCATCACCGGAGGCATCATCGGCGTCATCATAGGATGCGGAGCCAGCTGGATAGTGAAGAGCGTTGCCCACTGGCCCATCTTCATCCAGCCGTGGAGCGTATTCCTCTCCTTCGCCGTATGTACCGTCACCGGAGTGTTCTTCGGTTGGTATCCCGCCAAGAAAGCTGCCGACCTCGACCCGATAGAGGCCATACGCTACGAATAACCTATCTCTCTCTTGCCAGAAGTTATCAAAACACGTCCTAAGTATTAAAGAAAAACTTTCTAAGTATTAAGAAAAAACTTTCTGCCAATAAAGAGAAAAGTTATGCCGAATTAAGGATAATGTCTATCCCAAGCTTTGGGATAGACATCCGCAAGCTTGGGATACATATCCGCAACCTGGAAACGCTTATCCGCAACCTGCGAACAGAGATTTGCTTCGCAGGCGGTGGATATTTCCAATATCCATCTAAAATCCGTATCTTTGTATTATGATGAAACAACAGCTCCCTAACCCACGCCACCGCGGCATCGAAATCCTGATACACATCATCGTCTGGGGTATCGTCATCGGTTTCCCCTTTCTGATGATGACACGCAGTGGCTTCAACATCAGCCTTGCGGACTATCTGCGCCACGGTAGCAGCAGTACCCTCTCGTTCTTCCTTGTATTCTACATCAACTACTGTCTCCTCATTCCCCGCTACTTGTTCGAAGGACGCATCCGGCAGTACCTCCTGCTGAACACACTGCTCATCATCTGCATTACCACCGGCGCCCACCTTTGGCAAGAATACACATTCCAGAACCATCTGCGCGGCGATGATGACGGTCAGCACATGGGTCCTCCCAAATGGATATTCATCTTGCGCGATGTATCGACCATGATTCTCACCGCCGGCCTCAGCGCTGCCATCAAGCTGAGCCGCCGCTGGGCGCAGATGGACGCCGCCCGCCGCGAAGCCGAGAAAAGCCGCACGGAAGCCGAGTTGAAGAACCTGCGCAACCAGCTCAACCCGCATTTTCTGCTCAATACGCTGAACAACATCTACGCCCTCATCGCCTTTGACACTGACAAGGCACAGACTGCCGTGCAGGAACTGAGCCGGTTGCTACGCCATGTGCTGTATGACAATCAGCAGAACTTCGTTACCCTAGACAAGGAGATGGACTTCATCCGCAACTACATCGAACTGATGCGCATCCGCCTCTCCGCCAACGTCCGTGTGGAAACGAAGATAGACGTCCGACCGGACAGCCGTACCGAAATAGCTCCGCTCATCTTTATTTCCCTCATAGAGAATGCTTTCAAACATGGCATCTCTCCCACCGAGCCCAGCTTTATCCGCATCCATTTCAGTGAAAGCCCCGGAGAGATATACTGTGAAATAACCAACAGTTACCATCCCAAAAGCATGGCGGACAAAAGCGGAAGCGGCATCGGTCTGGAGCAAGTGCGCAAACGCCTGGAGCTGACCTATCCCGGTCATTATGACTGGAAGCAAGGAGTGAGCGAAAACATGAAAGAGTATAAATCTGTTTTAATCATAAAGATATGAATCTGAAGTGTGCCATTGTAGACGACGAGCCCCTTGCTTTGGGGCTTCTGGAAAGCTACGTCAACAAAACCCCGTTTCTGGAGTTGGCCGGTAAATACTCCAGTGCCGTGCAAGCCATCAAGGAGTTGCCCGAAAAGCACATCGACCTGCTTTTCCTCGACATCCAGATGCCCGAACTGAACGGACTCGAATTTTCAAAGATGGTCGATTTCAATACCCGCATAGTCTTCACCACCGCCTTCGACCAATACGCCATAGACGGTTACAAAGTCAATGCGCTGGACTACTTGCTGAAACCCATCTCCTACATCGACTTTCTGCAGGCTGCCAACAAGGCTGTACAATGGTTCGAACTGCTGCAACAGCCAAAGGAAGAAATTCAGAGTATTTTCGTAAAGAGCGAGTATAAGCTGGTACAAATCGAACTAAGTAAAATTCTGTACATAGAGGGGCTGAAAGACTATCTTAAAATCTACGAGGAAGATTCCCCCAAGCCCATCTTGTCTTTAATGAGCATGAAGCTATGGAGGAACTCCTGCCCACCTCGCGTTTCATGCGCGTTCACCGTTCCTACATTGTCCAAAAGGATAAAATACGTATTATAGACCGTGGTCGCATCGTATTCGGAAAGAATTACATCCCGATAAGCGACAGCTACAAACAAGCTTTTCAAGAATTTTTAGACCAAAGAAGCTAAAAAAATCGACCAATCCGTCGATAAAATCGGAAAAGCCGTCGATTTATTATAGAATCCTTTTGCAGATTAAAATATGTTTTTTTATCTTTGCACCGAACAGATAGGAGTTGTGAAACTCCCCCAATAGAATAGTTTAGTTAAGTCTAGTTTAGTTTTTGTGTGAAGCACTTCCTCCGTAAGCGAACGTTGGAAGTGCTTTTTTAGGTGCAACAAGTACTTACGAAAAACAAGCAAATTAAAAATAGTTTCACTTTTGGGGCTAAATAATTGCCGAAAAATTGCAAAAACAAAAATAAATCAGAAAAGCTATATAGACCTGCATCAAAAACATTTGTAAAGTATGAGGGCGATTTGCAGAAGTGGAATTAGACCATTCGAGCGTACCTGGGATTTTTATATCAATTACCCAATATCAGCTCCCAGTTATCCATAATGGCCATCTCTCAATGTAGCACATCAGGCTGATAAATTGTATAATTTATTCAAAAGCAATAAAATCTATGCACAGCTCTACCTTCCTTAAATATTATTTGTAGACTTTTATATATTTTGTCCTGTTTTATAAAAAAACATGTCATACTTTTGCATATATAAATGTTCTCCTGAACATTTTACATTTTTATTCTTTTGTGTCTGTGAAGACACAAAAAATGTTTGTTTGTTTGTATCATCTCTCTTTTAGCGAAAAGAGAGGATGACTTTTATTATACTTAAGATATGAAAAGAGCGACTATTTAGCCGCTCCTTCTATTATTTCCTTCAACCGACACAATCTATCAATGGCCGGATTATAGAATGCATCCGGATAATGTTGCTTAATATCGCAGATATTCGCATTAACATACAGAGAGGTGTCAAAGATATGTTCCGCCTCACTTAGCATCACCTTTTTGGGTAATTGGGCTGTTTGTGCCCATTCAATTATTACCTTGACCGGATTCCTCGTCGTATGCATATTTACTCTCTTCTGCCATAATTGCTTTATCTAATCATTTATAATTGAAAATACGTATCGTTCGCCATATCAACGGCATCCTCCAGACTACCGCCGTTCTCCTCCACAAATGCGACTATGGTATCCAAGAGCTCATCAAAGGAAGGCATGCTCTCATTCGTTGTCTTTTGAATATAGTCTTCCTTTGTAAAAGCTATATTCTCTATCAATCAGTTTTCATTGAAATAAGCAGATATAATTACACAAAGGTAAGGAGATTCGGAATATAAAAAAATATCAGTGTGATTTCCATAGTAAAAAAAACAGAGGACTTGACTATAAATTCAGAACACTCATCCTTTAAAAAGATAAAAGCAGGCATTATATTTGTACACATGAACCGTGAGGCTTATGATTCTTGTTTAGCTGTATAAACCTTCCCTCCTCAATCTAAAGAAGAGAAGGCTTTCATTATGAAACAAAAAGCCTCGACATAAGCCGAGGCACACTATACAATAAAAAAAATACCGCATTTGTCATAAACTTGTTAAATGCCCAATTCCAAATGGATATAGCTTCATAGCGACAACCGGTTATTCCCCTGCTTGGATAACTCAAATTATGAGTACAATGGGAGGAAACGGAGGTATAAGAACTTTCGTGCGTTTACTTGGAGCGAATGGGAGTCAGTAGCTCTTACTTAAAACTGTGGAGTTATTCTACAATACTGTGGAATGCGCCACGATATTCCACAAGGAAGTAAAAAAGAGTTTGCTTTATATTGCTGAAAATGAATGCAACATTGTTACATTGCCATTTTGGCATCAATTTTGTACTATGGTTTATGTCCGTAAAATTTATCAGTAACTTATAGTTGTTATGGTTAAGACAATAGGTATTAGTTTCATTAAGGTT
>ENA-OQCE01000388-OQCE01000388.1-human-gut-metagenome-genome-assembly--contig:-NODE-388-length-21347-cov-1.673233_pt1 | contig 21347 bp, 30 predicted proteins | sample MGYA00242495_ERZ504572 | MGnify/ENA primary metagenome ERZ504572 (study PRJEB26092, sample SAMD00036228) | human gut metagenome | host: Homo sapiens | study: EMG produced TPA metagenomics assembly of...
CGCCGATAACGGCAACCCGACTGCATCAAGACCTACAACGCAAGCGGCAACACCTACGAGGCACTGACCGCCCCGCAGACCGTTGCGGCAGGCAAGCCGTTCATCCGGGTGGAACTCGGCAGCGGCACCTTCTACTTCCGTCCACAGAACAACGTCGTATTAGAAGCGGGCAACCGCTATAAATATACCGTTAAGGTGAACGCCACTGGCTTGACATTAGAGGGTTGCACCATCGGTGATTGGGCTGACGGCGGCGGCGAGAGTGGTGCAGCCGAGTTGGGCTACATCTACGATAGCAACACCAATACCTACACGGTCTATAACGCCGACGGCCTGCTGGCATGGAACGAAGCCGCACAAAAAGACAGATCGATAAATTGCACCCTCACCGCCGACATCGACCTCACGGGCAAAGACTGGTCACCGATAGGCACAAACTTTTATAACTCATACACCGGCACCTTCGACGGCGGGGGCCATACCATCATGGGGCTGACCGTTACGACAAATGACCAATATGTGGGTCTGTTCGGCAGGCTCGGTAAAGCTGGCACGGTGAAGAACGTGGTGATGGATGGCATACAGATAACATGCAATCACAGGTTGGGCTATGCCGGCGGCGTGGCAGGATTTAGCTGGGGAGGCACCATTGAAAACTGCTCGGTGTCGGGCAGCGTCAGCGGCACGATATGCGCCGGCGGTGTGGTGGGTATTCAATGGGAGGCTCCATCACCGGATGCAGCTCCTCCGCCACAGTGAAGGGAATGGTCCAGGTCGGCGGCGTGCAGGTGAGACGAATTCGGGTGCCACCATGGCCGCTTGCTATGCCACAGGCAACGTGACCATAGAAATAGACCCCATAAATAATATCCTTGGCGGCGGTCTGGTGGGATTCAACGCAGGAAGCAGCGTCCTTGCCTGCTATGCCACGGGCAACGTAACCAGTACGGGTAGTGGCACTGGCAATGTGCATATCGGCGGCTTTTTGGGAGATAACTACACCACCGTGACCGCCGGCTATTGGAAGAACAATCATGAACAAGGCATCGGCTATAATAAGGAAGGCATCGTCCCCGAAGCCACGAAGGTGGACGGCACTGGCGTTACCTGGCAGAACGCCGTTGATGCATGAACACCGCCTTGCAGAACGCAGGCTCAGAGTGGCGTTACGAACTTAACGGAGCATTGCCCACCTTGAGGAAGCAGTAAACCGTCGGGCGGAAAAAGTTCTGCCCGCAACGGAAAGAACCAGAGTAATAAAACAACAGATATTATGAGGATAAGATTTTTTGCACTTGCAGCGCTCGCCTCTTATTGGGCGCCTGCACGCAGGACGAAGCGGGCTTCCTACCGGAAGGGGCGGAAGGCACCCCCATCGTCTTCACCGCCACGGGCTGAATCCCGCCGCGACAGCCATCGCCGGCACCCGTGCCCCCGCGGATGGCAATTGGGAGGGTGTGCAGAGCGTGGCAGTGCTGATGGACGGCATGGTGAAGACGTACGACGTGACGCCCTCCACCGCCGACCCCACCAGCGCCACGCTGACCTCCACCGACCCGTACTACTGGACCAACCACAACGACATCACCGTCACAGCGTGGTGGCCCTACACCGAGGGCGAGACAACCCCTTCTGCTGTGAAGGTAAAAGCCAACCAAAGTGCCCGGAAAGACTTCGAGGGCAGCGACCTCATCGTAGCCGACGGACAGACGGTGACCTATGGTAGCCCCACGCTCCGCTTCACCCACCGCACGGCGCGGGTGACCGTCGTTCTGACGGACTACACCGAGGGGCTGGCATCCGTGCAGCTGACGGGTCTCTCCACCGAGAATGACAATCCAGATAAAATCACCCCGTATGACAAGGGCAGCAACACCTACATCGCCCTCGTAGCCCCGCAAAGTGTGGCAGCTGGCAGGACCTTCATTACGTGCACCTTCACTAACGGCAAAACCTTCGTTTATAAGATGAAGAATGCTACCGACTGGCAGGCGGGCGGTGAATATACCTACACCGTCTCCCTCGCTGCGGCAAAAGACCTGGCTATACCATAGAGAGCGACGGCAGCTACACCGTGACCTCCGCCGATGGCCTGATGAATGTAGCCGAATTAGTGAACGGAGGTAAGACCGACATTAACATTACCTCGACAAAAACATTGATCTGACGGGCAAAGGCTGGACGCCGATAGGCACAAGCTTCGATAACTCATACAAAGGCACTTTCGACGGCGGCGGCCATACCATCACGGGGCTGACCGTTACGACAAATGACCAATTTGTGGGTCTGTTCGGCTATCTCAATAGACTGGTATGGTGAAGAACGTGGTGATGGAAGGCATACAGAGTAACAAGCAATCACATGTTTGGCTGTACTGGCGGCGTGGTAGGATATAGCTGGGCACCATTGAAAACTGCTCGGTGTCGGGTAGCGTCAGCGGCACAGATTGTGTCGGCGGTGTGGTGGGTTCACAAAAGGCCGGTTCCATCATCGGATGCAGCTCCTCTGCCACTGTGAAGGGAAAGCACTATGTCGGCGGTGTGGCAGGAGAAAAATGGGGCACCATGACAGCTTGCTATGCCACAGGCAACGTGACCTTAGAAATAGCTTCCCAAAAGAATAACTTTGGCGGCGGTGTAGTGGGATTAAACGGAGGAAGCCGCGTCCTTGCCTGCTATGCCACGGGCAACGTAACCAGTACGGGTAGCAGCACCGGCAATGTGCATATCGGCGGCTTGTTTGGAGATAGCTACACCACCGTGACCGCCTGCTATTGGAAGAACAATCAGGAACGAGGCTATAAGACCGCCCCCGAATCCACGAAGGTGGACGCACTTACGTTACCTGGCAGAAAGCCGTCGATGCCATGAACACCGCCTTGCAGAACGCAGGCTCAGAGTGGCGTTACGAACTTAATGGAGCATTGCCTACCTTGAGGAAGCAGTAAACCGTCGGGCGGAAAAAGTTCCGCCCGCAACGGAAAGAACCGAAGTATAACCCCAATAAAGAAAGGAGGACGTGATGGAACACACGGAGAATCCACCATATTGGTTTTGGCATCAAGGCATTGTCAATAATAATATAGTCTCCAGTGTAAATATGGAAGCTGTAAGCCGGACATTGTCAAGATTGGTGCTCATTAAAGACAACAAATCAAGTATTTAAATTAAAAACATGGGACTTTTTCACAGAGGCAAGAAAAATAATGACGATGAGCCGGACAGTGTTCAAACCAATTCATTCTCTGATATTATGAATGGTTTGCAGTACGCCGTAAACTGTGCACAAGATACATTACAGAATCATCAGATACAAAATCTGACCAGACTTTTGAAGGAACAAATGCAAATAACGCAAATACGTTCCAATCAAAAAAAATCATGGTTGGAGACAAGACTATTGATATTCCACTTATAGCCTTGATATCCCATCATTATCTTGCAATGGATAATGTGCAGATAAAGTTCAAGGCGAAGGTCGGAAGCGTGGAATCACAGATTCCGGAAAACAACTTGCTGTTATCCAGTCCGCACAGAGCCAATCTCCAGATGCAGATGAGCAACATAAAACCAGATACAGATGATATCATGGAGGTTTGCGTCAATTTTAAAGTTCAGGAGACTCCGGAGAGTATTTCCCGAATCATTGACGATTTTGTAAAAAATATCTAACAATTTTAAAATTCAAATGTTATGGCAGAAGAAATAAAGAACCAAGGGCAACAAGAAAATGCGGAAAACTTGAATGAAAATGTAAGCGGACAGGCGAAAGAAATTATCTCCGCTGCATTGGAAGAGACTCAAAACAGAGAAACTTCTCCAGTTCTTAAAGCAGATTCAAACGTGACTGACAAATTCAAGGGGCTTCCCATGCGGGAACTTATTGCAGCTCCACTTATTGCAGCAGCCGAAGCACAACAGGAATTGGCAGCGACAGCATGGAATTTCTACCAGCAAATTGCATTTGATGGTAAAAGCGGCAATAAAGCGCGTATATTGGAATTCGATGTCGAAAGACCGATACAGCAGGATGGAAAAATGACAACAATGTCACAAAGTGTCAAGGCTCCGTTTATAGGATTGGTGCCTATTCCTTCCCTGCTCATAGATCGCGTGGATGTCGATTTCCAGATGGAGGTTACCGATACATCAAACGTAAAAAGCACTACCAACGCAGAAGTAGAGGCAAAAGCTTCTGCAAAACATTGGTTTATAAATGCGGAAATCAGCGGCAAAGTCACGACCGCCCGCGAGAACACCCGCATGACCAACCAAACGGCAAAATACCAGATACATGTGACAGCCAGTCAGCAGCCGCAGACCGAAGGTCTGTCTAAACTGATGGATATAATGGCTTCCTGTATCGAGCCTATAAATACAGAAAGCAGTAAATAGAGTATAAACATATAGAACGGGATGGATAAAGTCCCGTTCTTATAATTCATACAAAAATGCCGATATTACCGAGTTTAAGAATTAACCCTGTAGCGACTATCAATAGTTCAAATATTTTTGTGCTTCCTCAAGGATATGCATTTCCTGCAGGTCCAGTAACAATAACAGAAATTAGTTTGAGAAGAGGCTCTCTTTTCAGGTTAATACCAACACCACTTGGTACTGACTTCTATTTCCCATTCATACCAAATAATGTAGGTTCATGTGTTGTTAACCATCCATTCAATGGACAAATTGTCACTACACTGGCGTTAAGCGGATGTGCTATAGAAGTCCACTCTTTCCCAAGTCTCAATCGTTATGTCTTCTATCATGATAGTGATGGTAGAAATATGTATCGCATCCCGCCTACAAATAGAGGGGCTCAAGTCTGTCGAATTCAATCCGGATCCTATTGGGATAACTATGGGCTTTATAAGACGGCAGCTCCAAATGTTCAATTCATATTTGTTTATTATAATAATGCCTGGCATGTAGGTGCTTTTGGCGTTTATACAAAATATGTTCATCCATCAGTAGATATCATAAAAACATTTACACCCAAAGGAGGTAAATACAGAGGCTTTTTTTAACGATAGGTTTCGTTTGTTGCAGCTATAAAATGCAAAATGCAAGCACTACCCGTTATTTATGAATTTTGTTTGAATTGTGAATGGCAGCTTTATTGAGACATGACATACGCAACATTATTTTATGGCAGTCATCGGCAGCATGGCTGCATTTTAGCAAACGCTTGATTTAGTTGATGGAGATAAGATTACGACATAAGATTCTTTTGGGATATATAATTCTTTTGGCGGCCATAGGCAGTATGGTCGCCATTTTGGTACATGAACGCAAACGAATAAAAGAGATAGAGCCGAGTCCGCCGAGATACGGCAAGTGCGTCGTAGTATCAACACGCTCATCGCCGTATTACGGGGCTTGCCACATTGGGTGAGGGTGTGGTAAATTGGAACAAAGCGGACTATCTGTACTATCGTAACCACCGACTTCAAGCCGACAGTTTGTTGAACTCGCTTAAACGACACTGCCGTGAATATGTACGCCCGGAACAGATAGACACTCTTCGTGCTCTGCTTGCCGAAAAGGAGACACACCTGCTGCACATAATGGAAATGTTTGAACGGCGAACTGAAGCGGACAGCGTGCTGGTAAACCAGTTGCCGGAAGTGGCGAGGCGTGCAACACATATCCGTACCATAGAACAAAAGAAAAAAGGGATTGCAGGATTCTTCGGGAAAAAAGAAGAAATACAAGTAATGCCATCCCAAAAAGAACTTCATGATTTCAGCGACAGCCTGATAGCAATACATCAAAGACAGGCGAACGAAATGGACATTTATGCCGACAGCCTGCGTATGCGCAACAGGGAATTGAACAGGACATTGAACAAGCTGATAAACGACCTTGACGAACAGGCACAAACAGCCTTCTCACAAAGAGAGTTAAAAATGGCAGAAGCAGAGAAAATGTCGTTCTTTTTAATGGCAGGAGTAATCGGCATGGCCATCATCCTGCTCATCATTTCGCACCTTATCATCATGCGTGACCTTAACCGCAGGGAAAGGGACAAGGCTGAACTGGAAGATACGGCAACACAAAACCGTACACTCTCCGACATGCGCAAGAAAATAATCATCACACTTTCCCATGACATACGAGGACCTCTCAATGCCATCAGTGGCAGTGCTGAACTGGCCATGGATACTCGTGACCGGAAACGCCGCAATGCCTATCTCGGAAACATCCTTGAATCATCCCGTCATATCACCCGGCTTGCCAACAGCCTGCTTGACCTCTCCCGTCTGGACGATGCTAAAGAAACCCTAAACGAAATTCCTTTCCATCTTGAATCCTTCTGGAAGTATCGCTGAAGAATACACACGCAAGGCGAACGACAAAGGATTGATGTTTGACAAGGCTTTTATGGGGTGCGGCATCACCGTCCTTGGCGATGCAGACCGCATAAGGCAGGTAGTGGTCAACATTCTGGAGAATGCTGTAAAATTCACCCGTACAGGTTATATCAAATTTCTGGCAAGTTATGAAGAAGATACTCTTTCAGTAAAGGTCAAAGATACGGGGATAGGAATGGGCGAGAACACAACACAACGCATTTTTCAGCCCTTTGAACGGGCTGCTCCTGATTTGGATTCAGAAGGCTTCGGACTGGGACTTTCCATTACGAAAGGGCTGGTGAACCTGTTCGGAGGAAGACTCTCTGTTTCGAGCCAGATCGGTAAAGGCAGCGAATTCAAGGTGGAAATTCCGCTTAGGCAGACCAATGAGCCTGCAAGAGACAAGCCAGAAACTTATACGGGAAACCTCAGACTTCCTCGGCGGGTTCTTGTAGTCGATGACGATCCGATACAATTGCGCAACACAGTTGAAATGATGGAACGGAACGGTATCTCATGCCGAGCCTGTACCAATGCACAGGAAGTGGTCAAGGCATTGAGAACCGGAGAATACGACCTATTGCTGACCGATATACAGATGCGTGGTACGGGAGGTTTTGACCTGTTGCATCTGCTACGCCTTTCCAACATAGGAAATTCACGGACAATTCCCATAGCTGCAATGACCGCCCGTAACGACGGCGATGCAGACCGCTATATTCAAGCCGGATTTGCCGGCTGTATCCACAAACCGTTCTATACAAGGGACCTGCTCGAATTTCTCTCGTCACTCATTGGACAGAACAGAACAATGGATAATCATTCTCCAGATTTCGAGGCTCTGTATGTCACTACAGGAGACGAACGCTGGACTTTGGAGACTCTTATAGAGGAATCCAATAGGAACAGTTCTGACTTGCTGGATTCTTTGAGTCAGGAAAAGCTCGACCGGAAGCGGATATGGGAAACTCTGCACAGGATGTACCGATGTGGGAGCAATTGGGGAATAGCCCATGAGCTGGAATCGTACAGCTATGAAGAGTATGTGGAAGATACGGATGAGTCAGCATTCCGCAATGATGTGGAAAGAATTGTCAGAAGAATAGACCGGCTGATATCTGAGACAAAAAGCCGATTATCGTAAATGGACGGACATAATTAAATGAAAACATGAATGAAATACAGAATACTGATAGTTGAAGACAACATCATGCTTGCCGGGCAACAGAAAAAAAAGGTTGGAAAAATCCGGTTATGAAGCAGAGATAACAATAGATGAACCTGGGGCACGAAAACTGCTCAAGAAAGAAAGTTTCGACCTTGTGCTGTCCGACGTACGCCTGCCGGAAGGGGACGGTATATCTTTGCTCGAATGGATGCGGAAGGAACGGATGGATATCCCTTTCATTATCATGACCGGATATGCTTCAGTACCGGATGCTGTACAAGCCATAAAACTGGGAGCCAAAGACTATCTGGCAAAGCCGGTACAGATGGACGAATTGCAAAGACAACTGAAAGATATTTTCCGTCCCAAATCTGTGATATGCGACAAAAACAAGGATTTGCTCCCCAGAAACAGCCTTCAGATGCAGGAGGTCGAACATCTGGTCAGTACAGTCGCCCCATTTGACATTTCTGTGCTTATACTTGGTCCTAACGGTGCCGGAAAAGAATCGGTTGCACAGCGTATCCACTATATAGGAGAGCGGAAGGATATGCCGTTTGTCGCCGTGAATTGTGGAGTCATACCCAAGGAGCTTGCACCCTCCCTCTTTTTCGGGCACATAAAGGGAACATTTACCGGTGCCGACGCCAACAAGGACGGATATTTTGAAGTGGCAAAAGGCGGAACACTCTTTCTGGATGAAATAGGGACCTTGTCCCTGGACGTCCAAGCCATGCTGCTGCGGGTTTTGCAAGAAGGCACATACATCCCAATAGGTGGTAACAAAGAAAAGCGGGCTAATGTAAGAATTGTAGCCGCCACCAATGAAGATCTCCAACTTGCAATACAAGAAAAACGGTTCAGGGAAGACCTATACCACCGGCTATGCGAATTTGAGATTGTCCTGCCTTCCTTGCATGAATGCCCCGATGACATTCTGCCTTTGGCTCATCATTTCAGAAAAAAGTTTTCCGGAGAACTGAAAAGACCGACAGAAGGCTTCAGTTCTGAAGCGGAACAATTGCTTCTCTCTTACCGCTGGCCTGGGAACGTACGGGAACTGCATAACAGGATAAGAAGGGCGGTACTTATGGCTAAACAGCCGCTCATTGAAACCGCCGACCTGAATATCAAACTGGAAGCGGCGACCGAGGAAATCAATCTTTTTCCTGAAAACGATGCGGAAGAGAAACACTCGATAATACAGGCATTGAAAAACCAGCCATGGGAGTCGCAAACAAGCAGCAGGCATACTGCATATTGATCCGTCCACACTATATCGGAAAATGAAAAAATATGGATTGAATGACAAATAACCGTCATTCCATATTTCTGTTTGGAATAAAATGCCTACATTTGCATATGATTGGAAATCCTTGTAATATAGGAATGACAGTCACAACATAAGGAGAAAATATCGGCATTGCTTTAAGCCTTGCCGAACATTACAACATAAGTCGCAAGACGTCTCAGGTAGAAATCTGGTAAATTGATATTGTAGAGGCTTTTGCGTGTAGCTTATGCTATGTCCTATAGCGTGAGCTCATGCATGATTCTACAATGGGCTTACCAGAGCCTCTACCTGATAGTGCGTGAGTTTCACGCTTTTCATTTAGAGGAAAAAAGGTATGGCCAAGTTACAGGTTCTGATAGCAATGACATTAGACGGTTCCATTCCGGCGGAAGACGACCCCTTATTACAATGGATGAGAGACGACAAGGACGGATTCTCATACGGGCGCGACAAATGTACCCGCCGGCTCTATCCGGGTTATCCGCTTGTGGATTCATGTGCGAGAAAGACATGTCAGACCCATCCATCCTTTATCAAGCCGAGATACATGACGAAAGAAAGCATAGAACTTTTGCGTGGTCTCTCAGTTTATCATCTCATAGATGAATGATCATTTCCTGTTTCCTTCCACTCGTCCGAACCATAAATCCGTCTCAAAACATCTGCCACGTGGAGAGTGGAAAACCGTAAAATCCAAAACATTCAAAAACGGAATTTGTCGCCTGGTTTATTGCAAGACATTGCAATAAGGCATTGCAACATATTGCATTTGCAATACTTCCATCAGTCTCATTTTTATGGGGCTGATTTTTTATTTTCCTATTACTCAATGACTTGTCATGCTTTTATGTGGCGATATGTTCCGTTGGTCTATGTTTTGGCCTATATCATAATGAAACCTGTTGCGCAACACGGTGTAAAAAAATGGAATTATTACACTAAAAACAGAATTCATTATGATACAGATAGACAGGGAGACATTCCAGATGATGCTCCATCAGATAATGGAACGGTTTGACAGGATAGATGACAGGCTGAACCGCATGAACAGGCAGACGGCCGCTCTTGAGGGTGACAAGCTGCTTGACAACCAGGATATGTGCGAGCTCCTTGGTGTTACCAAGCGTACACTTGCACGCTACCGCCAGAAGAAACTCGTCACCTACTACATGATTGACGGACGTACCTATTACAAAGCTTCGGAAGTCCAGGACTTCCTGAGCAGGAAAGGAAAGGTACTTCCGGCAAAAATTAAAAAGGAACTCGGTATTCAATTCTAACAAAACGGCAGTATGGAAATTATATGTATAGACAAACGGACATTTGACGAACTGGTTGTCCGATTCAGCATGATAGAGAAAAAAGTCACTGGTATATGCAATCCGGCCAAAGATGCAGGACTGAAAAAATGGATGGACAATCAGGAGGTATGCGGGATTCTCCGAATATCCAAGAGAACACTTCAGGTATATCGCGAGAAAGGACTGTTGCCTTTCACCCGGATCAAGAACAAGTTCTTCTACAAACCGGAAGATGTACAAAGCCTGTTGGAATCAAGTTATCACCCACAAAAAAGAAAGCCATGAGTTACGATCTTATAAACAGAAAAGACCAGCGGATTGATACTATTTTCAAAGGGCTGGAAAACATGGAGCGCATGATAGACGCAATACGGACGGCTCCAAGGCCCGCATTTCACGGTGATTATTTCCTCACGGACGAGGAACTTTCAAAGCTGTTGAAAGTAAGCCGGCGTACCTTGCAGGAATACCGGACCCTCGGTGTGATACCTTACTATCTTGTGCAGGGAAAAGCCCTTTACAAAGAGTCAGACATACAAAAAGTTCTTGATGACGCTTATAAAAGATGCAGGGAAGAACAGCGATGGGTATGAAGCAAAAGTAAAAGAAACGGCCTCTTTACAAGGTCGTTTCTTTGTTGTCGGACAATTGGTATCCGAATCTCCTTCTTCGTTTCCTGACAATAACATCTTCTTCATACAGACCAGGAATCCGATCCATTCCGGCTGCTTTCAGCCGTTTCATGTCCTCGTCCACTTTCCTGTCAGTCACTTTGGCGTAAAGCTGCGTGGTCTCAATACGCATGTGCCCATCATTTTGCCGACTGTCTCGATTGGAACACCCAATGAAAGGGTTATATGGGTTCCGAAATTGTGTCGTGCCTTATGGAATAAGATAGGCAAACAGAGCACCGGAAACGAGAAGAAAGGATAACGTAATCCGCTGGAAACTAACCATTTCTCTATATTCTTCCACTTATAAAAAAAGCAGGAAAGTGGAGATTATTGAAGATGTTCAGTTACCAAACCGTTAGCAGGTCAGTTACCGAAAGGAAACGAGGTAACGCGAAGCAAATCGGATAATTAAAAACGCCGATATATTACACTGATTGTCATTGTTTTGCATGCCGAAGAACGCTTATAAAACAGGTAATTTTGCAACTAAAGTTATAAGCGTATGAAAGTAGAAAAATTCAAGGTTTTGCTCTACCTCAAAAAGAGCGGACTGGACAAGTCGGGCAAAGCTCCGATAATGGGACGCATCACCGTGAACCGGACGATGGCGCAGTTCAGCTGCAAGCTCTCCTGCACTCCCGGGCTGTGGAATCCCCGTGAAAGCCGGCTGAACGGCAAGAGCAGGGAGGCGGTGGAAACAAATGCGAAAATCGACAAGTTGCTGCTTGACATCAATGCCGCCTTCGATTCCCTTCTGGAACGCAAGGGGGAATTTGACGCAGCTTCCGTCAAGGATGCCTTCCAGGGCAGCATGAAGACGCAGATGACCCTGATGAAAATGCTGGATGCCCTCAGGGATGAGGTGAAGAGCCGTATCGGGATAGACCGGGCAAAAGGTACCTATCCGGCATACGACTTTACCTGCCGTACCATGCGCGAGTTCATTGAAACCAAATTCAAGACGAAAGACTTGGCCTTCGGGCAGCTTACGGAACAGTTCATCCACGACTATGAGAATTTCATCCTTGACGAGAAAGGGTATGCCGTGGACACTGTACGGCATTACCTGGCAATTCTCAAGAAAACGTGCAAAAGGGCTTATCAGGAAGGACACTCCGAGCGGTTCATGTTCCAGCACTACGTCCTCCCGAAACAGACCGTCAAGACTCCCAAGCACTGTGCCGTGAAAGCTTCGAGAAAATCCGTGACGTGGAGATAGCCCCGCACCGCACGACCCACCGTCTGGCAAGGGACCTGTTCCTCTTCGCCTGCTATACCGGGGTCGCCTACAGCGATGCCGTGACCGTCACCCGGGAAAACCTGTACACCGGCGAGGACGGCAAGCTATGGCTGAAATACCGCCGTAAAAAGAACGAGCTCCGCGCAAGCGTGAAGCTGCTGCCGGAAGCCGTCGCCCTGATAGAGAAATATCATGATGACAGCAGGGACACGCTGTTCCCGATGATCCACTATCCGAGCATGAGAAACCACATGAAGCGCTGGCCGTACTGGCAGGGATAAAGGAGAACCTGTGCTACCATGTCGGACGCCACTCGTTCGCCTCGCTCGTCACCCTTGAAGCGGGCGTTCCGATAGAGACCATCAGCAGTATGCTGGGGCATAGCAACATACAGACGACCCAGGTCTATGCCCGCGTCACCCCGAAAAAGCTCTTCGAGGACATGGACAGGCTTATCGAGGCTACCGGAGATTTGAAACTTGTTCTATAACCCATAAACAATGAGAATCATGAGAAGTACCTTTTCCATACTGTTCTATATCAACCGCGGCAAGATAAAGGCTGACGGAACCACGGCGGTCATGTGCCGCATCACCATAGACGGCAGGAACACCGCCATCACCACTGGGATATGCTGCAAGCCGGAAGACTGGAACGCCCGAACCGGGACTATACGCACGGTAAGGGAAAACGCCAGACTGCAGGAGTACCGGAAGTATATCGAACAGACTTACGAGGAAATTCTGAGGACACAGGGTGTCGTCAGTGCGGAGATTATCAAGAACCGGGTGACAAGGCAGTTCGTCGTTCCGACACATCTGCTCCGGATGGGCGAGATAGAGCGTGAACGTCTCAGAATACGTAGCAGGGAGTTCAATTCCACCTCCACCTAACCGGCAATCACAGTATTTCCAGAAGTACCTGACGGACTACCTTGTTTCACTGGGGAAGAAGGACATCGCCTTTGAAGAAATAACGGAAGACTTCGGCAGGAACTACAAGGCATTCCTTATCAGGAACAAGAATTTCAGCACCTCGCAGACCAACCGCTGCCTCTGCTGGCTGAACCGCCTCTTGTATCTTGCCGTGGACAACGAGATCCTGCGCACCAATCCGGTGGAGAATGTCGAATATGAGAAGAAAACCGCACCCAAGCACAAGTATGTCACCCGTGAAGAGATGAAAAGGATACTGGCCATGCCCCTGAATGAAGGACGTGCGGAACTGGGCAGGCGTGCATTCATCTTCTCCTATTTCACCGGGCTTGCCTATGCCGACATCAAGCAGCTCCATCCGTGCCATATCGGGACGACGGCGGAGGGTCGGCGGTTCATCCGCATCAACCGGAAGAAGACCGGGGTGGAAGCGTTCATCCCCCTGCACCCGATAGCCGAGCAGATACTGTCCCTATACAATACCACCGACATACACAGTCCCGTGTTCCCGTTGCCGAGCCGGGATTCCATCTGGCACGAGATACGGGAAATCGGCGTGATCCTGGGCAGGCACGATGACCTTTCGTACCATCAGGCCCGGCACGGGTTCGGGGTCCTGCTCATTTCAGAGAGCGTATCCATCGAGAGCATAGCCAAGATGATGGGACACTCGAACATTTCCACCACACAAGGGTATGCTAGGATAACGGAAGAAAAAATTTCAAGGGAAATGGACAGACTGATGGAAAAGAGAAGCCAAAGCCGCACACATTCCGGCTCTGACAGCCAATGACAATTTCGCAGCCGCCTGCTTCCTCGCCGTCCATGAAGTTAGTACAGACTTCATTGAAAGTGAAAAGGTCGGGCGGCCGTGCCGTTCGGGCAGAATCTTCCTTTGCAGGCAAAGCGTATTCAGCCCGAAAACCTTTCCACTTTCACGTCTGTACAGGGAAGGCTGACGGCAGCGGAAACAAGCGACCGACGGAAAAGTCGATACAACAAAAAAGGAACAGCATACAGACAGTAGGAACTACCGGTCCGTATGCTGTTCTGATTGTTCTGATTTTCTATAGGAGGGCGTTTTTTTGAAACACAATGAAAAAGGCAGGCGGCAAACTGCGCTCCCTCCAAAAAATCAATCCGTTTTTTCGACCACCTGCCAATATCCGCCCTTGTCCGGCTGAACTGCTTCTGTCTTCATTCGCTGTTTTCATGCTTAAAATTCTGAAATATAATGTATCACAAGTGATTTGACAATATACATTTAGCCGGTGTCCTCCTTATATCTGCTGCATTATGATTTCATTTTTGTATTACTTGCCATTGCCATTATTGTAAATGACATCCAAAAATTCTTCTGCAAGTCTTATATCTTTAATTCTTATAATATTGTCTTCTTCCGTCGGATAGCCAAGGATATTGATACTGCCATACCAGACGGAGGATTTGTCCATAACACATGAACATAATGATAATTCAGGTACAATCTTTACGAACAACCCCTGTCTTCTGAGATAATCCGACTGCTCGTTTTCTGTCAATGTAAGAATGGCCACTTCAATACCGTCTCTTTGGAGTTCTTTCAAGATATTGACAAATTTATTTCGTTCCATATGATAGAGCTTAGGGGAAGATATCACAATGGATTGTCTTGAGGCTTTTAATTCTTTTATAAACGGATGACAGAATGTTATGCCGTTGAAAATCTGTTCTTCATGCGGAGACGACTGTAAACCTTCGGTTGCATCAAACAATGTCTGACAATCCTTGGAAAGTACCCGATAGCCGATGACGGAATAGCCTTTGAGCCTCTTGCGATACATGCTCTCACAGACAGGTTCGTGTATATCGATATAATCATATGAATACGGACATCGGCTTTCCCTTCGTTCTCCCGGTGCAGACGGCCTGCATACTGGGCAACCAACCTTTCCATGATATGGGGGAGGGCTAAAAAGAGCGTATCAAGCCGGGGATAGTCAAATCCTTCTCCTACATATTTTCCGGTAGCGACTTATTACAAGAGGGAATTTTGCGGAATGTCATGCAATCCTTGCAGGATTTCACGCTTGCTTTTGGCTGTTCCTTCTCCCGTCAGTTGGATGACATGTGAGATATGCGGTTTTAACATTTCGGAAAGCAGCTTTACATGCGATGTCCTGCCGGTCAGGATAATCGGTGTCCTGCCTGCCGTTACTGCATTTAACACATCCTCCACGATGAGCGTATTCCGTAATTCAGACTCTGCAAGCGATTGTGACAATAAGGCGAACGACTGCCTGTTTTCAGTTACAGAGCGATAGGATGTGAATCTTGGAACAAGATAACGCAGGAATGACTGCTTCTGTATCTGGGTCTTGGCATCTGCCGAAAAGCGGATTGGTCCGCACTGCATGAAGATAATGGGTTGCAGTCCGTCCTTGCGGATAGGTGTGGCAGTAAGTCCATAGACATGATGTGCCGTAATATGTCTGAGCACATTCTCAAACGTTATGGAAGAAACATGGTGGCATTCATCCACGATCACCATCCCATATTCCCGTACAAAAGGTCTTACCTCGCCATTTTCAAAACATGATTGCATAAGGGCGATGTCAATGACTCCGTGCAAGGTGTTTGAGGTTGAATCCAAGCAGCCTATGGGAGAAAACACTTTTTTCCTGCCACGTTTTCTTGACGTGGCAGGCTCGGCAAATTCTATCTCAAGAAAGTCGGTAAGGCGTTCGTGCCATTGCAGGAGCAGCGCTTTGGAATGTACCAGCACGAGTGTGCTTACCTTTTTTCGGGCAATCAGAGCAGCTGCTGTTACTGTTTTCCCAAAAGCGGTCGTTGCCGCCAATACCCCGTTCGTGTATGGCATTAAGGAATTGATGGCATCAAGTTGCTCGTCACGTTCCTTGCCCTTGAATGCAACGGCAACAGGCTTGCCGTGATTGGTTTCATCAATCATTTCATAAGCAACTCCAAGAGATTCCAGCATAGTTGTTACGGCATCCTCACAACCGCGGGGCAGGGCGAGGTAATCATCCGTAAAGTCTGCACGGCAAATAATACGCGGAATGTTATAGGTAGAGATGCGCATTGCTTGTTTGCTGTAAAATTCCGGATTTTTGAATGCGGCTATACGCTTGAGATGATTGGCCACCTTTTCGGATATGGAGTTTAGGGGGATGTATAGTCTGTCCGATTTTTTAATTTTCAGTTTTCCGTTAAAATCTTTCTGCGTGACATCCTGAGATACAGGAAGCACCCAAGGCTTTGTTTCTGAAGAAGTTGCCAACGAACCGAAATCTTCTTGTCTGTGCTGGACCAATAACATGTCCAAGTCATGCTCATTAAGCTTTTTTACATTGTATAAATAAGCCCATTGGTTTTTGAACTGAAGGAAGTTTTCATCCACAAAGACACTGTTTCCCATTTTCCGTGCCCTGCCTTGCAATGGAAGGGCTATCAGATTTCCGAATCCGCCTTCAGGCATTCTGTCCTGATTGGGGAAGAAACGGTCGTATGAATTGAAGGTAATATGTCCGTTGCGCTTCATGGCCTCAGTAAGGATGGCATTGCCTAATTTCCTGGCTTTACCGGCAGCAACCGGTTCTTCGAAAAATATCCATACATGCGCCCCGTTACCGGAGCGTGAACGTTCGATACTGTACGGAATTCCCCAATTCCTACAAACGGCAGTGAAAGCCAGCACATCTTCCTTATATCCGCGAGTGCAATTCTTGTCATCAAAATCAGCGCAAAGAAAAGAGCATTTATTGTCAGGGGTGACAGCATATAAACCTATAACATCACACCCGTATTCATCTTTTCCCTCCAAATGGCGGTAGATTTCCCGGCTTGTCAGAGGAGCAAGGTTGCGATTCGGGCAATCCGAGCACTTGTATCGTTTCTTGTCGCAGACTCCTCTTCGCCATTCATTGGTACAGACCGGTTGATAGCCTCCCTTTCCCGTTGTCCTGCTGAACCATCTTCGTGCAAAAACATCCGTTCTTCCCTTGAAAAAGCTGCTGAACAATGCTATTTTCTCATCAGGCGTGAAATTGACAGAAGGAAATATTACAGGAGAAAAAATCGGCTCCTTATCAGAGATTTCCGATGCGGAATACGCAATGCCGTGTTGAAGAAGAATTGATTTCAACTCTTCGTTCTCGGCAAGTAATGCATTATATTTCCCGACAAGCGTGTCGTATTTCTTTTGCAGCTCTTCCATCCCGTTATGCTGCCATCAGTCCGCAAAGCAAAGCGATTCCGAAACTTAGAAATGTTCCGGCAAGGCATATTCGGTTTTTGCTGTATCCGTATCCTTGAACCTCAATATGGATTTTGCGGCTATGATAAAACCGATTGCTTCATACCTGCCTATTATTACAAATATGATTGTGAGAATACGTTCCAGGTTTCCTATCAATGCTCCGGCATTTTTGATATTCTCACAGGATAGTGTTTCTCCGATTTGGTACCTTTTCAAAACCAGCTTGATCAGGACATTGGCGGGTTTGATGCACAACAGTACCGCCAGTATGAATAAAGGCATGGAGAAGTTCCCGGTATAATCCACAAATTGTACAGGCAATTCAGTGGTGATATCAAACTCGGTAGCCACAGCAGCCAATATTGCCAGATGTGCAGCCTGGTCAAGGACAAAACTCCACAATCCTTTGGGACAATAGGCTTTGACAAGATCAATGGCCAGATGTGACAGGGCAATGGTCAAGGCATAAAACCCGAAATCGCTGACCGGGACCAAAGCCCATGATACTACAGCTACAAGAAGCGAATGTACATACAGGAAGCAGCTTCTGAACTTCTTTTCCTCTTTCTGTGAGCAGTATTTGTCATTTTGCAGGTAGAAATCGGCTATGACGTGGCCCAACAGCAAACTTAAAAACAGCCAGCTATTCATATTCGTTAAAATTTATCTGTTCAAAATACTTCAAGGCTTCCTCTATGCAATACCATTTTGTAGCCGATGAAGCCTTGTTTACACCGGATTGTGATATTCCCAGATTTCGGGCTATATCCGTTTCCTTCAATCCAAGCAGTTTGTAATAAATGACCTCGCTTTGGCGCAGGGTCATGTCATTCATGATGGCATCGGTCAGCAATGCGATCGTCTGTAAGGGGCAGGATAATTGTCTTTTGCTTGTACATACAGACAAAGTTCCTTTATTCAAGGCATTCATTCCTCAAGTGAACGCCCCGACATATAAATGGACTCGCCATCCCAAATGCCCTGTTCCGTGTCCACTATACGCATGTTTCCAATACCGATAGCCATCCTGATACCATATGTCTGAAAGCTCTTCGCTTTCCTGTTTTCTGTAATCGGGAAAGACTTGATGCATGATTTGATTACAAGAGCTATACGAAAGACATTGGATACATTCTGCATTACACATTCGATATAATCGCCTTTGATTTGACGACCGTAAAAATCCGGGTATTTTGTTTTGAGCAAAGCAAACAGTGCTTCTATCCTTTGCTTTAGTCTGATAGTTTCATCCACGGATAACGAAGTGGATGAAACTATATCTGCCGAAATGGTTGCAAACATATTACTATTGTTTTGGCTGTAAATGTATGAATATAATTTGGTATAGCCAAGAAATATACCCTAAAAAGGTGTAACATTACTATATACCCAATAAAGTGTATAAGTATTGCATTACAAAACCAATCCGCATCATTTAGTGAACCTGTGATGCGGATTCTGAAATGAAAAGTTGAACTTGGCGGATACCCATTATATGGGGTAATATTAAAACCCGGTTCTTCCATTCTGATGGTACGCCTCCTTGTACCCGTCCATCAACGTACGTTCTATGTCGGAAGCCCTGTACAGAATCCTGCCGCCTATCTGGATATAGGGCAATATGCCGTTGTTGCGGTAATCCTGAAGGCTTCTGCGGCTGACCTTCAGTTTGACGGCCAGTTCCTTGTCGGTATAATAGTGTTCCCCGTCCAGGACGGCTTGTTGTTTTTACGTATTTTCTCCACCTTTTCCGATAGTTCTTCCAGCGACGAGAGGAAGGCTCTCACGCGCATGTCGTTTTCTGGTGTCAGCAGCCGGATGTTGCCATTGTCATTCATAAGTCAGATATCTGTTTGTTGGTTGGTTTGTTGGTTGGCTTGTTTGTTTGTTGGTCACATTGCATATTCTTTCCTTGCCGGCTGTTATACACCGTTTCATTTCCGCCACGGGAAAGACGGCCTTCACGTCCTCCGGCCTGTAATATACCTTGTGGCTTATTTTGGTGTAAGCCAGCGTTCCGTTCTCCCGCATCGTCTGCAAGGTTCTCGGACTGATGCAGAGCAGCCTGCACACGTCATCGCTGTCAAGCCACTCCTTTTCTCCCAAGTCCTCCTGTTCCCGGCAGAGCCGTTCCACCTTTTCCGCAAAAATCTCAAATCCCGAGAGCATCCTCTCGAAAGTCGCCTTGTCTATGATACTACTTCCATATTCCTGTAATTTTTAAGTTCGTTTGACATTGATTTTTCATGCAAAACGAAACGGCGGAATCAGGCTGTGCTACCGTTTCCTGTGCGAAGGAAACAAAAAAACGGAAACAGTCCGCAAACCGGACGGCATGTGTCACCGTCAGACATTCCTTTTCACCGCAGGAGGATAATTGCAGGCGGTAAAAAGCAGAAAAGGACACACTCATTTCTTTGAAGCAAAGGTAGCCGTTCCCCACCGGAGCGCAAGGCCGGGCCCTGCGGGTCGGGCGGGGAAAAAATCATCCTCGCGCTTTGCGCTCCGGTATTTTTTCCTGCCGAGCCTTGACGCTTTTCCGGAGGTAGAACAGCTGTAAGGCATTCAAAGAAACAAGAGTGCCCGCACCACGGGCCGGATGTCTAACAGATAAATGGAAAAAGGATATGGCAACAAAAGACGTAAAAGAATTCAACGGATGGTTTGACCGTTCATACGCGAGATTGAAGGAGAGACTCTCCATCTATGGAAAAATCGACGAGGACGCATTCCATGACGCCTATCTGGCAGTCAGGAAACAGGTCATGTTCGCAAGCGGCGGGATCGATGAGTTGGAATCCTATTTCTTCGGATGCTACCGGAGATCCTACAGTCGGGGGCAAGGGATGAAAGCCGTTACGACAGTCCCGGAGACGAGTATTTCGCAAGACTGGGCGAGACGGACTGCGCGGAAGAGACAGAAGAACGGGAAGAGATGCTGACCGGATGCGACAGGCTGGTAAGGGACATACAGAAGTTCCTCAGGCGGCATTTCTCCTACGAGGATTACAGGATATTCATGCTGCGGTTCTACGAGACCGGAAGCTCGTTCCGCACCATAGCCAGGCACATGGGCGAGAAGACCTCGGTGGTGACGCGCAGGGCACAGGCGATGATGGAATCCGTCCGGGCAAACCGGAAATTCATCGCCAGAAGAAGGCTGATCATGGCCGGAGAGGCGGCATGACACGAATAAAGGAAAACAATGTATAACGAAAAAATATCGATGATTATGAAACTGACAGTTTATGACAAGAGCAATTCCCATCCGGCACTGACCTACAAGGGCAAACGGATCATCACGGTATGCCGTGACGGAAGCATGTATTTGAGCCGGATACTGAGCCGGGAACTGAGCCTGCACGCAGGAAACAGGCTGTGTATCGCCAGGGACGAAGACAGGCCCAAGGACTGGTACATGTTCGTCTCGGATGACGAGAACGGCTTCACGATCTGGAACGACCCGCGTTGCGCCCGCTTCTCGAACAGCTTCATCGCCGGCATGATACTCGATGCGGCAAAAGTCGAGAAATGCGCCGGCTTCATGGTGGCGAAAGAGCCGGTGAATGTGGACGGCAGACTATGCTATCGGATAATACTTGACAACCCGATACCGAAAGGGGTAAGTGTAAGGACCACCGGTACGAAATAAGCCCGACACCTGAAAGAAAAAGCAAGGGGCATCCGGAGGAAGGAAGAAGAAGAACCGACCTCCGGGTGTCCCTTTTTTCATGCGGCCGCAGGCAGAAGGAACGGGATGGATTTTCATTTTCTTGAACGGTACGCCTCCCTATAGCCGTCCATCAGGGTACGCTCTATGTCGGAAGCCCTGTACAGAATCTTGCCGCCCACCTGAATATAGGGCAGTATGCCGTTGCTTCGGTAATCCTGCAATGTCCTGCGGCTCACTTTAAGCAGGTGCGACACTTCCTTGTCAGTCAGCAGCTCATCGCCATATACGGGAGGTCGGCGTTGGCTGAACAACTTTTCGAACGAAGCCAGAAGCCGGTCGAAATTCGAGTGGAATTTGCATACCCACTCATGGTCTTTTTCTCTGATTTCACTACTCATACGGTTTGTCTTTAATTGATACTTCAACTGCTAAATGCCTTTGCCTTTCCG
>ENA-OQCE01000389-OQCE01000389.1-human-gut-metagenome-genome-assembly--contig:-NODE-389-length-21343-cov-2.928969_pt1 | contig 21343 bp, 22 predicted proteins | sample MGYA00242495_ERZ504572 | MGnify/ENA primary metagenome ERZ504572 (study PRJEB26092, sample SAMD00036228) | human gut metagenome | host: Homo sapiens | study: EMG produced TPA metagenomics assembly of...
CGAAAGACCATCCTTCAAGTTCCGCATCAACGAAGAAAAGGACTCAATTGTTATATATGAGTAAGAAAAAAGATCGGAAAGTACCCCCATACTTTCCGATCCGAAACAGTCAAAAATCGACCTTAATCAATTTATTAACTTAACACAGTGACAAAGATATGAGAAAAATTTTGTTGATGAGGCTTTTTATCTAAAAAAATTAGATTTTAAGCAATTATTGCAAACCTATGAAAATCACATTATTCCTTCTCCTGCTTGTTATATTTCAGGTATACAACGGGAACTGCTACTCTCAGAATGCCAGGGTCAGCATTCAAAATGCCCGGCTGAGGGTAGGGCAAGTTCTCGAGCAAATTGAGTCGCAAACAGAATACTTATTTGTATATAACAAACAGAACGTCGATGTACACCGTACCGTCGACATCCATGCAAGTAACCAAACTGTTTCCGAAGTACTTGACCAAATGTTCAAAGGGACAGACATCAAGTATGTGATGGAAGGCAAAAACATCGTTTTAACCAAAAACAGCAGGAGTGCTGAGGATAAGACAGACACTCTGCAGGAAATGTCTACTGTAAGAGGAAAGGTGACGGACTCCAGAGGTGAACCGATTATCGGTGCCAACATTCTTGAAAAAGGGACCGCCAATGGTGTTATCACCAATACCGAAGGAGAATTTAGCATGAATATCCCTCCTTATGCCACTATTGTCGTATCCTACATCAGTTATGAACCGCAAACCATTGCCCTGAACGGTAGAAACAATCTCCACATCCGGATGGAAGAAAAGAACCTCACCCTGGAGCAGGTAGTGGTAACCGCCATGGGTATCCAGAAGAAAATGTCCTCATTGACCTATTCTACCCAACAGATAAGCAGCAGTGAGCTGACCCGTGCCAAAGAACCGAACATGATTAATACACTGGCAGGAAAGACGGCCGGAGTACAAATCAACAAAACCGCCAATTTAGGAGGTTCTGCCAAAGTCGCCATCCGCGGTGCACGCTCTGCATTTGCCAGCGGCAACAACCAGCCTTGTACGTAATTGACGGTGTTCCTATGCTGAACAGCTCAACAGAATCCACCTCCACCGTAATCGGCGGTAACAACGATGGATTGAACCGTGATGCCGGTGATGGGATTTCCAACCTGAATCCGGACGATATAGAAAGCATAAACATCCTGAAAGGTTCTTCTGCCGCCGCACTTTATGGCTCGCAGGCAGCTAATGGTGTCATTCTGATCACCACTAAAAAGGGAAAAGCCGGACTGCAGCGCGTTACATTCTCCTCCAACCTGACCGTGAGTCACGCCATCAGTACCCCCGAATTCCAAAATACATACGGTCGCAACGAAGATGGCGGTACGGCAAGCTGGGGTACAAAAAGCAATGTAACCGACTATGACAACATAGGCGAGTTCTTCAGCAATGGCATCACGACTTTCAATTCGCTGGCCATCACTACCGGAAATGAAAAAGTACAAACTTATTTCTCATACGCCAACACCACGGCTAAAGGAATTGTAGACAACAACAAGCTACAGAAAAATAACCTGAACCTACACGAAACGGCCAGCCTCTTCAACAACAAGCTGAAACTGGACGGCATTGCAACACTAATGACCCAAACCGTCAAGAACTCCCCTGCTACCGGCGGCTATTATCTGAATCCGCTGGTCAGCTTGTACAGTTTCCCACGTGGCGTAGATATGAGCACTTACAGAGAAAACTTTGAAACGTGGAATGCCGACCGCAATATGATGACACAAAACTGGATTGAAAAGAATGGAGATGGTACCGTCAGTGAATGGGGACAGAATCCCTACTGGTTGAAAAACCGCGTGCTCAGTAGCAACAAGCGATATCGCGCTATCGCATCGGCCAGCGCCAATCTGCACATTACGGATTATTTCAGCCTGCAGGCACGGGGTAATGTGGATTATATCAGTGATAAATTCGACAATAAGATGTATGCCACTACAGCTCCCAACATCGCCGGCAAATACGAGGACAAGGAAAACGGACGTTACATCTGGTCGGACAGCCAAGAAATCCAAGTCTACGGTGACGTAATGGCCTTGTTCAACAAGGAATTTGATGACTTCTCCCTCAACACGGCACTGGGTGCCAGCATCAACATGAGTAAAGTCAACTCCCTGACAATAGACTCAAGCTTGCTTCCCTCTACAAACCGAATGTATTTACCGTCCCCAATGTAGTGATGGACTCCAAAGCAGCCGTAAACCAGAGCATCGACAGCAAACGCACGCTCCAATCAGTATTTGCCACCATGCAGTGGGGCTGGAAAGGATTACTATACCTGGACATTACCGCACGTAACGACTGGTCATCCACACTGGCCTACACGGACAGCAAGAATACCGGATTCTTCTATCCCTCCATAGGGGCTACCTGGATTCTTAACAAAGCCTGCTCCCTACCCCAATGGATAAGTTTTGCCAAAGTGCGCGCTTCGTGGGCGGAAGTCGGTAATGACCTTCCGATAGGAATCACCAATCCGGTAGACATCATCATGGTAGGCGGCAGTATCAATGTAAATACCGTAGAACAGCGTGGTGACCTAAAACCGGAAATCAGCAGCTCCATCGAATTCGGTACAGAATGGCGTTTCTTCCACCACCGATTCGGGATGGACTTCACTTGGTATCAGACCAATACCAAGAATCAGTTATTGAGAATGGACAACCCCACGGGCTCCACCTACAAATACCGGTATGTCAATGCCGGAAAAATACGCAACCAAGGCTTTGAGCTGACGGTAGACGCCACTCCGCTACTATACAGAAACTTTTCGTGGAAGAGTCTCATCAACATGTCCGCCAACAAAAACAAAGTAGTGACCCTGCATCCTGACTATCCGGAATTTTCCTACTACGAAGAAGGTTTCAACGCTGGCTATCAGATGCGCGTCAAAGAAGGAGGTAGCCTGGGGGATATTTATGGAAATGCTTTCCGCCGTAATGAGGATGGCAGCATCATGGTTGATGAAACCAGCAAAAGGCCTTTGGGAAATACCGGAAACAAGGATTTGCTTGGGAATGCCAATCCTGACTTCACGATGGGATGGAGCAATACACTTACCTACAAAGACCTGGAGCTCTATTTCCTGATAGATTTCCGCTTCGGCGGCGAAGTCATGTCACTGACACAGTCCGAACTGGATGCCAACGGCGTGACCAAAGTCACCGAAGAGGCCCGAACCCGGGGATATGTAGAATACCAAGGACAGAAGTTCAACGACCCGAGAGCATTCTACAGTGCAGTAGGCGGCAGAAATGCCATCTCCGAATATTATATGTACGACGCAACCTGCATCAGACTCCGTGAAGTATCACTGAGCTATTCTTTCCCGAAAACGATACTGGAAAATAGCAGATTCATAAAGGGAATCGACGTATCATTGGCAGCGCGCAACTTGTGCTTTTTCAAGAAGGAAGCACCGTTCGACCCCGATGCAGTGATGTCCGTAGGCAACAACAATCAAGGAGTAGACGTGTTTGGCATGCCTACTACCCGGAATATCGGCTTTAACCTAAGATTTACCTTTTAAAATGAATACCTTATGAAAAACAAGTGCATCATATTCCTTTTCTGCCATAGCATGCTGCTGCTTACAGCTTGTACCGGTGGTTTTGAGAATGACAACGAAATCAAAGGAGGTTTCTCGGATGACAAAAAGGAAATAGACTTCCAGAACTTGACTGCTCCATTCGAACCCATACAGTCGGGTATCTACTTCAATATAGGTTCTGTTGGCTTAAATTGGGTATGGCAGATGACACAATCCCTAAACCACGACATGTTCTCCGGCTACTTCATGGACCCTATTCCTAAATTCATGAAATCCAACGCCTGCTACAACCTGAACTCCGGCTGGACCAATGCTGCATGGCAATGTACTTACGGATATGTCTACACGGAAGTGCAGAAGGCAGAAAAGAACTTTTATGGCAATGACAACCTGAAAGGCTATCTCGGCATTACTGAAATCTTGAAAGTAGAACTGATGCACCGCATTGCCGATACATATGGTCCGCTGGTCTACCACCAATTGGGTGAGGTACCCCGGGTTTACGGACTGCAGGAAGCCTATACACGTTTCTTTGCAGACCTGGACGAAGGGCAGCAATTGATAAGGGAATACCTGGACGAAGGAGGTGACAACAACAAATTCAAAGAGTATGATATGCTGACCAACGGCAAGACCTTGAAGGACTGGTTGAAGTTTGCCAACTCACTGCGTTTGCGCCTTGCCATGCGCATCTCCAATGTGGATGCAACTCTTGCCAAAGACCAAGCAACCAAAGCACTGAATGACAATCAAGGTGTACTGGAAGGTGCAAGGGAAACCATCGCTGTAATGGGCAAGAACTATATCAATCCTTTGTGTGCCGTTGCCGGTTGGGGTGAAGTCTACATGAATGCCTCGATGGAATCCATTGTCAACGGTTATGAGGACCCGCGTGGCAAGAAATGGTATAACACCGCCCTGCTCGAAGGTTGTAGAGAGCAATTGTTAGGCATTCCCATCGCTTACCCATGAAAGACGGTGACGCCAACATTTACAGTTCCTGCTCTTCCCTCAGCACAAGCACCATCGGCGAAAAGACCGGAGCCGTATTGATGAGTGCGGCAGAAGTCTGGCTACTCAGGGCCGAAGCAGCCCTCCGCGGCTATACCAAAGAAAATCCCCGCACATGCTATGAATACGGTGTAAGTACTTCATTTACACAATGGGACTGTGCCGGTGCTTCCGAATATCTGGAAAGCGACAAAACCCCTGCCGATTATAAAGATGTAGTCTCAGGCGGCAAGGTGGGCAAGGACATGAAAGCCTTGATTACCATCTCCCCAAAATGGAAGAAGATGCAGACATAGAGACAAAACTCGAAAAGATTATTACCCAGAAGTGGCTGGCATGCTGGCCCGAAAGTTATGAGGCATGGGCCGAGCAACGCCGTACCGGATACCCAAAACTTTTCAAGGTCCAAAGCAACACCGGAAAAGTGATTGATACGGATATCATGATCCGCCGCCTTCCGTTCTCGACGGACGCCGCCACTGCCGACCCGGCACAATACGCTACCCTCACGGAAAAACTGGGTGGCGCAGACAATGGCGCCACCCGCCTTTGGTGGGATACGGGGAAAAACTCTTTTTAGAACAGACTCCACGCAACCGTAAGCCCTGCCATCACAATGGCTACCATGCTCATCAGCTTGATCAGGATATTCAAACTCGGACCGGATGTGTCCTTGAACGGGTCTCCTACGGTGTCACCCACGACTGTAGCTTTGTGGACTTCACTGCCTTTGCCGCCAAAGTTGCCTTCTTCCACATATTTTTTGGCATTATCCCATGCACCACCGGCATTTGCATGAAGATAGCAAGCACGAAACCGCTACTCAATCCGCCAATCAGCAGGCCGAGCACACCGGGAACACCGAAAATAAGTCCCGTCGCAATCGGAGTAATGATAGCTATCAGTGACGGAACCACCATCTCGCGTTGCGCCCCTTTCGTCGAGATTGCCACACAACGCTCATAATCAGGCTCCGTCTCTCCCGTAAGGATTCCCTTAATTTCGCGAAACTGGCGGCGCACTTCGTCTACCATATGGGCCGCCGCACGACCTACCGCATTCATCGTCAATCCACAGAAAAGAAATGCCATCATCGAACCCAGGAACATACCGGAAAGAACTTTTGGATTCATCAACGTCACATCATAGTGATGCATAAAGTCGAAGAAAGTGGCATCTTGAAGAGCCACGGCATCGCCATGAGGAAGCGACAATTCGGTAGCCCCGAGGCGGGTCAGCCCAATACGGATTTCCTCGACATAAGAGGCCAGCAAAGCCAATCCCGTCAAAGCGGCGGAACCGATGGCAAAGCCTTTGCCCGTAGCAGCTGTAGTATTACCCAAAGAGTCGAGCGCATCGGTACGCTTACGCACCTCCTCACCCAGACCGGACATTTCCGCATTGCCACCCGCGTTGTCGGCTATCGGTCCGTAAGCATCTGTAGCAAGCGTGATGCCCAATGTAGAAAGCATACCTACGCAGCAATGCCAATACCATAGAGCCCCAGACCCACATTAGAGAAGTCGAAGCCCGAAGCAAAGAGATAAGAAGCAATAATACCCATCACCACGGCAATCACCGGAATAGCCGTAGATAGCATTCCCAAGCCTATACCGGAAATTATAACTGTTGCCGGACCAGTCTTTCCGCTTTCACTCAGCTTTTGGGTAGGACGGTAGGATTGGGAAGTATAGTATTCCGTAGAACGCCCAATAATAATGCCTACTATCAAACCTACTATCACGGAGCAGGAAATCCACAGCCAATTGTCCAGTTTCAGCAACCATAAGATAAAGAAAGTGGCAATGACTATCAGAATAGAGCTGAGATTAGTACCGAAAGCCAGTGAGTTCAGCAAGTCCTTCATCTTCGCATTCTCTTTGGTACGCACGGAGAAGATACCGATAATGGAAAGCAATATACCAACGGCTGCAATCAGCATCGGAGCGATTACGGCCTTGAACTGCATCAGCGTATCACCCGAGTGGATAAAAGCCGCAGCACCGAGGCAGCCGTAGCAAGGATAGAACCGCAATAACTTTCGTACAAATCAGCCCCCATACCTGCACGTCGCCTACATTGTCGCCTACATTATCCGCAATCGTGGCAGGATTACGCGGGTCGTCTTCGGGGATACCGGCTTCCACCTTTCCCACAAGGTCGGCACCTACATCGGCAGCTTTTGTATAGATACCGCCACCTACGCGTGCAAACAATGCCTGCGTGGAAGCGCCCATGCCGAAAGTCAGCATGGTAGTGGTAATGATGCAAAGTTTATGGGTGGGAGTCATTACATCTTCCGGAATTACAGCATTCAGCAACAGATACCAAAAAGATATATCAAGCAAGCCAAGGCCAACCACTACCAGTCCCATCACCGCACCGCTACGGAAAGCCACGCGTAGTCCGGCATTCAGCGATGTGCGTGCCGCATTGGCAGTGCGAGCCGATGCGTAAGTGGCCGTCTTCATACCCAGAAAACCGGAAAGTCCGGAAAAGAATCCTCCGGTAAGGAAAGCAACCGGCACCCAAGAGTTCTGCACTCCGAAACCGTATGCCATAATGGAGAAAAGGATAACCAGCCCCAGAAATACCCACCCACAATCTTGTATTGTTGGCGGAGGTAAGACATAGCACCTTTGCGCACAGCAGCGGCAATCTTAATCATCTGAGGGGTACCCTCACTTTCTTTCATCATCTGACAATGGAAATACCAGGCAAAGTAAAGTGCCAGAACGGAAGCGGCTGGAACCAGCCAAAATAGGATTTGGTCCATAGCATTTATTCATATTAAAAGGTTGAACGAAAGCCTAAAATTATTGATTTGAAGCGAAATATGCAAACAATTAGGCTATTTTATGCACTAGTTCCATTTCTATAAATAATAAAGACCTCTATCTATAAAAAAATAGATGATGTATCCCCCTAAAATGTATCGTTCATTCTTGGGAAACACATCATCTGTTCAGGTCAAATACATCATCTGTTCGATTAAAATAGATGATGTATTTTATTATTCCACCGTTACAGCCGTACCGCAGGCTGTAACCATCAGCATGCTGCCACTACCTCCTACCGTTTCATAATCCAGATCTACACCAATCACGGCATTGGCACCCATAGCACGGGCATTTTCCTGCATCTCACGCAAAGCTGTCTCCTTAGCTTCGCGTAGCACTTCTTCATAAGAGCCGCTTCTCCCACCTACCACGTCACGGATGCTGGCAAAAAAATCGCGGAATACATTGGCACCGATAATCGTCTCACCGGAAACGATGCCATAATAGCGGGTGATACGTCCACCCTCAATAGTCGGGGTTGTTGTTACTAACATAATTCATTTTTTTTAGTTGTTGATATATTAGACGCAAGGAATGGAAGAAAGGTTGCAAAGCTTTGCTTGGGTCAGAACATCCGGCTGACACGAACTATACCTGCCACCAGCGCATCTATCTCCTCCCGGGTATTGTAAAGTCCGAAAGATGCACGCACCGTTCCTTCGATACCAAGACGCTGCATCAATGGTTGGGCACAATGATGTCCCGTGCGTACGGCAATGCCAAGACGGTCGAGCAATGTACCCATATCAAAATGATGGATATCACCTACCAGAAACGATATGACACTACCTTGTCTTCTGCCTCGCCGAAGATACGCATACCGGGAATCTCTTTCAGCCGTTGCATGGCATACTGGGTCAATTCGTGTTCATAGGCGGCAATCTTGTCCATCCCAACCAGCGAAACGTAGTCCAAAGCTTTGGCAAGTCCGGTAGTACCGATATAATCCGGCGTACCGGCTTCAAACTTGAACGGCAATTCATTGAAGGTAGTCTTTTCAAAAGAGACATGCTGAATCATCTCTCCACCACCCTGATAGGGAGGTATCCTATCCAGCCACTCCTCTTTACCATAAAGTACGCCTACTCCCGTAGGACCATACACCTTGTGAGCGGAGAAAACGAAGAAGTCGGCATCCAAGTCCTGCACATCCACCGGCATGTGGGGAATGGACTGGGCACCGTCCACAAGCACCGGAACACCCTGCTCATGGGCAAAAGCAATCATCTCCTTGACGGGATTGACCGTGCCCAGCACATTGGAAACATGTGCCACACTGACAATCCTGGTACGTTCGGAGAACAACTGCTATATTCGTCCAATAAGAGTTCGCCCTTGTCATTCATCGGAATCACTTTGATGGCTATTCCACGCTTGGCGGCAAGCAGCTGCCAGGGAACAATGTTACTATGGTGCTCCATCACAGAAAGAATCACCTCATCCCCCTCCTGCATAAATTCCTCACCAAAGCTGGAGACAAGCAGGTTGATACTCTCCGTCGTACCACGGGTAAAGACAATCTCATTCGTACTACGGGCATTGATGAAACGTCGCACCGTCTCACGCGAGGCCTCGTGCAGCTCTGTAGCCTGCTGCGAAAGGAAGTGCACCCCGCGATGCACATTGGCATTCACCGAATAGTATTCGTCCGTAATGGCATCTACTACCTGGCGGGGTTTCTGCGTAGTCGCGCCGTTGTCCAGATAGACCAACGGCTTGCCATATACCTCACGGGAAAGGATGGGGAAATCAGCTCGAAGCCTCTCCCCCAGCCCCTCCCCCGTAGGAGGGGAGCCAAGATACTACTCTTATTTATATCGTTGTTCATAATGAATCGAAATTATAAGCTATCACTTGCAGATGGCACATCCCTGGCATTTGTTCAGTTCTCCCCGGAAACGCTTCTCTACCAGCAGATGCAGACGGTCCTTCAAAGCATCCAAACGGATGGTGTCGATGACTTCGTTGACAAAAGCGAACATCAGCAGCAGGCGCGCCTCACGCACCGGGATACCACGCTGCCGCATATAGAAGAGAGCGCTTTCATCGAGCTGCCCCACCGTAGCACCATGACTGCACTTCACGTCATCTGCATAAATCTCCAGCTGAGGTTGGGTGTACATATGCGCATCGCGGGTAGCACAAAGATTGCGGTTGGTCTGTTGCGAACTGGTGTGCTGTGCGTCAGGGCGCACTAAAACAAGACCGGCAAAGGCACCTACAGCCTGCTCGTCAAGGACATACTTATAAAGCTCATTGCTGGTACAGTTGGGCACAGCATGGTCGATAGTCGTATGATTGTCCACATGTTGGTTCTTGTCTGCAATGGCCATACCGCACAGATTCAGTTCCGCATGTTCACCGGCGAGCGTCACACGGGTTGTATTCCGCGTAGTTCCGTTGTGCAGGGTCATACCATTCAGCAGTACATTGCTATTGGCTTCCTGCCTTACATACATATTGCTGATACGCACCGTACTGGTGTGGGTCTCCTCCAGTTCATAAAAATCGAAAACAGCATTTTCACCGGCAAAAATTTCTATTACCTGCGTTGCCAGGAAGTTCACACTGTCCATTGCATGGTCACATACTAGCAAGCGGGCTTGCGCCCCCTCCTCCAGGATAACCAGCACACGACGATTTATCATAAAATTGACGTCACCACGCAGGATATTCACCAACTGAATAGGTTTCTCTACCACCACATTCTTAGGAACATAAAACAGAACGCCGTCTTGTACAAAAGCAGTGTTGAACGCCGTCACACCATCCTCTGCCGTATCAGCCAGCTTACCGTAGTATTTCCTCACCAATTCAGGATTCTGTTCGGCCACTTCCTTCAGGCTACCGAAGATAACCCCCTCAGGCAGATGGGATTTGGGCAAAGCTCTGCCATAGAAAGCATCGTTCACCACAAAATAAAGAGCAGTGCTCATATTGGGAACATCGCACTTGAACACTTCATAAGGATTCACCGGGATTTCCAACCGGTTCAAGTTCAAGCCATAATCCGGCTCAAAGAACTTACTGATATCCGTATATTTATATTTCTCCTCCTTACGGGTAGGAAAGCCCAAGCGCTCAAAGTCGGCAAAAGCAGCTGCACGCGGCGCATTCAGCACCTCGGCACTATGCCGGCATATCATCGCCTCCGTTTGGGAGAAAAGGTCTATATATTGTTGCTCTACACTCATGTTTTCAGATTATGAGTTTATAATTCACTTGCTTCTTTCTTTATCCAATCGAAGCCACGTGTCTCAATCTCCTTCGCCAATTCCGGTCCACCGGTCTTTACGATACGTCCGCCCAGCAATACATGTACCGTATCGGGTTTGATATAGTCCAACAAGCGCTGGTAGTGGGTAATGACCATAGCACTGGTTTCCGCTGTCTTGAGTTTATTGAAACCATCGGCCACAATGCGCAGGCATCTACATCCAGACCAGAGTCCGTTTCGTCCAGAATGGCGAAAGTAGGTTCCAGCATAGCCATCTGGAATATCTCGTTGCGCTTCTTTTCACCGCCACTGAAACCTTCGTTCACGCTACGGTTAGCAAGCTTATTGTCCAGTTCCACAATGGCACGTTTCTCGCGCATCAGCTTCAGGAACTCGCTGGCCGACAAAGCAGGCAGATGGCGGTACTTGCGTTGCTCATTCACGGCAGCACGCATGAAGTTTACCATCGAAACACCCGGAATCTCTACCGGAGTCTGGAAAGAAAGGAAAATTCCTTCATGCGCACGGTCTTCAGGCTCATGGCAAGCAAGTCCTTGCCATTAAAGGTGATGGAGCCGCGTGTCACTTCGTAAGCCGGATGGCCTACCAACACATTACTCAACGTACTTTTACCGGCACCGTTCTGTCCCATTAGTGCATGTACTTCTCCATCACGTATGGTCAAGTTGATGCCTTTCAATATTTCTTTGCCATTGATGCTGGCATGTAGGTCTTTTATCTCTAACATCTTTATATTTACTATTTGACTATTTACAATTTACAATTTAATCACCCCACGCTTCCTTCCAGCGAAATGGCAAGCAATTTCTGCGCTTCTACGGCAAACTCCATCGGCAACTTGTTCAGCACTTCCTTGGCATAACCATTCACAATCAGCCCCACGGCATCTTCTGTAGAGATACCGCGTTGGTTGCAGTAGAATATCTGGTCCTCACTAATCTTGCTGGTGGTGGCTTCATGCTCCACGATGGCCGTTTCGTTTCGGATGTCCATGTAAGGGAAAGTGTGCGCACCGCATTTGTCGCCAAGCAGCAAGGAGTCGCACTGGCTGTAATTACGGGCATTATCCGCTTTCTGTGCCACGCGTACCAGACCACGGTAAGAGTTCTCACTCTTACCGGCAGAGATACCTTTGCTCACAATAGTGCTACGGGTATTCTTGCCCAGATGAATCATCTTTGTTCCCGTGTCTGCCTGCTGATGGTTATTGGTTACTGCCACACTATAGAACTCCGCTGTCGAATTGTCACCGGAAAGGATGCAAGACGGATACTTCCAGGTAATGGCCGAACCTGTTTCCACTTGTGTCCAAGACAGTTTACTGTCCACCCCTTTACAATGGCCACGCTTCGTCACAAAGTTATAGACACCACCCGGCCCTCGGCATCACCGGGATACCAGTTCTGCACGGTGCTGTATTTCACTTCTGCACGGTCGTGCACCACAATCTCCACAATGGCCGCGTGCAACTGGTTCTCGTCACGCATCGGAGCCGTACACCCTTCCAGATAGGAAACGTACGAATCATCATCCGCCACAATCAAGGTTCTTTCGAACTGCCCCGTATTGCGGGCATTGATGCGGAAATAGGTGGACAACTCCATCGGACAACGTACCCCCTTCGGGATATAGACAAAAGAGCCGTCGGAGAACACCGCCGAGTTCAGTGCCGCAAAGAAGTTGTCGCGATAAGGCACCACCGAACCGAGATATTTCTGTACTAAATCGGGATGCTCGCGTACAGCCTCACTGAATGAGCAGAAGATGATTCCTTTCTCCATCAGCGTCTCCTTGAAGGTAGTCTTTACAGACACCGAGTCCATAACGGCATCCACAGCCATACCGCTCAATGCCATCTGCTCTTCCAGCGGAATGCCCAGTTTATTGAAAGTCTTTATCAACTCAGGGGCCACCTCATCCATGCTCTTCGGGCCCTCCTTCTTCTTCGTAGGGTCAGCATAGTAGGATATGGCTGATAATCTATTTCGGGAATGCGGAGATGTGCCCATGTAGGCATCTCCAACGTCAGCCAGTGGCGATATGCTTCAGGCGGAACTCCAGCAACCATTCCGGTTCTCCCTTCTTCTCAGAGATAAGCCGCACAACATCTTCATTCAGCCCACGCTCAATGATGTCCGTATGCACGTCGGTCGTGAAACCATACTTATACTTTTCCTGAGTGAGTTCCTTTACATATTTATTGGGTTCTTCTTGTTGCATCACTTCTATAATTACAAATTATGAATTACAAAATCACGGCTCACGGTATCAGTCAAAGTCTCCGTTTACAATCTGCTCCGTAACCGCCTTTGCCGCGGGAAAGAATATCCCGGCAAACTCTTCCATAGGATAATATAACACTGATTCTTTCTTTTTTGTTTTGCCAATCAGCGTATTGTCTCCGTCTATAAATTCGATGACACCAATCAGCAGGCTCGTCAACAGGAGGTACTTCAAAGCCCCCAGACCGGCTCCCAACCAATGATTGAGCCAGCCAGCGAGACGGCCTCCATTGCCCGGGTCAGCAGAGAAGCCACCAGGGAGAAGAGCAAGGGAACAGCCAGCCAGATGAGGACAAATGCCAGTACTTGCGCCACTGTCATAGAGTCTGTCAATGTGGGGCACAGCTTCGCTGCCAACGAGGCATACAAAGCCTTTGCTGCCAGCAGACCGACAATCAGCCCCAGCAGAGAGGCCAATTGCTTCACAAAACCTTTCATGAAGCCAATGATTGCGCCCAAGCCAAAAGCTACCAATATGATGATATCTATAATTGCCATAGATTAATGTGATAATGTGGTAATGTGCCAATATGCTAATGAGCAAATGGCTGATATGCAAAATGTGCCAATTGCCCTGCGGCATTTTCTTTACGCGCAGCCAATTGCACATTAGCATATTTGCACATTATTCAATTATAATGTTTGCTTCACTTCTATTTCTTCGTAAGATTCGATAATATCGCCCACCTTGATGTCGTTGCAATTTGTCAGGCTGATACCGCACTCGAAGTTGGTACCTACCTCCTTCACGTCGTCCTTGAAGCGCTTCAAGGCATTGATGGCACCCGTAAAGATTACGATACCGTCGCGTATCAAGCGGGCCTTGTCGCTGCGTTTCACCTTTCCGGTCTTGACCATGGCACCTGCCACCAGTCCCACCTTCGTGATGTTGAACACCTCGCGCACCTCGATGGTTGCTGTAACCTGCTCCTTCAATGTTGGTGCCAGCATACCTTCCATGCAGCCTTCACCTCTTCGATGGCATCGTAGATGACGGAGTACTTGCGGATATCCACCCCCTCCTGCTCTGCCATCTTGGCGGCAGCACCCGAAGGACGTACCTGGAAACCGACGATAATCGCATCCGAAGCGGCAGCCAGCGAGACATCCGATTCGGAAATCTGACCGACACCCTTGTGAATTACGTTTACCTGCACCTGCTCCGTAGACAGCTTGATTAAAGAGTCGCTCAACGCTTCCACAGAACCGTCCACGTCACCCTTCACAATCACGTTCAGCTCATGGAAGTCACCCAATGCCAGACGGCGGCCCACTTCGTCGAGCGTCAGCATCTTCTGCGTACGCAAACCTTGTTCACGCTGCAACTGTTCGCGCTTGTTGGCAATCTCGCGTGCTTCCTGCTCCGTCTCGATTACGTGGAACGTGTCGCCAGCAGCAGGCGCACCGTTCAAGCCCAATATCAGGGCAGGTGTAGAAGGACCGGCTTCCTTCATGCGCTGGTTACGCTCGTTGAACATAGCCTTTACCTTACCGTAGTTAGTACCTGCCAGCACGATGTCGCCCATCTTCAAAGTACCGTTGGAAACAAGCACCGTAGCCACATAGCCACGCCCCTTATCCAATGAGGACTCAATGATGGAACCGGTAGCACGGCGGTTCGGGTTTGCTTTCAGCTCCAGCATTTCCGCTTCGAGCAACACTTTCTCCATCAGCTCGGGTACACCGATACCCTTTTTGGCAGAGATATCTTGCGACTGATACTTACCGCCCCACTCTTCCACCAGGAAGTTCATGGCAGCCAGCTCTTCCTTAATCTTGTCGGGGTTGGCAGTCGGTTTATCAATCTTATTGATTGCAAATACGATGGGAACACCCGCAGCCATGGCATGGTTGATGGCTTCCTTTGTCTGCGGCATCACGTTGTCGTCAGCAGCCACAATGATAATGGCAATATCCGTAGCTTTGGCACCACGGGCACGCATGGCAGTAAACGCTTCGTGACCCGGAGTATCGAGGAATGTAATCTTACGCCCGTCGTCCAGCGACACGTGGTAGGCACCGATGTGCTGTGTGATACCACCCGCTTCACCGGCAATCACATTCGCCTTACGGATATAGTCGAGCAATGAAGTCTTACCGTGGTCTACGTGCCCCATCACCGTTACAATCGGAGCGCGAGGTTCCAAATCTTCCTCATCATCCTCTTCCTCTACGATGGCCTGCGCCACTTCTGCACTTACATATTCTGTCTTGAAACCGAATTCCTCAGCCACCAGGTTGATGGTCTCGGCATCCAAACGCTGGTTGATGGATACCATCATACCAATGCTCATGCAAGTGGCAATAACCTGAGTAACTGAAACATCCATCATGCTTGCCAACTCATTGGCCGTCACGAATTCCGTAATTTTCAGTACCTTGCTTTCTGCCATCTCCATGTCTTCCAATTCCTGCATACGGCTGGAGGCCATGTCACGTTTCTCCTTACGATACTTGGCACCTTTGTTCTTTCCTTTGGAAGTGAGGCGTGCCAAAGTTTCCTTTACCTGCTTTGCTACATCTTCCTCGCTAACCTCCTGCTTGATGACCGGCTTCTTGAAGCGGTCCTTATTGCGGTTGCGGTTATTATTGGCATTGTTTCCACCAGGCTGGTTTCCACCTTGCGGGCGGCCCCCTGACCTTGCTGGGCACCTGCGTGTCCACGATCGTTGCCACCACGCTGGAAGTTGGAAGCATTGTTGATGTCCACTTTCTCCTTATTGATACGGACACGTTTCTTTTTGCCATTGGCATCGCCGGCAGCGGTATCCTTCAGCTTGCTATCATCACGGCGGATTTCCTTGATGATAGCTTCCTTCATCTGCTTCTTCTGATCCTGGCGAATCTTTTCCTTCTCTTCACGCTCCTTGCGTTTCTCCTCTTTCGATTTCTTCTTCGGACGTGTGGACTGGTTCAAGGCAGCCAGGTCTATCTGTCCGATGACATTAATCTTCGAAACAAACTCAGGCTGATGTATCTTGAAGATTTCTTCTCCTTCTTCTTTCCCCTCTTTTTCAACCGGTGCTTCTTCAGCCGCCGGTGCGGGAGCAGGCGCTTCTATCATTTCTTCCTTTTTAGATTCTTGTTGAGCCTCTGACACCGGAGCAGGCTCTTCCTTGACAACGGGTTGGGGCTGCGGTTCCGAAACGGACTGCAGTTCGGGTTCAGATGCCGGCTGTATCTCCGGTTGAGGAGCTGGTTCCGGTTTCGGCGTTTCTACAACTGCCGGTTCCTCCACCTTTTTCTCTTCTATTGCTTTTTCCGTTTCTTTCTCTTTTTCTTGAGCAGGAGCAGGTCTACGGTTCAGTTTGTCCAAATCAATCTTGCCTACCGGCTTGAACTTCGGACGTACGTCTTCCGGAACAACCGTCTTAATCTCCTCGGGCTTCGCTTTCTCCTGCGTTTCCTTATAGCCGTCAATAGACACGGACGCCTTGTTGCGGTCCTTGCTCTGACGTTCCTGGCTGAAACGCTCCGACTTTATCTTAAGGTCCTTATCTGTACTAAACTCCTTTTTGAGCAGTTCGAACTGTTCATCCGTAATTTTTGTGTTCGGATTTGCCTCAACGGTAAATCCCTTCTTTTGCAGGAACTCGACAGCCGTCGTAATTCCTACATTTAAATCTCTTGTTACTTTGTTTAACCTTATCGTCATACTAATTTAATGAATTAATGTGCCAATATGCTAATGTGCTAATTGGCTGAGAAAAAAGGAGTGTGCACTTCATCCGATATGCTATCTGCATTGGCACATTAGCATACTACCCACATTACCACATTACTGCTCCTCCTCTTCAAACTCTTGTTTCAAAATGCGCAATACCTCGTCCACCGTCTCTTCTTCGAGGTCCGTCTTCTCAATCAACATCTCACGGGGAGCGTTCAACACAGCCTTTGCCGTATCGATACCGATAGCCTTGATGGCATCGATAACCCAACCGTCTATCTCATCACGGAATTCGTCCAAGTAGATGTCTTCATCCTCTATGGCCTCATCCAACTCACGGAACACGTCGATGGTGTACTCAGTCAACATACTGGCAAGCTTGATATTCAAACCGCCTTTACCGATAGCCAGCGACACCTCTTCGGGTTTCAGGAACACTTCCGCCTTGCGTTCTTCCTCGTTCAAGCGGATAGAAGAAATCTTGGCAGGGCTCAAGGCACGCTGTATAAACAACTGGATATTCGACGTATAGTTGATAACGTCGATATTCTCGTTGCGAAGCTCGCGGACGATACCATGAATACGGCTACCCTTCACGCCCACGCAGGCACCTACCGTCGATACGGTCATCGTAGCTCTCAACGGCAATCTTGGCACGCTCGCCAGGGATGCGGGCAATCTTCTTGATGGTAATCAGTCCGTCATTGATTTCGGGTACTTCCATCTCGAACAGACGTTGCAGGAAGACGGGCGACGTACGGCTCAGGATAATCTTCGGATTATTATTCTTGTTGTCCACACGTGCCACTACGGCGCGGGCAGTCTCGCCCTTGCGGTAGAAGTCACTCGGTATCTGTTCGGTCTTGGGCAGCAACAGTTCGTTGCCTTCATCATCGAGCAGCAGCATCTCCTTCTTCCAAATCTGGTAGACTTCCGCATTGATGATGGTACCCACCTTATCAATGTATTTGTTGTAAATACTATCTTTCTCCAGTTCCAATATCTTGGAGGCCAACGTCTGGCGCAAGTTCAAGATGGCACGGCGACCAAAGTTCGCGAAAATAACTTCATCCGTCACTTCCTCGCCCACCTCATAAGAAGCATCAATCTTTTGTGCTTCGGACAATGCAATCTGCAGGTTCGGGTTTTCCAAATCCTCGTCTGCCACTACCTCACGGTTACGCCATATTTCGAAATCACCCTTGTCCGGGTTTACAATTACGTCGTAATTCTCATCGGTACCGAACATTTTCGCAATCACACTACGGAACGACTCCTCGAGTACGCTTACCATCGTGGTTCTGTCGATATTCTTCAGTTCCTTAAATTCCGAAAATGTATCTATCAAGCTGACAGTTTCTACTTTTTTGGCCATAGTCTTATTTAAAACTGATTAAGTATTTAGTGTATTTTATCTCTTCATACGTAAAGGTCAAGTCCTCGTCCACCAGCTTGGGACGCTTGGCACCTTCCTCTTTCACTTTCTTCTGAATGGTCACGACGAAATGCTGTTCGTCGGCTTCCTTCAACACGCCGCTGAGCTTGCGGCCGTCCTTTGTCAGCACTTCCACTTCCTTGCCGATGTGGTTAATGTACTGCTGCAGTACCTTGAAGGGCTGTCCGATGCCGGCCGAACCGACTTCCAACTCATAATCCTCATCCTCACGGTTCAGCTTGGACTCGATGTAGCGGCTCAGCTCTACGCAGTCCTCAATCCAAACACCTTCTTTGTGGTCTATTTCCACCAAAATCTTGTCATCCGGGCTGATTGTCACCTCCACAAGGAAGTAGTCCTTTCCTGCCAGCCACTCGTCAACAATCTGACAAACAGTTTTCTTTTCTATCATAGATTAACCATTAGGAACAAAAAAGAGGAGCTTAATCGCCCCTCCACCTTTCATCCGTTTTCGCTTGCAAAGATATAAATAATCTGTTCGACTACAAAATATTAGAGAAAAAAAGATTGATTTAACGGTTCAAACGGGAATTATATTACAGACACGCCCTTTCAACACTTCAAGATAAGGGGTAAAACATATAATCTTATGAGACAGAAGCTTATACTTTATGAAATGAATTATCACGTTCCATACTGCATGAGATGCACATGTCAAGCACAACGAGATGTGCATCTCGAACAACATGAGATGTACATCTCATGCGTACAATCTCTATTGTTTCAGGAAAAGAAGTAAGGAGGTACAAGCGGAAAAAAGATACTGTTGAAAGACAACGCGGAAAAATAAAAGGCCGATAGCTTGTTTCATGCTATCGGCCCTTTTACTATGGTTCTAAAGGTCTAAAAGACCTTGTCGTATCACTTATTCGGAGTCTCCCACTTCTTGGTATCCGTACAAACCACGTTCACAGTCTGGTCACCCGTCTGGATGCGGAAGTCACCTTTCTCCAGAATCCACTTGCCATCATAGCCTACGAAAGCAAGGTCGGAGCCTTTCAGTTTCAGAGTCACGGTCTTTGTCTCGCCCGGTTTCAGTTCCACTTTCTCGAAAGCGCGAAGACGGCGGGTATCGGGAGTAAGGGAGGCAACGAGGTCACTGCTGAAGAGCAACACGCTCTCCTTGCCGACACGGTCACCGGTATTCTTCACATCTACAGTGAAAGTAAGCACATCATCAGCGGTAAAGTCCGACTTATCCACCTTGAGGTTACTGTATGCAAAAGTAGTATAACTCAATCCATAACCGAACGCCCACTGTACAGATACTTGCGCATCGTAGTTATAAGCGCCTTCCATCTGCTTTCCGATGTGTTCGCACGGTTTGTAGTCGTACGTAATCAGAGAGTTGATTTCCTTCGGATAAGTGAAAGGCATCTTTCCGCTGAAGTTGGCGTCGCCGGCAATGAGGTTTGCCAACGCATCACCGCCGTAATTGCCCGGAAGCATAGTATTGACAACAGCCTTAGCCAAAGGCTCGATGTCAGCAATCAGGCGAGGACGGCTTCATTCAACACCAGAATGATGGGCTTCCCGGTTTTGGCAAGAGCCTTCACCAAATCGAGCTGGTTCTGGGAGAGGAAGAGGTTCGTCAGGTTACCCGGAGTCTCGCAGTAAGAGTTCTCACCGATGCAGGCAACGATGTAGTCGGCACCGGCAGCGGCTGCTACAGCTTTCTCTATCTCCGGAGTGTTTTCTTCCCACCAGTTGCCACCTTGCTTATAAGTGACACCGGCTTCGTAGATGATATTGTCCGCACCGAATTTATTGGTGAAAGCCTCGAGAATGGTATTATATTGACCTGCATGCTCGTCGGCCTTGTCGCCCTGCCATGAATAAGACCAGCCGCCATTGAGGCAACGCATGGAGTTGGCATTCGGACCGGTAACCAGCAGTTTCTTGCCTTTTGCCAACGGCAATATACCGTCTGTATTCTTCAGGAGTACCAAAGACTCTTCGGCAGCCTGCAATGCAGCAGCGGCATGTTCCGCACTACCGAACAACGGGAAGTCTTTCAAGTCATAATAGGGCTTTTCAAATAGGTTGAGACGGCATTTCAAACGCAGCACACGACGCACAGCATCGTCTATACGGCTCATGGGAACTTCACCTTCTTCCACCAGTCTTTCAAGAGTGTTACAGAACTTCCAGTCGTACGGGTCCATAGACATGTCGATACCGGCATTGATGGCGAGCTTGATGGCTTCCTTCTTGTCCTTGGCAATGTGGTCGCGGCTATAAAGGTTGTTGATGTCCGCCCAGTCGGTCACGATCATACCGTCCCAGTTGAGGTCTTCTTTCAGCCACTTGGTCAGCAGCTCATAGTTGGCATGGAAAGGCAGGCCGTTGTTCATGGCGGAGTTCACCATCACGGAGAGGGCACCTGCCTTCACCATTTCCAGATAAGGAGCAAAATGCTTCTCACGCATATCCTGCTCGGTGATGGAAGACGGCGTACGGTCCTTACCGGAAACGGGGACACCATAACCCATATAATGCTTCATACAAGCGGCAACGTTGTTCCCGCCAATCAGGTTGGGGTTCTCTCCCTGGAAACCGATAATGGCTTCACGTCCCATTTCGGCATTGACGTAGGCGTCTTCACCATAGTTTTCCCACATACGCGGCCAGCGCGGGTCACGTCCGAGGTCGGTCACCGGGGCATACGTCCAGGGGATGCTTCCCGCCTTTGTTTCGTAGGCAGAGATACGTGCACCCTTACGTGTCAGTTCACGATTGAAGGTAGCTCCCATATTGACGCCTTGCGGAAAGAAAGTACCGCCCAGTGTATAGGTAGTTCCGTGTATCTGGTCTACACCGTACACACAAGGAATACCCATCACCTCCATGGATTTCTCCTGAATGCGTTTGATGATTTCCTGCCACTTCTCCACGCTCTGTGCCACACCGTTGGGCACGTTCAAGATGGAGCCTACTTTGTATTTTCCGATGACAGAGTCGAGCATCGCCTCGTCCAACTGGAAACCCTTGGCATTCTCAATGCCTTGGATACGCATATAGAGCTTCATCATCACATCCTGCGAAGGCATCTCCTTGCCCAGCTTGAATTCCTTTTCAAGCTTGTATCTCTTGATGATTTTTTGCAGGTCCTTCACCGTGATGTTCTTCGGGTCGAGACCGGCAAAGGGATTGGCGCGTTTCTGCAGGAGGTCGATAGTGAGTTCGCACATCTGACCGACTTCTCGTCAAGCGTCATCTTCTTCAGCAAAGTCCTCAATCTGCTGTTCTATTTTC